>Ga0182738_1002262_pt1 | contig 23085 bp, 16 predicted proteins | sample eDN5th30CBELigMG_FD_128876 | JGI IMG/M metagenome (GOLD analysis project Ga0182738, IMG submission 128876) | Enriched Miracle-Growth compost microbial communities from Emeryville, California, USA - eDNA 5th pass 30_C BE-Lig MG (version 2)... ...
GTCAGGAGCGCGGTTCCGATGAGTGCTCCGGTGATCCAGGCGGGTCGGCTGGAGAAGCGGCCCGTGAATCGGTGTATCGCTGTCATGGGGCACATCGCTTTCTGTATTGGCCACACCCAAGTGCGCTGTCGCTCACAAACAATCTGTACTTCGCGCTGAAATACACTTGGCGGCACAAAACTGTTGTGAAGTTCCCGGTCGATCAAGTTCAGTACGCGGGTCCATGGTACTAGCAACTTATGTGTCTGTCGACAATCCTCTTGGGCAACGCCTGCTCGCAGTGGAGACAATGATGATGGCGTGCTTGTGGAGAGTGCGCATCGGAATTGAACCCGCCTTAGGGGCTCGCCATCCCCACAACAGTTAAGACTGCGCGAGCCACCTAGCCTGCTGCACCCTCTTGAGAGTGGATAGGCACTCTACACAGAGTAGCGGGCAGGAGGCGATCGGAAAGTAGACATGCCGAAGGTTGCACGCTCGACCGGCGTCTACGCGCGAGAGCTCCTGCATGCGGTCGACTGATTTGGGCTAGAGGAGATCTTTCGAGTGCGGCCTCAAGATGTCAGCCGTCTGCACTCGCCCACATTGCACTCCCATTCCCATAGGCATAGGAGTGTCCGGGTTCAGAAGTGGTTGTCAAACCGACAGGTTCGGCCTGACTAGCCGCTCAGCAGGCCGTTGCGAGAGCGTCAGCGTCGCGAGGTGCTCGCCACTTCTGTTGCCGGGGCGGATTCCTCGTTCTCCAGGCGGGCGATCGTCGCGACGAGCCAGTCGCGGTCGGCGCGGCGCATGGCGGTGAGGCGGTCGAGGGCGAGGCTGAGGTTGAGCTTGTCGCCGTGGACGGGGACGGATGGTCTCGGGGTCAACAGGGTGTCGAGGCGCGCAAGGCGCTGGCGCAGGCAGGCAAGCGCTTCGTCACGGTCGAGGAAGTTGATGAGCACGAGGCCAATGTCGCCGACGTAGGTCGCCTCGTCTGCGGCGGACAGGTTCGTTCGGAGCAGGTCATGAAAGAGGTCACGGCCGGTCGACGTGATGGTATAGACCTTGCGCGGTGGGCGATTGCCGGCTTGCTCAGTGTGGACCTCGATGAACCCGGCTGATTCCAGGCGGGCAAGCAGCGCGTAGGCAGTCGGCTTTTTCATGGTCGCTACGTGGCAGAGCGTGTTTTCGATGAACTCGTTGATCTGATATCCGTGCTGGTTCTGCGTCATCAAGACGCCGAGCAGGAGCAGGGCGCGCTCATCCCAACTTGCCGTCGCGTATGTCTTCCTTGAGTCAGGCTTGTCCATCTCATACCTCTCCGGATTCACTGAATTATAGTCCAGATTGACTAATCATCTCAAGATCGCTATACTCGAGGCTATTAGTCACGTGTGACTAACCGAGGCTGAGTATCGGCGGCAGCAACGGGGCTGGTGGCGACTCGTCCGGGAAAGGACTGAGCCTGTGTTCCTTGCGCTCCGCGAGATTCGGCATGCGAAGTTGCGCTTCGCTCTCATCACCGGCGTCATCGTCATGGTGTCGAGTCTCGTTTTCATTCTCTCCGGGCTTGCCAACGGACTGAGCGCCGGTAATACCGCCGCGATTGACGCGATGCCGATTGATGCGATGGTCATCAGCAACGGGAGTGATTACCTCCTCGATCGCTCGTCCATTGGGGCAGGCGAGGCCGAGACGGTGGCGTCGATCTCTGGAATCGAGGCTGTCGAGCCGCTCGGCGTGTCATCGGCGAGCATCAAAAAGCAAGGCGAGACGAACCTCCTGGGGGTCTCCTTCTTCGGCGTTGAGCCAGATGGCTTGATGGAACCTCGAATTCAGAAGGGAGAAAGCCTGGGTGAGCAAACGAAGGGCGTCGTCATCGACGAGACGCTGGTTGACGACGGCGTCGGCCTGGGCGACACGTTCACGATCGAACCAGATGGGGTCGAGCTAACCGTCGTGGGGATCACGACCGGCCAGACCTATCGTCTCGCGCCGGTCATCTTCATGCCGCTCGCCCTGTGGCAGGAGCTCCAGCCGATCCGGCAGGGCGCGCCGCAGGACGCCGTAACGGCGATCATCGTCCGCGGGTCGTCACAGGCGATTGAGGCTATTCCCGAGGCCGTGCCGAATACGATGGTCGGCAGCCTCGAGCAGATCGCCAATCATATTCCGGGGGAGTCGGAGCAGAACGCGACGTTGCTGCTGATCCAGGTCTTCCTTGTGGTCATCGCTGCCGGGATCATCGCGGCGTTCTTCTACATCATCACATTGCAGAAGATGCCAGAGCTGGGCGTGATGAAGGCGATCGGCACTGGCACCGGCTACCTGGCGCGCACGCTGATTACGCAGGTGCTGGCGCTGGCGGTGGTTGGGGTTCTTGTTGGGATCTCGATAGCGGACACACTGGCGCTCATCATCGGCAATGTAATCCCGTACAGCATCTCGACGCAGCGCATGGCCTTGTTCGGGAGTGTCCTGCTGCTCGTCGCGGTTGGCGGCACGGCATTGTCGCTCGCACGGATCGCACGGGTCGACCCGTTGGACGCGATCAACAAGGCTGGATAGCAGGCTGCCAAACGGATACGGGAGAAAAGCGATGACGGCGAACATCCTTGAGCTACAGGGAATCGGCAAGCATTTCGGCGATGGTGAGTCGCGCGTTGACGCGCTGCAGGACATCGACTTTGCGGTGGGCAACGGCGAGCTGGTGGCCCTCATCGGGCCATCGGGTTCGGGGAAGTCGACGCTGCTGTCGATTGCCGGCGCGTTGCTGACGCCAAACCAGGGTCGGGTGCTGCTGGATGGTGCCGCCATCACCGAGGGTTCACAAGCAGAGCGGACGCAGCTGCGGCTGGCGAAGTACGGGTTCATCTTTCAGGGGTCCAACCTGATTTCATACCTGACCGGCAGGGAGCAGCTGCTTTTTATCGCGCACCTCATCGGTTTATCCAACAAGGAGGCCGAACAGCGCGCCGATCGTCTGCTGACCGATCTTGGCATGACGGAACGAGCCGGTCATTATCCTGAGGAGCTCTCGGGCGGACAGCGCCAGCGCATCGCTATCGCGCGGGCACTGATGAACGACCCGCGCATCATTCTGGCCGACGAGCCGACCGCCAGCCTTGACTCGGTGCGTGGGCGGCAGGTGGTCGAGATGCTGGCGAAGGAGGTCCACGAGCGCGAGAAGGGCGGCATCCTCGTCACTCACGACGAGCGGCTGATCGACTTGTGCGATCGCGTCGTGCGCATTACCGACGGTCGGATTCATGAGGACGAGGCGGTGGTGACGGCGCAAGCTGTCGGCGTCTGATCTTCCCGAGGCAGAGGAGCGCGATGGCTGTTGGCGTCGCGGCAGTTAAGCGACGTGATTTTGTTCGGACTCTTGCACAGCAGAACGGCGCCGTTCGCGGAGTAACGATCGTGCGTACGCTACGCAGAGCGGCCGCAGCGACTCATATGTGGTGGAGGGGGCGGGGGGGGGGATGGTATCAGGAGATAGAGAGGGGGCCGCAGCAGCATATGTGGACTAATAGAGATCCCACCCATTTTGCGCTAAGTAGTCACCAAAGTCTGATGTGATACCAGGGTTACTTAGATATTCTGACTTCAGGCGCTCAAATTTGTTAGTTGCACCCTTGATGAGAAATGTTCCCGCGGACGCATGCAACACCGATGGCTGGATAATATAGAGCCAATATGCATCGGGGCCTGTTACACCAATCGGAGCAAATAGTTTGTCTTGTCCGGCTTCAATGCGGCGGATTCGGCGCCCTATATCTGACTCCGGGTGAAATATGGACCACTCCACCTGTAACTTCACCCTGGCGATGTTGTCTCGTATGAACGTGGATTCGCCTAGTTTTGAGAGTTCACGTACGTATTGCTTTTGCCATTCGTAGTAGCCATCGGTATTCGCATTGAAGAAGCCAGGCTCAGCCGTAACAAGATTGTAGGTGTGCCGCACGGCATACACCTCTTCCATTCGCCGCTCAACAAACGGGCTCCCGAGGGATGGAGTACATTCGCAAACCTCGCCTATAGCCTTGTACATGGCAGCTTCGGGATTGAGATACCAATACGAAAGTTCAGTCGGCTCTGTTGGTTGTGGATCGACTGGTGTCTCGATCGGTGAGCTTCCGTAACGCCATCGATAGTAGTGCTGGCCGACATTGCCGGCTTCTACTTCCCAACCGGATGGATTACTCGGGGTGTACGTCAGGCAGCGACGTTCGAAGCACTGTACGAGGACGGTTGTCATATTTCCGGCGAGCTTGACAGTCGCCCAGTACGCTTCTGTGACAGGCAGACCAGTCGCGTAAAACGGACTTTCGAACAATTGCGATTCGCCGTATCCACCATCCGTGAATACTGTTCCCCAGCTATTCATGAACGCCCAGAACGGCTCCGCGACCGTGTGACCGGTCTCCGGAACGTACTGCGCCGCATAGATCTGATACTGTTCATAATTCGCATTCGACATGAACAAACCAGCTGACGCGCCAGGAGTCAGAACCTGATTGATAATCTGTCCCTCCGCCGCGGCAGGTTTGTCGCGAAGCAGCCCCATGTACCAGTAGGTCACTTGCGATGCGTCGTCGGGATCTCCTGCGACATTGACGCGCGCTGCCTCGCGTGATTCGCGCGATTGATCGCCCACCTGAATCTGTCCAGTCATCATTTCGACAACCAGCAGGCCGTTCGTCACACGCCACACGCTGTCGGATGGGATTGTGGGATCATGGTTGACTTCCATCCGAGACTTATCAAAATACTGTACGAGTCGCGTACCGCCATTCGCTTCGTCGTAGCGCTCGCGCATCTCCTCCGAATAGCCGTCAGGGCCCCACATCCATGTGCGATGAACGACACCGTCGGAAACCGGACGATCGGTCCGCGCCCAAGTTCGTTGAAAATCAGTTGAAGTAATCGGAGCAGCGCCTGCGACAGGCGCAGATGTGAAGAGCAATAGCACAAGGGAAAGCCCTGCAAGAATTCGAGCGGCATGGCCCTTGATCAACGCGCACCAATCCTTCGCGTGACAACCAAAATTGCTGCGTGGCAACGGCGAAAGTGGAGTCCGGACGAATATACCACACCAACAAATACGCCGCGAGCGCCTTCTCGAACACGCCTGGTTGGGATACTAAGTTGCTGAGAATCTGATGAGTTGGCGAGGGCGCATGGGAGTCGAACCCACCTGGGAGGCTCGTCACCCCCCACAACAGTTTTGAAGACTGCGCGAGCCACCGGGCCCGATCCGCCCCCACGGGTAGCCATAGGGAATTGTACGTCAGGTGCGTAGTTTGAAGTCGGTGCTGCAATTGTCCACAACGCGGCTGCCTACGCTCGGAGATGGTCGCAGTTGATTGGACATCTATCAAACACGATCGATCTACAGGGAGAGATCGATGAACCACCGAAGACCCGACGGGTCACTGCCGAACAGATTTGCTCGAAGGTCGGAATGACCAGAGGATCGAGTGACGGAGCACAGGGCACCATGCCACGCGTCGACCATTTCTCGGATGGTATCCGTCACTGGTAGTTGGTGGGCAACTACCCACACCACCTCACCAGACGCTAAGGGCATTCGACCCACCAAGGACGAATTCATCGACCGCCGACCCGGCCAGCCCGCGACTGCGGCCTCAGGCTTCGCGTAGATCCATGTGATTTGTGTCGCAGCGCCGCTTTCGGGAGGTGGTAGCCATAGGATCTCTGAGGTCTCTGTTTCGGCGGCAACCCTCACAGGCGAAATCAATTCTGATTCCGGAACGTACACTGCGAACGCCTGCGTCAGACCAAGAGCGAACTCAGAAGGACGGTGCCACTCCTTAGGGCGTCGGTCAGCGTGTCGATCGACGTGTTCGCGAGTGAACGCCAGTCGCCAATGGTCCGGGTCTTCATGCAGACTGACCTTGATGCTGCCTCCAATGACGCGTGCAAATATGTAGACATCATTACGGCGGCTCTTTGTCGACCACACAGTTGAGTGTCGGTCAGGCGTACCAACAGCGAATCGAATTGTCGTTCTCACCGCTCAGCCTGCTCACGTTTCTTCGGTTCAAGGGTCTCCCACGTCGAGCACCGTCGGTGTATCCACCGTCACAGCGGACTGTCCCAGACCAACAATACAGCCGAGTGCCGCTCATTTCGCGCGGAACTCCGTTTCGGTGGAGTTGTCGTCGGTAGCGTCTGGTCCATCATCACCGCTGTCTATATGGGCACCTCAGTCGCGTCACTCTACTCCCGCAAACACATGCTTGGATATTTGCATTGAAGGTTATCGTCGCTGCCCAAACCGCAGCGTGAGGGCTTCGGACAGTTCGTCGGGGGAGGTGATGATGAGGTCGCCGGCGGCGCGGCGGGTGAGCTCCTGGGCGAAGGTGACGACCTGGAAGTATTGAGAGAGAACGCAGACGACGAGGTGGATGCCGTCGCGGCTGAGGCGGTGTGCTTCGGCGTAGGTGGCGGTGAGCGCTTCCGGTCCGGGCGGCTGGTGGAAGTGGACGCGGCCTTCCTGGTCGCGATGCGCGGTCGGTTCGCCGTCGGTGAGCAGGATGAGGGTGCGCTGCATGCCGCGGTGCGTCGCCAGCGTGGTGCGGGCGAGGCGCATGGCGTCCTGAATGTTGGTCCCCATGCCATAGCGGTCCCAGTTGAGCGCGGGGAGCTCGGCGAGTGTGAGCTGACGAGCGGTGTCGGAGAAGCCAGCGAGCAGGAGCTCGTCGCGCGGGTAGCGCTGGCGGACGAGCGAAGAGAGACCGAGGGCGAGCTGCTTGGCGGCGAGGAGATAGCCGCGTTCACCCATTGATCGACTGAGGTCGATGGCGAGCATCGTTACGGCGCGGCTGCTGTCCTCGCGCTCGAAGACGGTGAAATCGGCGGCGGTGAGCGCGACCGGCACGCCGCCGCCGCGCCGGACGGCCTGCATGACGGTGCTGCCGAGATCGAGCGTGAGTGGATCGCCGAAGCGGTAGGGGCGGCTGGCGCCGGTCAGCTCGTGCTGGCCCGTGGCTGGTGTGCGTCTGTCGCCGGCGCGGTGGGCGCTGATACGTTCCAGCGTTTTCGCGAGCAACTCGTCGCCGATGATGCGGATGGCGTGGGCGGAGAGCTGACGTTGGCCGGCCCCGCCGCGCAGGTAGCCGGAATCGGTGAAGGCTTGCAGGCTGGCAGTCATGAGCTGGAAGCCATCGGCAGCGTGATCGCCGAGCACCTGGCGGATGAGCTGGTCGTCGACTGCGTGGACATCCTCGACGCGGCGGACGCGGCGGACTTGCTGCTCGAGATCGTCCAGCGCGCTGAGGCGGGCGAGCTGCTGCAGGAGACCCTGCCCATCGCCGCCGAGTGAGAGGTTGACATCGTCGGAATCGAGCTGGCGGCTTGAATCGGCAAGGCGCTCGCGAAGTGCGGCGTCGAGCGGGAAGCGCTGGTCGGCGTCGAGGCTGGAGATCATGCGGGCGGCGGACGAGGCGTTCGCGGTGAGCGCGTCGAGCAGGCGACTGAGATCGGCGTCGAGTCCCTGAGTCCCACCTTGCTTCTGGAGCTGGTCAACGAGGCGCTGAAGCTCGGGATCATTGGCGATGGCTTCGATAAGCTCGCGACGTTGTTGTCGGAGCATGTCGCGGAGGTCGTCGAGGCCGAGAGCGTCGATATCGTCGACGGAAAGGCCACGATGCAGCGCGCGATTGAGCGCACGGTCGATGTCACCGGCCAGCAGATCGTTGGAGAGCAGGCCGAGGACGTCGGCGGGCGGAATGATCGCGCCGTCCTGCGACCCATCCCAGGCGCTATAGCGGTACCTGAGACTCCTGGTTTGTCGATCCTCCACGTGCATCCTCCGATCTATGGAGATTATAGGAAGCGCGGCAGACTGCGTTGGTATCGGCGCATGTGGAATCGGTAGAATGACAGAACGCCTATTTTCCGGCGACTGGCCCTGCTGGACTCCAGCGGGCCGGGACGAGACGGACGAAGAAAGCGTTGGACCCGGTTGACGAATGGCGTGACACTCAGGTGAACGACGAACACTCGCGGGACGAACCTGGTCCCTATCTACCAGCCCTCCTGGATGAGCTCGAGCGCGTACAGATCGATGTCGAGATTGCCCGGCGCATAGCCAGGGTCGAGGAGTTGCGCGCGCAAATCACTGCCGAGCAAGCAAACCATCAGACGCTGAGAATGCAGATTGACGACCGCATCGGGCTGCTGCGCCGCGATGTTGAGCGCATCGGTGCGGAGATCCAGCGCTTGGAGGCGCGCCTTGAGCGGCTGGCGTTTGCGAGTCGCGCGCTGTCGGACAACGAGCTGGATCAGGAAGAGCAGACGGAGCGAGCCGAAGAGGCGCAGTTCTGGGCCGAGTGGCGGCAGCATCGCGATGCGCGCGCCGGGACAATGGTCGCCCGAACACCGCGTCATGATGCCGACGAAACGCTGAAGCAGGTGTATCGAGCACTGGCGCGGCTGATCCATCCCGATCTCGCGACGAGTAGCGGCGATCGCGCGCGGCGCGAGGCGGTGATGCGACTGGCGAACGCCGCCAATGACGCGGGTGATGTCGATCAGCTCCGGCGGCTGCTGACGATCTGGTCGAAGGCGAATGTGTCCGACGTTTCCCGCGATACGCGGACGATGCGGGCCAGGCTCACCGAGCGCGAGGTTGAGATTGCGGAGCTGGAAAGCGAGCTCGCCGATCTTGTGGACAGCTCACTGGGGCGGCTTGCGCGGCGGCCACGCGCTGATCTGGCCAACTTCATCAAGCGCGAAGAAGAACGCCTGCGCCGCGAAGTGGCGACGTTGCGACTTCGACGCCGACGGCTGTTGAGCTCAGTCGAAGGTCGGCGACAGGAACTCACCAAGGCGTCCGACTGATCCTCCTCTAACGTATTCCGATACGGGCGACTGCCTCGCAGGCACGCTATAGACAGCACCTCAGATATTCCGTACGATGCCGGGCGCTTGCCTCGTGGCAGGTGGGCAAGGTATTGGGGTGTTGTGTGACGTGGAGGATAGAACATGAGCAACGACATGGAACGATTCCGCAATTCAATGCGGAACGCTCGCCTGTCGCGGATGTCACGACGTGGCTTCCTGGGGAAAACGATCTTCGGCGCAGCGGGCCTGACCGTGCTTGGCGGCCTGTTGGCAGCCTGCGGCGGCGATGACAACGAAGATACGCCAGCAGCAACCAGCACAACGGCGTCGGAGTCGGGTGCAGAGCCAACGCAGACCGAGGCGGCTGAGGCGAGCCCGACCGGCGCTGCCGAGCCAACTGAGGCGACCGCGGCGGGCAGCCCTGAGGGCGAGGCGACCCCAGCGGGTTCACCTGCGGCAGGCGGTGGGACGCGCATCGACGGCGGCGATCGGCTGATGGGCAAGGATATTGAGGAGCCGCAGCAGACCGGTGGCACGCTCATCCAGGCCGATAGCCTCGACATCCGAACGCTCAACCCGATCCTGCAAAACGACGTGCCGTCGGGCAACGTCATTTCGCTGATCCTCGAAAGCATGATCGAGACGAACCCGGATACCTTGGAGCCAACCGGCAACCTTGCGGTCGCCTGGGAGGTCAACGAGGACGCATCGGAGTGGACGTTTTACCTGCGTGAGGGCGTGACCTGGCACGACGGAGAGCCGTTCACCGGGCAGGACGTCAAGATGACGTATGACCTGTTCATGAACCCCGAGAGCGGATCGAACCAGACGTCGACGCTGACCTCGAAGATCGACACGGTTGAGCTTGTTGACGACTTCACGGTTCACTTCAAGCTGAAGATGCCGGTCGTTGACTTCCCGATCGATTCCGGCAGCTACCGCATCCTGGCCAACCACATCTGGGCTGATATCCCGGCCGCACAGGTCCAGCAGGACCCGGGCTCAACCGGCAACGACCCGTCGCGAGTGGTTGGCACCGGCCCGTTCAAATTCAAGGAGTGGATTACCAGCGACCATGTGACGCTGGTACGCAACGACGACTACTGGGATGGCGCTCCGTCACTAGACGAGTTCATCTACAAGATCGTGCCGGATACGGCGTCGGCAATTCAGCAACTGAAGACGGGCGAAGTTGATGTCTATGTCGGTGTCGAAGGTTCGCAGGTCGCTGACTTCCAGAACACGGATGTGAACATCGAGGTCTACCCGCAGCTGAGCTTCACGTTCTACGGCACGAACATGGATGAATCGATCACAACCAAGTTCGTGGACGCCAAGGTTCGCCAGGCGCTGATGTACGCGCTCGATCGCCAGGCGATTGTCGATAACATCTACTTCGGCTACGGCGAGGTGGCCATTGGAACGCTGCCGACCGCCTCGTGGGCAGCCAACCCGGAAGGAATCGAGCCGGATCTGCGCTACGATTACGATCCGGACAAGGCCAACCAGTTGCTGGATGAGGCCGGCTGGTTGGCGGGAAGCGACGGTATCCGCGAGAAGGACGGCCAGCGGATGTCGTTTGACATGTACGGCATTTCGGGGAACAACATCGCCGTTCAGTCGCTGCAGGCGATGCAGGAATACTGGAAGGCTGTTGGCATCGAAATGACGCCGCAGCCCGAGCCATTCCAGCAGCTCGTCTCGCGCATCACCGAGACGTTCGACTTCGAGATTTTCCTGGTCGGATTCAGTTGGGATGCCACTCCGGACCAATCATCAATGTGGGCCTGCGATTCGTACAAGGCGGGCTTCAACATGGTCAAGTACTGCAACCCGGAGGTGGACGACCTGCTTAAGCAGGCAGCGGCGGAGCCGAACAAGGAAAAGCGGATCGAGCTCTACACGGAGTTCCAGAACAAGCTCCTCGTAGACATCCCAATGGGTGTGACGGTGTTCGGCCAGGGCATCACTGGCGTCAGCAAGCGGGTGCATAACTTCTTCCCAAGCCAGCAGAACACGCGGTTCAACGCTGAGACCTGGTGGGTCGAGCAGTAGACTGCGCGTATCGCGTCATCGGCAAGTGCGGAGAGGGCGACCGTTTGGTCGCCCTCGTTGTTTGCTGTTCGGCTTACCGACTGAAGGTCACTCGCGCGGTGACTGCCATTCGATCGCCTGCTCAACTGTGGCAACGGCCTGGATCAGCTCCCAGACGACGGCGTTCTGCTCGCGGCGCAGCTCGTTGAGCAGAACCGGGCGGAAGCCGGGGTCGGCATCCGGCAGCTGCAGCGCGCAGGCGAGGGCCGGGAGCGTCGGGATGCCGCGGGCCGGATCCTGGCGGAAGCGCCCGTCGCGGGTGTAGCCGAGCGTGACGAGGATGCGAGCGATGTCGACCTGGGCATCGTTGGCCGCTGACCGTCGGTCGTTGTCATCGCCGATCGTGGCGAACGCCTCATACATCTCGTCGAGCGCATCACGCAGCGCTTCGAGCGCGTCCTGCGTCGGTTCCAGGTCGAAGTCGTGCCCGGCCGCTTCCTGGTATCGGGCGACGGCTGCGCTCAGCTCATCGACGGTCGCGCGGTAGTCAAACGGCAAGACGGGTGCATTGAGCGTGCGCAGGATCGCGGTGGCATAGACGCGCATGTCGCGCAACAGGTTGTCGCGGTCGGCGATGTCGATCGTGTCGTCCTCGGTGTGCCAGGCGATATTGCCGCCGCAGCCGCCGACCGAGTAGTAGCCTTTCTCGGCGACAAGCTCCTGCGGCATCGTCGAGGAGAGCATGAAGTAGGTCGTGACGCCGAGGTTGTTGAAGGAGCAGTCGCCGGCGCGCAGGACATGACCTTCACCGGAGGAGTCCATGCCTGCGACATCGCGAATGACGGACTGAACGAAGTCACCGGCTTCGCTCATCCAGGAGACATTCTCGTAGACGGTCGCCCAGCGGCAGCCGGGCGAGTCGCAGTTGACGTGGGCGATACAGTTCTGCAGGATGTCGAGCGCGAATTCGTCGGCGTACCAGGTCGAGCCGGCGTAGCGACCGTGCGAGTGACCGCTCCACCAGGCGACGCGGATGGCGCGATCCAGCTTGTCGCGATGCTGGTTGAAGACGCGGGCGAGCTCGAGCAGGGTCGCGTCGCCAGTGGCATTGTCACCGACGCCGACGTGCCATGAATCGATATGGCCATGGAAGAGCAGGAAGTCGTCCGATTCAGCGCGGCCGGGGATTTCGGCGACGACGACCGGAATCTCACGCCAGCTGGTGTCGGTCTGGTTCGAGAACGCGACATGCACCGGACCGTTGCTGAGCATGTCAATCAGCGCCTGACCGTCCGGCCGGTTGATCGCCAGGATCGGCACCGGCGGGGTGCGATCGGTCGAGGTGAGGTCCGGCGAGCCCCAACTGGTGGTCGTGATGCCTTCGTGGATGCGCTCGCCGGGGTTGATGAAGAGCGCGGCGACTGCGCCGGAGCCGGCGAGGTCGAACCCGCGAGCGGCGATGCCAAGCCCTTCGGTCATGACAATCTTGCCGCGCAGATCCTGACCAACGGCGGTGCGCTGGTCGGAGAAGAGCTCGTTGATCCCGGCGGCCTGGCTGCCAGGGATATAGACGAGCTCGGCTTCGACTTCCTGGCCGTCCGTTGTTGGCGAGAAGGATGGCGTCTTGACGTTGAAGTTGCGACCATCAGGCCCGAGGGTGCGTAGCGTTGCCGGGCCGGGGAGACTGATCAGACAGGTCGGGTGGTAGACGGCGTGCTCGATGCCCCAGTCTGAGAGGCGCGAGGTAATGTAGTCAACCGCGCGAGCTTCGTCTTCGGAACCGGACAGCCGCGTGAGCGTGCTGAAGTGCTCAACGAGCGCCCAGGGTTCATCAAGCGAGATGTCGGCCAGGATGGCAGCCTCGGTGGCCGGGTCGCGCCATGCAGGATCCATGTGCTCTTCCTCCGGGTGTGGACGGATAGATGGGGGCATTGTACGCGGAACTGGGCGGTGGGCTGCTGCCGCGCGAGACAATTACGCGCGACAGCAGTGAGCAAGCGCTCAGGACTCGGCCGCAGCCACCCCCGGGCCAAGGTAGCGCTCAAGCCAGTCGATGAGGCGCTGGAGCAGATCGAGCTGGAAGGCGCGCTCGTGGAACGCGTGGCCCTGGCGTGGATACGAGACCATGTCAGTCGCAACACCAGCGGCCTTGAGCGCGTTATAGAACTCAGTCGCCTGGGTGACAGGCACGCGGACATCGGCCTGGCCGTGGAGCATCAAGGTCGGCGTTGTGGCCTTACCGGCATAGCGCAGCGGCGAATGCTTCCAGGGGCGATCGGGGTCGGTGTTGACCGCGCCGACATCGCGCTCGTCGAATGGGCGGATATCGGTAGTGCCGATCTTGGAGACCCAGTTGATGCAGGCTGCGCCGGCGATCGAGGCTTTGAAGCGGTCGGTGTGGCCGACGGCCCAGGCGGCCATAAAGCCACCGAACGACCAGCCGCAGATGCCGAGCCGGTCCGGGTCAGCGACGCCGCGTTCGATGAGCATGTCGATGCCGGTCATGATGTCCTCAAAGTCACCGCCGCCGAAGTCGTGGTGATTCACGCCGGAGAACTCAGCGCCGCGACCGGTGCTGCCGCGTGGGTTGGGCATGAAGACGGCGTAGCCTCTCGCGGTCAGGAGCTGGCCCCAGTCGTGCCAGGTGCCGTGGAACCAGCTGCCCCACTGCCAGGATGGGCCACCGTGGATAGCGGCGACGAGCGGGTAGCGGGCGGCGGGATCAGCGCCCGGCGGCAGCATCAGCCAGCCGTGGATAGCCAGGCCGTCGGATGACTGCCACTCGATCGGCTCCATTGCGGAGAGATCAACGTCGCGGACGTGGGGGTTCAGGTCGGTCAGGCAGGTGAGGTCGCCGTCGAGCGGGCCGGCGTAGACGTTGGCGGGGTGATCGGCGAACGCGCCAAGTACGGTCAGCGTGCCAGCGCGGGCATCCCAGCCACCGCGCGCTTCAACCCACGCGTCGGCCAACTGCGGACCGAGCGACACCGGCTCCCAGGTGTCGGTGCCCGGGTCATAGCGGTCAATGCGGGTGTGCTGCGTTTCGGCTGAGTGGACGAGGAGATCGCGGTCGACGGTGAGGACGGCGTTAGGTGTCATGCCGCGATCGTCGAGGACTGTCACCTGGCCGGACACGACATCGACAAGATAGACGTTCGTCGCATAAGGATTGTCAGCGACTGAGCCGATGACGGCGAGCCGACGGCCGTCATCGAACCAGGTCAGCTTGCCGGGGAAGCCGTTCATTCGCAGCAGCTCGCGCTCGTTGGAGCCGTCGACGGCGGTGATGACGAGGCGGGCGTTGTCCCAACTGCCGGCAAGCTCCTCGGTATCGGAAACGAACGCGGCGATGGTCTTGCCATCGGGCGAAAAAGCGAAGCTCCAGACATGGCTCGTCATTGGACCGATCGGGCGTGGTGGTCCGCCGACAACGGGCACGTGCGCCATGCCGCGCGGTCGCCCAAGCTCGCTCTCGACGCGAATCTCCTGGCTGGGGCCTGCTTCGCCGGCCAGGGCTCTGCGTTGGGCAATGAAGGCGATCGAGCGGCCGTCTGGCGCGAACGCCGGTTGCGAAACACCACGATTGAGCTCGGTGAGTCGCAGTGGCTCGCCACCGGCAGCGGGGATGACGTGTAGCTGCTGGGTGCCTCGCTCGCTGCGACCCGACAGGAACGCGATGGTTGCGCCGTCCGGCGACCAGGTCGCGGAGGCGTTGTTGTGGTCGCTGCCGGTGAGCGCGCGGGGCGCGGCCGAGCCGTCCGCCGGGACGACAAAGATGGTGGAGGTGCGGTTCGTGGTGCGATGCCCGATCGGCTCAACGCGATAGATGATCTGGCTGCCGTCCGGCGACAGCGCGAGCTCCGATGGCACGCGCAGATCGACGGCCATTTCCGGGGTGTAGCGTCTGGGCATTGAGACTCCTGTTCTGTGATTGGGGCGGGTACATTAGCTGAGTACTCGAGTCCTCGGATTGCGTCATGACGGCAGCCACCTTGTTGCCTGTCTTGGATCGCGTCAACGCGGCACATACGTTGACGCGGCAGTCTGCCTCACTCTCTGTCATTCCACGCCCGGGGAGCACCCAGCACGCGAGGGAGATCTCTGCGTTGGACTGTATCGGGCGCGTGGGAGATCTCTCACTGCGGTTCGAGATGACAGGAGAAAGGGGTCGGCTGCCGACCGGACAATCTGACATTGACAATTCGCTGAGTGTGATAACAACAGCCGCGCGTGACGGGCTCTGCCTTACACGCGCGGCGCTGCGGATGACGGATCAGGACTCGTCGGCGTCCTTAGCTGGGCCGAGATACTTCTCGAACCAGCCGACGAGGCGCTGGAGCAGGTCAAGCTCGAAGGGGCGCTCGTGGAAGGCGTGGCCTTGGCGGGGGTAGGAGACCATTTCGGTGTCGACACCCGCGGCTCGCAGCGCGTTGTAGAACTCGATGCCCTGTGTGACCGGCACACGCACGTCTGCCTGACCGTGAACGATCAACGTCGGTGTGGTGACGTTGCGGACGTAGCGGATCGGCGAGCGCTCCCACGGGCGGTCGGGGTCCTCGTTGACCGAGCCGAGGTTCCATTCGTTGAACGGGCGGATGTCGGTCGTGCCGATCTTGGAGACCCAGTTCGTGCAGGCTGCGCCGGCGATGGCGGCCTTGAAGCGGTCGGTGTGGCCGACGGCCCAGGCGGTCATGAAGCCGCCGAACGACCAACCGCAGATGCCGAGCCGGTCTGGGTCGGCGACGCCGCGCTCGATGAGCATATCGACGCCGGTCATGATGTCCTCAAAGTCGCCACCGCCGAAGTCGAAGCGATTCGCGCCGGTGAACACGCCACCGCGGCCGGTGCTGCCACGCGGATTGGGCATAAAGACGGCGTAGCCGTGCGGCACGAGGACCTGCCCCCAGTCGTGCCAGGTACCGTGGAACCAGTTGCCCCACTGGGCAGATGGCCCACCGTGGATGACCGAGATGAGCGGGAGTGGGCCGGCGCTCTCGTCGTGGTCGGGCGGCAACATGAGCCAGCCATAGACGACGGTACCGTCGGTCGACTGCCACTCGATCTGTTCCATGCCGACCAGGTCGACATCGCGAAGCTGGGGGTTGAGGTCGGTCAGGCGCTTGGCCGCGCCGCCGAGCGGGCCGGCGTAGACGTTCATCGGATGATCGGCGAAGGCTGCCGCGACGGCGATGCGGCCGGCGCGGACATCCCAGCCGCCGCGCATATCGATCCAGGCATCGGAGAGATCCGCGCCCAGATTGACCTGCTCCCACTCTGCGCCGCGCGGATCGACGCGGTCAACGCGCGTTCGCTGCGTCTCAACCGAGTGGACGACGAGGTCGTCGCCAGCGAAGGCGACGGCGTTGGGGGACATGCCGCGGTCGTCGAGGATGGTTAGATCTCCGGTGGCGACTTCGACGATGTAGACATTGCGCGAGTCATGGTCGTCGGCGTTGGAGCCGATGGCGGCGATGTAGCGACCGTCATCCGACCAGATCGGCGGAGCTGGGAAACCGGTGAGGCGCATGAGCTCGCGCTCGTCCGAGCCATCGACGGCCGTGACGAGGAGCCGGACGTTGTCCCACGAATCGGCCAGGTTCTCGGTATCGGAGACGAAGGCAGCGATGGATTGACCGTCTGGCGACCAGGCGAAGCCCCAGACATGGCCCTCGCGGGGGCCGATAAGCGCGTGCGGTCCGCCGGTCGGGGCAACACGAGCGATGCCGTGCGGCCGCCAGACTTCGCTGGCGACGCGGATCTCCTTGCGCGGGTCGTCCTGGCCGGCAAGCGCCTTCCGCCGGGCGGTGAAGGCGATCGATGCGCCGTCCGGCGCGAAGGCAGCGTTTGAGACGCCGCCCTCGAGGTTGGTCAGGCGCAACGCTTCGCCGCCGCTGGCCGGGATGAAGTGGAGCTGCTGGCGACCGCGCTCGGGGCGGTCAGAGACAAATGCGATGGCGCTGCCATCGGGCGACCAGCTCGGGGACGTATTGTTGTTGTCGCTGCCAGTGATCGCGCGAGGTAGGGCTGAACCATCGGACGGCACGACGAAGATCGTGCTGGTACGCTCCGGCTCGCGATGGCCGATCGGCTCAACGCGGAAGAGCACCTGGCTACCATCCGGCGACAGCGTCACGTCGAACGGAATGCGCAGATCGACTGCCATCTCAGGGGTATACCGTGTCTTCATCAGCCCTCCATTCACCCAATCTGGCCACTCGCGAAACGCGGTCATACAGACGGCGCACATCTCGAACGACGTGCGCCGTGTCGAAGTTCAGTGTGTCATGCCTACAGTGAATCCTCGCGCTCGGCGGCCTGGAGCTCGTCCACGATCGTGCGCAGATCACCGGCACGGGCGTGCATTCGGACGACCGGTTCGCCCTCGTGATCGAAGAACAGGACATCGACGTGATCCTCGGCGTCGATGAGCTCGGAGCCGTTGTAGTCGATCTCAACCGTGAGCATCGGGATGGAGCCGGACAGGTCAGCCTCGTGCTCAACCGGCTTGGTGTTCGAGGCGGCGTAGCCCCAATGATCGACAAGGTCGACGAGCGTACCGCGCTCATTCGGTGACACGCCGAGGTAGATCGACAGGTCGATCCTGCTATCGCTGATGTGCAGATAGAGGCCATCCTGCGCGCGCTCGATGGCGACGTCGCCCGGGAACCAGACATCGTAGATGACGAGCGGGCGTGGCGCGTCCTCATCTTCATCGGACTCCGACTCGTCGTGCGGTCCTCCGATGATCTGCTGCATCAGCGAGTAGTGCGCCAGTCCATAGAGGTAGAGGGATTCGGCAAAGCGCGCTCGAAGGTCGGGATCGACCTCGTCGCCGAAGACGTCCTCAATGAGACGCTCCAGTGCGCGCAGCATCCGGTCGAATTCGTCGACACCACGCAATTCGCGGTCGACGAAGGTCGCGGCGTAGCCGTAGGCGGTTGCGATGTCCTCGTAGATCCGATCCACAGAGTTTTCGGAGAGAAACTCGCGGATATCATCGAACAGATCGTCCTCGCCGCCGTGGTGACTCGATCGATCGCCATGTGCGGACATCGTGAGGCTCCTCGCTGCGCTCGTCGGTCGCATGTGGCAGACCTGCGCCTGCCACTCGCGGCGTACCATACCAGAGGCCTGGACGTCGCGGAAGACGACCGGCCCTTCGACGCCAACAGGGAGAGGATCCAGACGAGTTGATTGACCAGAACGACGCGCCATTCTTCGAGGCGCTGCGAGTGTACGCGGCAGGCGACGGGACGCCGTTTTCGACACCCGGCCATAAGCGCGGCGTCGGCGCGCCGCAGGGCATGCGTGACCTGCTGGCAGACGCGCTCGGCTGCGACGTGCCTCACGGTGGAGGGGTCGACACGACGCACCTGTCGTTCGGGCTGTTGAGGCGTGCCGAGGACCTGGCTGCCGCTGCCTATGGCGGGGATGCCGCGCGCTTTCTGGTCAACGGCAGCACAACCGGCAACCTGGCGATGCTGATGAGCGTGGCGAACGATGGCGACACGGTGCTTGTTACGCGGATGCTGCACAAGTCGTTGATGACCGGCCTGATTCAGAGCGGGGCGCGACCGATCTATCTGACTCCGGAGATCAATGCTGAGCGCAACTTGCCCATCGGCATCGCGGCGGAGCAGGTGGCTGACGCACTGGCGCGGCACGCGGACGCAAAGGCCGTGGTGCTGACCAGCCCGTCGTATGTCGGCATCTCAAGCGATCTGGCAGCGATTGCAGCGGTCTGCCACGCGGCGAATGTCCCTCTGCTCGTTGACGAGGCCTGGGGGCCGCACCTGCACTTTCACCCGGCGCTGGGGCCATCAGCGATGCAGGCCGGGGCCGATGCTGCCGTATCGAGCACGCACAAGATGCTGGCGGCGCTGACGCAGGGATCGACGCTGGTCGCGCGTCGGGAGCGGCTCGACATCGCGCGGATGGACACGCTGGTGGACATGATGCAGACGACTAGCCCATCGGCGTTGATCTACGCATCGCTCGATGCCAGTCGGCGACAGATGGCTCTCGAAGGCGAGGTGCTGCTGGATCGCACGATTCAGCTCGCGACTGAGCTGCGGCGGCGGCTGGCAGCGCTGCCTGGGCTGGCGGTCATTGGCGACGATCTGCTTGCAGGCTCAGTCGGCGCGCGGCTCGATCCGACGCGGATCATGATCGACGTCCATCAGCTCGGCTGGACCGGCTACGAGGCGGAGGAGCATCTCCGAAACGAGCACGGCGTCTACGTCGAGATGAGTGACCTCCTGAGTGTCATGATCCTGGTTACGATCGGGGATCGGGAGGAATCAATCGAACGCGCGGCCGCCGGGTTTGCGGCGATGGCTGCACAGCAACAGCCGGTGCGACATTCCGCGGCGGCGCGGTCGCTGGGGGAGCTGCTGTATGGCGGGGAGGCCGTTGCGACGCCACGAGAGGCGTTTACGCGACCTAGCCGGGTCGTGGCGGTCGATGCGGCGGTCGGGAAGATCAGCGCCGAGGCCATCACGCCGTACCCGCCGGGCGTACCAATCGTCGCGCCGGGGGAACGCATTCAGGCGGCGACGATCGAGTATCTGCGCCTGGGAGTTCGCGAAGGCATGTATATCTCCGGCATGTCCGACCCAACCTGTGAGACGATACGCGTCATCGCTTGAGCCGCTCTGTTGATGGTGGAGACCCGCAAACGAATGACGAAGATAGACGCAGTGCTGTTCGACATGGACGGCGTCCTGATTGATTCCGAGCCAGTGCATTACCGGATGGCATTCGAGACGCTGGCGCACTTCGGTCTGCCGACGCCGACCGAGCAGGAATACGACGAGCACCTCTTTGGCCGACCGGACCGTGACGGCTTCAGCGACTGGCTATTACGCAATCATCTTGACTGGCCGGTCGATGATCTGCTTGTCGAGAAGCTGAACCGCATGAAGCAGTCGTTTGCCGATCTCGTCAAGCCGTGCCCTGACGGCCAGTGGCTCGCGCGCGAGCTGGCGCTTCGGGGGATCCCGCTGGCGATTGTGACGGGCGGGCGGCGAGCCGAGCTCGATATGGTCGTCGATCTGTTCAATCTCGGCGACGTGTTCAGGGCGACGATCAGCTCCGACGACGTGCCAGAAGGCAAGCCAGATCCGGGGCCGTTCCTGGCCGGCGCGGCGGCTCTGGGTGTCGAGCCGACTGCCTGCGCCGTCATCGAGGACGCAGTGCCGGGATTACGGGCAGCCGAGGCAGCCGGCATGTGGCCGATCGTCGTCGACCGGAGTGGCGACCCGGCGCGCTTTGCGCCGGCCACGCCGGTCGACCAGCTCGATCAGTCGGTTCTGAACATGATTCTGGAGCGGGTCAGCCAGCGCTAGCCGACGAAGGCGACCGCTTCGACATCGACCGGAGCGTCGTCAGCGACGACCGTTTCCCACTGCCACTCGCCGGGCACGGCGCGGAGCAGTCGACCGCCGGAACAGACGGCCCAGATACTGTTATCTGGCGCTTCGACGAACAGCTCAACCATGTCGCGCATTGGCGACTCCAGCCCATCCCAGGCGGGCTGCCAGGTGTCACCGCCGTCCGGGGACACGACGATGCGGCCCTCCCGTCCGACACGCGGGGCCGGACCGGCCAGCAGCAGGCTGGTATCGGCACTGGGGATGAGCGTGGCGCGAGTGTAGTCGTTCTCGACCTTCTCCCAGGTCTTGCCACCATCCCGTGACCGACCGACGCCGCCGAGCTTGTAATCGCCGCGGTCAGTGTTGCTCTTCAGGGCCGCGTAGCCCAGCGAGGCGTAGAGCAACTGCGGGTCATCGGGGTGGCCGGTGATGTGGTGAATGTCGTCATCCTGAATGATCGGCGCGATGCTCCACGAACTGCCGCCATCCGGGCTATCGAGCAGACCGCCGACCTCGACCGAAGCCAGGAGACGCCGGCCGCCCGGCGCGTAGACATTGCGCAGCGCGCCGGCGCGCGGGGAGTAGGGCAGATACCACTCATCGACCGGTGCCAGTGCCGGGATGCCCTCTGCCTCCGTCCATGTCTGGCCGCCGTCAGTGCTGCGATAGAGGCGGGCCGGCTCGGTACCGGCGAGGATCACAGAAGCGTCCAGCGGGTCCGGGACGATCGTGCGGAAGGCGGATGAGGTCAGGCCGTCCGTGACCTGCTGCCAGCTCTGGCCGTCGTCAGTGCTGCGAAAGAGGCCATTGCCGTAGGTACCGGCGAGAATAACGGAGCCATCGGCATAGATCGCCGAGACGCGCTCGCCAGACAGGCCGATTTCGACAAGCTCACCGCTATCCAGCCGGTGGACACCGTTTGACGAACCAACATAGATCTGCATGCGGTCCTCCTTTGATGTAGCTTCGCAGGACGATCGTACCGCGACTGCGAATCCAGAAGCAGCGCAGTCAGCCGAGGATACGGCTGACTGCAGCAACGAACGCGCTAGTGTCCGCCAGGTTCTCCATCAGCGCGTCAGGGTTGTGGCTGGCGAGCGCGTCGAAGTCGAACCGCCCGGTGGCAACGGCGATGACGTGCGCGCCACCCAGGCGGGCAGCAGCGATGTCGGCCGGTGTGTCGCCGACGAGCACCGTCTCGTGCGATACAAATCGCAGGCCGGTGGCGCGCACGGCCTCATCGAGCGCGGCATCGACGAGATGTCCACGCTCGATGGCGCTATCACCCCACGCGCCGAAAGTGATGAGAGTGTCCAGCCCGACCGCGCGGAGCTTGGCTTCGCCGACCGCCCGACCATTGCCGGTCAGCGCACCAACAGTCCAGCCCTGCTCGTGGGCAGCAAGCACCGCCTCGGTGACGCCTGGGAGCAGGCGATCTCGCAGGCTCGCTCCAGCCGTCGCTTCGACATAGTGCTGCCCCATCGCGGCCATCATCTCCGCCAACCGCTGCTCCGACTCGTCAGCGTTCAACCCGTGACGCTCGAACAGGATACGCGCGATCTGGCTGTCGAGCATCCCGGCCAGCGGCACGCCTTCGAGCGTCACGGGCTTGTTATAGACCGCTTCAAACGCGCGGGTGAACGCTGCGCCGTGATGACGATCCCCGCCGACCAGGATCGTCCCATCGATATCAAACAGGACGAGTCCGCGTTGCCCGCTCACACGCTGGCCGAGCAGTAGCGAACGACGATCTCAAAGAGCGTCTTCGTCGCGAACAGCAGGTTGTCGATCGAGACGCGCTCGTCGTGGTTATGCGCGCCGTTCATTTCCGCAGGAGAATAGGGCGCTGGGTTAAAACCGTAGACCTTCACGCCGGGGATCGACTTCGCATCGGTGCCGCCGGACACCAGGAACGGTGCAACGCTGGAGCCGGGATCGAGGTCGCCGACGACCTCATTGATCGTGTCAAACAGCGCTGAGGCAGGGTCCGCTTCGATACCGCCACTCCCGCCGGTACCAACAACCGTGACCTCATCGCCGAGCAGCTCCTGAATTTGCGCGCGCACCTCGGTCGGATCCTGACCGGGCAGCAGCCGCACATCGATTTCGCACACCACTTCGCCAGGGATGACGTTGATGCGATGGCCACCGTGGATGATGGTCGGCACTGCAGTGTTGCGTGTTGTCGCGCGGAGCGACAGCAGCTCGTGTTCGCCGAGGGGCAGCTTGCTCATGTTTTCCCAGGTGGGGTCGGCGAGGATCTCGTCAATCATGTCTGCCTTAGCGCCGAGACCTTCGGCGAACGAGCGCAGCATCATCTCGACTGACGACGTCATGACTGTCGGGAACGTGTACTCCGAGAGCTTCACCAGCGCGCGACCCATCCGCAACATGGCGGTGTCATCGCGCGGAACCGAGGCGTGGCCGGGAGGCGCGGTGGCAATGATCTGCGTGCGTGCGCTGCCTTTCTCGCCGGTCTGGCAGAGATAGAAGCGCGAGTCATTGACATCAATCGCGTTGCCGCCGCCCTCGTTGATCGCCACCTCGGCGTCAATCAGGTCGCGATGGTTCTCCCACATCCAGGTCGCGCCGTAGCGCCCCCCGGCTTCCTCATCAGCGAAGATGCAGAAGATCAGGTCGCGATCGAGCTTCAGGCCCAAGCGCTTGATGAGCAGCGTGACCAGCAGCTCCGACGCGACGAGGTTCTTGGTATCGACCGCGCCGCGGCCCCAGATCATGCCGTCGATGATGTCGCCGGAGAACGGAGGGTGCTGCCACTTGTCGGCTTCGACCGAAACGACGTCGCTGTGCGCCATCAGCATCA
>Ga0182738_1002263_pt1 | contig 23073 bp, 12 predicted proteins | sample eDN5th30CBELigMG_FD_128876 | JGI IMG/M metagenome (GOLD analysis project Ga0182738, IMG submission 128876) | Enriched Miracle-Growth compost microbial communities from Emeryville, California, USA - eDNA 5th pass 30_C BE-Lig MG (version 2)... ...
ATACCGTGCCAGACGTGTAGGCTTGGCTGCCGGCAATTTGGATCGTCGCGCTCTGCGCGTTGTCGAAGCTTTTGTTCAGCACGATCAGATGAAGCTCATTATTGGTTGCATCCTTAACCGATGCATACACCGAGCTGTTCTCAATATCCGACGTGTCTGCCTTGACATGAATGTCGCCGAATTTAGAGCCGTTGCCGTCGTAGTTGCGATACAGCTTGAACGCGGAATTGACGTAATCGGAGTTCGTCTCCAGCTTCCAGAACGTAGCGAAATACAAGCCGAGTTTGCCGAAGATACCCAGTGCGTCCGCTTGCGCGATGCCGCCCGAGATATCGCCTTCGCCGCCGTAGCTGTATTCGGTAATGCCTAATTTGGTACCCGGGTAATACGTGTTGATAGAAGATTGCAGCTTCGGAATGATTGGAAGGTAGGACGAGAAATAATCGCCGATCCAGCTGCTTTCATGGTACGTCGAATCCCACAGCGTACGCGGCGCTTGTACGCGCGCCTTCTGCGTTTCGAGCGAGCCGGTTCCGTTGAACGTAATGCGCGTACCGCCGCCCGTTGCTTCGGGATACCAGTGAACGTCGAGTACGTCGAGCAGCCTTGTGCCTGCCGTCGTGCTCGCCTGTTTCATTTTGTCGAGATAGTAGTCCAGGTACCAGCTGTAATTGCCTTGGAGCGAAGCCCAGTCCGGCGCCTCCTGCAGCGAATAAAACCCATTAAAGCCGTAAGATGCTGGTCCGAAAATTTCAGCCGCTGGGTCTACCGCTTTGACCGCCTTAGAGAGCGCAACCGAACGGTCTACCAGCTCCTGAGCGCCAACCGCATCGGGGTGAATACGAGGATGTGTATGCGACCACAAATCCGCTTCGTTATCAAGCGAATAGCCTTTAATGCCTGTCGACGCAGCAGCCGATCCATACTTGTTTACGAGAAAATTCACTTCTTCGTCCATATACACATGATTGTCGTTTACATCTGGTGTCAGGGAGAACGGACTTCCCTTCGAATTGACGACTGTACGCCAACGCGAAGAAGGGGCCGCCTCACTTGTGGATACAGCACCATTCTTGTCGGCAGATACATAACCCGCCATCTGAAGCGTCACGAGCGAGTAGCTTCCATTCGCCAGCGAAATGTCATGGAACTTCGTAACCGCAGCAGCTGGATCGTTGCAGCCGCTAACAGTCGTATTGCACATGAAATCATCACTGGAATGCAGCCAGTCGCTGCCCGCATTCGAAGCGTTGTTCTCCCAGTTGTAGCCCGTCAGGCGGTTGCCGCCCAAACGGCGTGCTGTATAATCAGCCGTATTCGTGAAATCTTGGTTCGTGCCGTAAATATAAGGGCTTATATTCGTTCTTTCGGCAGTTGGATCAACCGTAATGTTTACGTTGGTTGTTGCGGCAGATGCCGTCTGCGATGCAGGAATAACGGACGGAAACAGCAGTGCCGCACTCGCAGCAGCAGTGATCCATCTTGTCTTCTTCTTGCTTGTCAAATCATTCACCCCTCTTCTCACAAATAAGAAGAGGTCTGCGGCGCTCCGGCCGCAGCACCTCTCGTTTCGGTGTTGACTGCTTGCTGCTTATTCAAGCTTACGGCTCGATGCCCCATACGAGGGAACCGCTGTTGTACAGCGTTACTTTGTTCCAATCGGCGAACGACGACTTCGTTCCATCGAACGAGTAGTCATTGCTTTCCGACAAATTCGTCCAGTCCGACTTCGCAATACGTACTTGGATGTCGCCTGTTTGACCGCCTGCAGCAATCGATCCTGCTGCCGAACTGAACGACAGCTCCAAATAAGTGTCGGCGTTCGTCTTCGCCGGACTGATTGTGCCGAACACGCCGCTTACAGCGCTCGTGCCCACTTGGGCGTAGTCCACCCAGTAGTTGAGCGATGCGTTAGTCGTATCTTTCGTCAGGTAGTAACGCAGCTTCAGGTTGCTGAGGCTTACTGGTGTCGTACCGTTGTTCTTAATATTGAACGTTGCGTAGATCTGATTGTCATCCGCATTCGCGTTGCTCAGCTTGTATTGAACAACAAGGCTGCTAGGCGTTGTCGTGCTGCCGGCTGGCGTTGCGCTTGCCGTCGACGAATTCGCCGACTCACCTGCACTGTTCACTGCGCTGACAACGTAATAATACGTCGTGCCATTCGTCAAGCCTGTATCCGTGTATGTCGTACCCGTCACGCCAGTAGCAACCGTCGTGAATGTACCTCCGCTAACTGTAGAACGTTTCACGTTATAGCTTGCTGCACCGCTCGATGCTGTCCACGTCAATGTTACTTGTGCATCACCCGCTGCAGCTGTCAGACCTGTTGGTACTGCAGGTACCGTTACTGGTGCGACAGGCGTTGCGCTTGCCTGCGAAGAATTCGAAGATTCGCCAACACTGTTCACTGCGCTGACAACGTAGTAGTAAGTCGTACCGTTCGTCAGACCCGTATTCGTGTACGAAGTGCCCGTCACTCCCGTTGCTACCGTCGTGTACGCGCCCGTGCTCGACGCTGCGCGCTTCACGTTGTAGCTCGTTGCACCGCTCGAAGCGGTCCATGTCAGCGATACTTGCGCGTTGCCTGCCGTTGCCGTCAGACCTGTAGGTGCGGCTGGAGCTGTCGCCGATGCAACTGGCGCTGCGCTTGCTTGCGAAGAGTTCGCCGATTCGCCTGCGCTGTTCACTGCGCTTACGACATAGTAGTACGTCGTACCGTTCGTCAGGCCCGTATTCGTGTACGAAGTGCCCGTCACTCCCGTCGCTACCGTGGTGTACGCACCTGTGCTCGACGTTGCACGCTTCACGTTGTAGCTCGTTGCACCGCTCGAAGCAGTCCACGTCAGCGATACTTGCGCGTTGCCTGCCGTTGCCGTCAGGCTGGCAGGTGCTGCTGGAGTCGTTACCGTTGTCGAAGTCGGAATTGCTGGGTATGCGTTTGTTACCAGCTCTACGAATTGCTCATGGAACCAGTGACCCGATACAGGAGCGTTAGCGAGCGCACCTGTCGGCTTGCCGCTTGCGCCAATGTACGTCGGATCGCACATTCTATCGAAGCCTTTGCCTTCATCGTTAGGGATAGCCGAGCTTGATCCGTCAGATTCACCCGGTGGTTTCACCCATACGAGCGCATCGATGTGCGAGGATGCATAAGCAGCAGGCGCTACCGTCGGCGCTTCGCCCATGCCTGCGCCTGCTTGGTTACACCAGTTGCCGCGGTGGTAACGAAGGTCGATACGACCAGAATCTGCATAGGCGCTTACGGTCGAACCGCTGGCTGCAGTTGGACGGTTCGGTCCGCCCCAGCCATTTCGGGACGTGTCAACGAGGAAGCCGAGCGACGTTGGCCAGCCTTTTGCAACAAACCCTGAATAAAGCGCTGCTGTGAAATCTACTTCGTCGAAATATGGATTCCATTCATAGTAAGAAGCCGATCTCAGCGGGCTGCCGCCGATTTGAAGATCCGGATTCGGCAGGTTCGGCTCAACGAGCGGCGTTGTGTTCGCCGTGTTCGTAATGAAGCCGTCAACGCTTGCTTTGCCAGCAATCGTGCCATCTACAACCGTCGTGATCAGGTCGATTGCAGGACCGCGGTTCGAATCCCAGCCAAGCCAGCCGGAGTGGCCGATATCCATGTACGTGTACACGTTCGGAATTGCATGCAGTTGATCCAGCGCGTAACGCGTAGCATCAACGTAGATGCCAGAGGAATTCGCTGCAGCGCAGTTCGGATCGCTCAGGTTCGTTACGAGGTTCGGCAGCGAATCTGGCTCGATGATCGTAACGATACGAATGCCTTCATATTTGGATTTGGAGAGGACGCTAGCAATGGCGTCGATATATTCCGTTTTATACGTTGCAAGACCTGCAGCCGTCAGCGGCAGCTCGCCGTTGGATGCGAGCGCGTGGCAATCGCGGCCAGGCAAATCATAGATAACGAGTTGAACGACGATCGGCGTATTGCCTTGCTTCGCTGCAAGGACATTATCCATCGTCTGCTCAAGACTCAGGCGGCCGCCGTTGACTTCTCCACCTTGAATGGCAGCGATACGATCGAGCCAGATTGCCGTCGGATACGATTTAACCGTTTCCATCTTGGCCTTCAGCACGGGATCCGTCACTTGCGCGATCGAGGTATCAATAAGAGCTGCATAGTCCGGGTTGATGTACTGCGTCGCACCCACATAAGGGTTGTCAACATGGGCTTCAGCCGCGCTAGACGTAGCTGCGCCGAACGTTACGAATAGGTTGAATACGATTGCACACATGAGAAGCATCTTCGCCGTACGCTTCGTGATTGACTTGAACAAGAGGTGTCACTCCTTCTTCAACTGTAATTTTAGTGAGAGGAAGGAACCCGGGCGATAGGAGCATTCGGGTCCCTTGCTCTCTCGTTCCTATTCTTCTTACTCTGCTGACTGTGATCTCATTAGCGAATCAGCCTTACGGCTCAATGCCCCATGCCAGCGAACCGCTGTTGTACAGCGTCACCTTGTTCCAGTCTGCGAACGACGACTTCGTTCCATCGAACGAATAGTCATTGCTTTCCGAGAAATTCGACCAGTCCGACTTCGCGACTCGAACTTGAATTTCACCAGATTGGCCGCCTGCCGCGATCGAGCCTGCTGCCGAGCTGAACGACAGCTCCAAGTACGAATCCGCTGTCGTCTTCGCAGGGCTGATCGTGCCAAACACGCCGCTTACTGCACTCGAGCCTACTTGCGCATAGTCCACCCAGTAGTTGAGCGATGCGCTTGTCGTATCTTTGGTCAGGTAGTAACGCAGCTTCAGGTCGCTCAAGCTTACTGCTGTCGTACCCGTATTCTTAATGTTGAAGGTTGCATAAATTTGGTTGTCATTCGCGTTCGAGTTGCTCAGCTTATATTGAACAACGAGATCGCTAGTTGTCGTGCTGCCCACTGGCGTTGCGCTGGCAGCTGGCGAGTTGCCGGATTCGCCTGCACTGTTCACCGCTGTTACGACATAATAATACGTCGTACCGTTCGTCAAGCCCGTATCCGTGTACGTTGTACCCGTTACGCCTGTAGCAATCGTCGTGAAAGTGCCGCCGCTTGTCGTTGAACGCTTCACGTTATAGCTCGTTGCGCCCGTTGATGCGCTCCAGTTCAGAGCAACCTGTTCATTGCCTGCCGCTGCCGTCAGCGTCGTAGGCGCTGTCGGAATCGCAATTGGAGCCACCGGTGTTGCGCTGACTTGCGCCGAGTTCGTTGATTCGCCGGCGCTGTTCACCGCGCTGACGACGTAGTAGTACGTCGTACCGTTCGTCAGGCCTGTGTTCGTGTACGTCGTGCCCACGACTCCTGTTGCAACCGTCGTGTATGGACCGCCGCTCGTCGTCGCACGCTTCACGTTGTAGCTCGTCGCGCCCGTCGATGCCGTCCACGTCAGCACAGCCTGCGCACTGCCTGCCGTCGCTGTCAGACCCGTAGGCGCTGCTGGAGCAGTTGTTGCAGCAGCTGGTACTGCGCTTACTTGCGTCGAGTTCGTCGATTCGCCAGCCGTGTTCACGGCGCTAACAACGTAATAGTACGTCGTGCCATTCGTCAGGCCCGTGTTCGTGTACGTCGTGCCCGTTACACCTGTTGCTACCGTCGTGTATGGACCGCCGCTCGTCGTCGCACGCTTCACGTTGTAGCTCGCTGCGCCGCTTGATGCCGTCCAGGACAACGTCACTTGCGCATTGCCTGCCGCTGCTGTCAATGCAGTAGGCGCTGCTGGAGCAGTCGTTACCGACGAGCTGTTAATCAGGCGGTCATACTCTGCGTACGCCGTCGCAACGTCAACCTGCGACCAGAAGCGGTGGTACGTAAACGTAGGCGTGCCATTCTCCCACTTCTTCGTCGTTGTATTGTAGGAAGTATTGTACAAGTTCGAGAGATACGACCACATTGGATCCTGCGTGATCATTGGACGTTGATCGACATAGCTGATGTACGTGCCCGTACCGCCTTTAGCCGGATCGGATGGAATGCCGTTCGTCCCTGGCAGTGCTGCGCCTTGGCCGTTCGTACCCGACCACGTGGAAGGGATGAACGTTTCTTTTGTGAAGTAACGGAAGTAGTCCGCGCGCTGCTCCGGTTTCACGATACCTACGCCGTCGTTGAAGCTCCAGATCGTGTCCAGGAGCGTTTTCGAGATCGTTTTGGCCTGATTGCCAAGCGTCGTGTATGCGCCCGTATCCGCTTTCGTTGCTGCAGCGTAGAACGTCAGTGCTTTAATGTAGCTGCCGAGAACGCCTACATCTTGGCTAGGATCCTTCGTAACCGTCTTGTACGTTGGGTTTCCTGTGTACGTAGAGAAGCTGTTCCAAGTGTCAGGCTGGCCAATCCATTCAAGCGTCCCTGGAATGTAGAACTCGCCAAGTGCCTGCGTCGTTGCAATTACTGGGTCCGCGCCGCCTAGCACTCGCTGACCACTTGCATTCAAGTAATAGCCGTCAGCGTCTGTAACCGGTTTCTGGTTTACAAACGTATAATCGAGGGCGTAGTCCACCCATCTATCCATAATGCGTTTCGCCATCTGGTAGTTCGTGCTCGTCTTGTCGCCGTTCGATGCGAGAATATAATACAGCTCAGCGATACGTTCAATTGGCCATGCTTGGAAGCCGAACCATTGGTTCGAATCCGGGTCATGATAGACCGGAGCTTGCTGATAAGCCATTCCATAGAACGTGCTGACGCCAGCCGGGTAAGCGGAATAGTCGCCATTCCAGCTGTTCGTTGCGCCGCCGCCGATTGCGCCTTCACTCGATTGCAGCCACGTGTAGAACTCAAGCTGACGCTGGAGCGACGTGCTCCAGTCTGTTTGCGCCGTAGGCGATGCTGGGATCAAGCCTCCTGCCGTCGTTGACAATGCATATGCCGCAACCGGGTTCTGGTAAGCTTGGTGCGCATGGCTGGCGCCGATCCGCCAAGCCCAGTTGCCGCTGCCGTTCTCGCCGAGACCGCCGCCCCATGCCGTATACCAAGCCATCAGGTACATGCTTGCGTCTTTGCCCGTACCTGGCGTTGGGTTGCCCGTGGAGGTGCTGCCGATTTTCTCGAAATACTTGTCATACATGTCATAGCGGAGATAGTCGCCCATCTTCTTCGCCTTGTTCAAATACGTTGCATTGCTGTAGCCGAGCTCCTTCGCCCAGTACATCACTTGGATAACGCGGGCATCCGCATCCGATGCGTTCGTGTAACGCCATTGTGCTGCTGGCGCTTGGCTTTCTTTGTTAAACAGGGACATAAAGCCTTCGCCCGGCTTGCCGAACGTTTTGTTATCTTGAGAAGGATGCGTGACAGACTCGAATACCGACTCTTGCTCGCCGCGTTGGAACGTGTTCACGTACGTTGCCGTGTGGGATGGATTGAGCAGGTTGCCGAAACCATACCAGTTATCAACGTCGACCAGCCAGTGCATCAGATACGTCTGATTGTTGCCGTATGTGGACTTGAGCTCAGCATCAAGCGGGTCCTTGCCCGCGGTTTTGCTATTGCCGAGCACAACTGGGTATTGGTCCGGGTAAGGCTTTTCTGGCGCATAGGTCGCCGGGCTGTTCGGATTGTAGTAGCTCATCGTCGGCTGCTCTTCTTTGCCGTCGCCCTCATTGATTGGGATGATGTACTTCTCCATGTTATCCCAAGCCTTCTCTAGGTGCGTCCAGTCGCCTGTGTAGTAGCCGTACAGCGTCTCCAGCCACAGCCAGTAGCTGTATGCCTCCGACGTCGTCATGTGGCCATAATCTGGCGCTTCGCTGAGCAGCGTTTCAATTGCATGATAAGGAATGCCTTCTGGTGAGAAATAACCACTCGTTGGACTAGTCAGCTGGTTATACAGCTGGAGGAACCGCTGTCCCTCTACCGTTGTTGCTGCCGCTGCCGCTTCCGCTTTCTTCGGTGCAACGTTCAAGGTGCCGACGCCGGTCGAGAGCGTCAGTGCCGTGCCGAGAACGATTGCCAATCCCTTGCGGGTGGCCGATCTTAACATTGCTAATTTCCTCCTTCAAATGAATAAATATATCGCACGGACCAACCGCCTCTCTGTAGACGCCCAGCCCGTCTGCGAACGACAAAAATCACAATTCCACTCTAAGGTTCTCCCTCTCCCTTGCTGCTAGCATTTCAAGTATTGGTTGCGGCGCCTACCTTGCTTCCTCCTTTCTTCGACGAGCCCGCTGCCCGTTAATGGCGGTAATATCAATTTATAGCATCGATACTAGTCGGACTAGCAAATATCATGACTTCTTAGCTGTCACTTTGATGACCTTCCCCTTTCACCAAATGACAACAAACCAGTTGGAACGTATACGCACTCGTAAAATGAAAAGGTGCCAGCGCATGTAAACACGCCTGACACCTTCCTGTAGTGAACTCACTTCGTAACTGACAGCCTTAGAATTTCGCGCCGATATCCGTACCGGAAGGCGTACCAGCGCCCTTCAGATCGCTGCCCGTTGCGAGCTTCAAGAAATTGCCGACAACCGGTGCGCCATTGGCTGCACGCGAGATGCTGGCCGTCAGGCTGACGAAGTCCGCAGAGCTCGCCACAAGTCCTTTGGCATTCGTTGAAGCCTTGTTTTTCCACCATACGTTCGTACTGGATACGTCCGTACCACTTGTCTTGTCGCTCGAACCGCCTTGGAAGCTCAAGTTGTTCGTGAACACATGCGTGCCTGAATCGAATGCAAAATTGCTTCCGCCATTGCTGTACGACGTATTGTTCGTCATCGCGATCGAGCCTGGGTTGCTGTTGTAAGTAAATCCGTGCTTTTTGTTGCTGAAGGCGATGCTGTTGGATACGATATGGTTGACAGCGATACTCTCGCCGCCCAGCTTGAAGCCGTTGCCGTCGCTGTCCGTTGTGCTCGTACCATTCGAAGTCTGACCATTATGATGCGCGATGCTGTTGCGAATCGTAACCGCACCGATTGCACCTGTTTCCGACTTCGTGTACAGGTCCCAGCCATCGTCGACGTTGTATGCCGCTATACAGCCATCGAACACGTTGCCAGGGCCGACGGTCAGCTTCGCTGCGAAGCCGTCTGCATCTTCCCCGTTGTCAGGGTCATAGTTATCGTGGGAATAAGCGTTGATGATTTCGTTATACTTCGGCCAATCTGCGTAACCAGCAGAGGAATTGTAGCGGCCAAGCTGCAGACCCGTATCGCGGTTATGGTCCGTCTCCACATTCTCGATCCGGTTGTAGTTGCCGCCGACATAGATGCCGTTGTCACCTGCGCCCGTAACGCGGATGTCTTTCACGAGCCAGTAGTGGCCGAATACTTGCAAGCCGCGCTGCGAGGAATCAAAAGCTTCACCTGAGAAGTCAAGCACTGGCTTCTCCCCGTTGTATGCTGCGATTTGCTTGCGGGAGCTCGTCGATGCGCCGCTGTTCGTGCGTTCAATCGTCAGCGGTGCCGAATAGGAGTAAGTACCGCCGCGGAGATAAATCGTCTTGCCTGCGGCAATCTTCGTCAGCGCGGATGCCAGCGTCGTTGGCTGGCTGAGTGTGCCTGGATTGCTGGCCAAGCCGTTCGGCGCAACGATGAGATCGCCCGCTGCAGGCGTCGTTGTTCCATTCCCTGTTCCCGGGTCGGTCGTACCCGGATCCGTCGTTCCTGGGTCCGTCGTTGAGCCGGACAAGTCCGAGACGACGATATCGTCGTACTTCGTTGAAGTCTTGAACGCAACAAGCCCTACTGCTCCGCTAGTCAGCGACGAATCGGTGGCCGACAGCTGGAGGACGCCATTGACATACATTTTGATCGAGCTGCCATTCATCTCGAGTTTGATCGTGTACCACGTGCCCGCGGAGAGCGCATACGATTTGGAAGCCAGCGTCGAACTGGATCCGCTTACTTTTTTGCGCAGCTCAAGTGTCCCTCCATCGCTGTTATCAAACGATGCCGCATAGTAGTTGTTGCCATCCTTATACCGTCCTGCCAGGTAGATCCGATTGGAGCCATTGAAGCTGTCCACCTTGATCCGCGATTGTACGCTGTAATTGGTCCATGATGCGCTGCCGCCGGACGTCCGGCCTTCCGAGGTTGACGATTGGTGGTACACATAGTTGCCGCCGTCCTGCACGACCGACCATGTTCCCGTCGTTGCGGTCCAGCCATTCGCATTGCCATCATCAAAGTTATCGGTGAACAAGTCTGCTGCTTGTACGGATCCTCCCGTCCACACGCCTACCGCCATGACTGCCGCCAGCAGCCCTCCACCTATTCGTTTGTTCAATCGCTTCGTCATTATTACGCCTCCCTTATTGTTCATATCATGATCATTCATTCGCAGCCAGCCTTCGTTGTGAATAGGATAAAGCAGGTATGACATTCATCATCACACTAGTCATGTCTGCTGCACGGTTGGTTCTGCTTGCACAATCTTCCTGCACAATCTTAAGAGCAGCTCCTCCTCTCCTGTGGACTCCTATTGAGCGCTGCTGTCAGCCCCCCTGCCGACACCTGTATCATAACAGCATGGCTCTGCATTACTGCAATAATCATGTGCTCACATTTATAGCAAAGCGAGTGACAGCAAGGGGTTGCGTCATTGTTTAATGCTGCTTATTATCTTGATCTCAGGTCATAAACAAGTGCCCATTTTGCCCGGCACATCGCACCATCCGTTCGTCTATTTCATAAGATAAGTTGACTGTATCCCTTAACCTTGTTAAACCATACAAACCCGAGCAAGGAGGGGTGACACTTGAAGGGCAGCGACCACAAGAGCAAATTTTTGTTGACACATCGTGAACGTGAGGTATTCGAGCTGTTGGTACAGGACAAAACAACAAGAGATATTGCTCAGCAACTGTTTATCAGCGAGAAAACCGTGCGTAATCATATTTCAAACGTAATGCAGAAATTGAACGTCAAAGGTCGTTCACAAGCAGTTGTCGAGCTGATCAAGCTTGGGGAGCTACAGATCTAATCGCCGTTGATCGTATAGATCCTGATTCGTTATGGAATCAGCCTTCATGTTTGTGTTTCCGTGATGGAGACATGAATGTGAAGGTTTTTTTGATTGGTTGAAGAGGTGACGCAGAAGGGAGGGAGGTTGAACAATAAGATTCGGGGGGATGGCTGCAGCTGCTCAAATTGCGAGAAAATCACTCGCAGTATACTTGTAGATTTCTCCGGTACGCATTCAGTAGGCGAGGCTGGGTTCCGTAGTCAATATATGTTCGCTATGAAGCATCTTGCGAGGATTTATGGGCGATTGGCCCATGGGAGGCGACAACGGCGATAAAGCTGCCTTCATCGCCGTTGTCGCCTATCGGGACACTTAAGCGCCCCGCCCGAACGCCAATCTGACAAAGGAGTCGGCGCCATGGTGCCACACGTTGAAATCGTGAACCCCGTCTTTGATCGGGACTTGATAGAACGCGTCGAGATAGTCTCCTGCGCAATCTGCAAGACCTTCGATAGATTGCGTATAGCAATCGAACGATACTTTGTCCGCATCCCCGCAGGTTACATACAGCAGCCGAACCTTATGCCCTCCTGATGCAATGCTGGTGCCTAACACCTTGCCATGGCTCGAGGTAGGAGCGTTAGAGAAGGCCCCCACATAAGCGAACAGATCGGTCATCCCTGGTGCAGAAACGGTATCGACAAGTCCGTTGCTCCAGGCGCTCTTCTTGCCGACGACTAGCGCCGAATCAAATCGATATCCGCCCAGAATCAGATTGAACGCCTGCATCCCGCCCATCGACAGCCCTGCGATCGCTCTATGCAACCGGTTGTAAGCGACAGCTTCCGGAGAAGTCTCTCGTATATCCGCGTACGTCCTGAAGTTGGCCTCGATGAATGGGATCAAATCGTATCGCAGCTCATAATCGAAGTAGTAGAACCCGAGCATGTTGGTCCCTTCGGAGTTGAAGGAACGATCCGTCCAGTCGTGCGAGCTCCTGCCGTTAGGCATCACGACGATCACCGGAGCAATAGCTCCTTGGGCGATCAGTTCGTCCAGCATATTGAGCAGGATCGATCGGTCGCCTCCGTTGCCGCGGAGCCATTCGTATTGATCCCCGCCAACTCCGTGAAGCAAGTATACGACATCGTAACGGGTATCCGGGTCGGCGTCGTCGTAACCAGGCGGCAGGTAGACGCTGCAGGACTTCGTGATCGTCTCTCCGCTAACCGTCGGCCTTCCCGCTTCCCGAGGATCGATAGGCCGATCCGTCACTAGCTGGCGATGTGAGTTAATATAGTTGTTCGCCGGATATTGAATCTCCTTGACGATTCCTGACTTTATCATTGCTGCCCCTCCCACTTAATGCCTTATGTATGAAACATAAACGATGAAAGTAACGAGAATTAGAATTTGGATACGTCGGTCATGTCCCGAGGCTGGAACTCGCAGCCGAACGCGAAAGAGCCGCCTCCAACGATGAAAGTCGGAAGCGTGCTCGCGCAGCTGATGACGCGGAAAGGGGAAAGCGAAGCCCGGTTTGCCGGACATGGCCGCCCCTGCGTTGTTCCGCTTCTTCCTAAGAGTGAGACACCGCTCTGTTCTTCTTAAAGTATTGTTCGACCAGAAACCTCATCAACTCGCTTGGTGCTTCCCGAGAGAACTCTGCCTTATCCGCGAACAGCATTCCGTACGGCGCTTCCGGCGTATACGCCTCCCAGCGAGGCAGTTCTTCCCCCGTGGCATCCTGACCGTTCGGATCCCCGGAACGAATGAAGTTCGCCCAATAATTGCACATCTGCCGGGCTAGATCGTAATGCTTGCCGACGAACGGCCTCCAGCACTTAGCCAACGTTTCGAAGAAAAACCACAGATCCACGGAGTGGAACGTGCCAGGATTATCCCATCCTGGAATTTCCGCATCGAAGTTATAGTAGTACAGCGGAACATTGGCTCCAGTATCACTATTCGCTTGTCCAGCGACGCGAATCGCGTATTCAATCGCGCGGACCGAGGCATTTCTCTTCGTCTCCTCGAATTCAGCTGCATGAGCACCGCACAGCTCCAGGAACGTCTGGGCGTCGTTGCCGAACAATTCCGCTGCCAACGTCTTGAATTCATCGAGCGTGCCGATAGGTGGCACGGTGAGGAACTCGGAGGAAGTGTGGCCGAACATGACTGGAACCATCCAGCGCTTGTTCTGGAGGAACATGTCGTACGCATTGCCAAAGCTGAACTTCTGGTCCAGAACCGTCCCCCAGAAGCTTCTATAAGCAACCGCCTTGTCTCTAAGCTCGCGCGCATCCAACCGGCGGGCTTCCGCGAGCGAGGAGACGCCCAGATAATCGAAGAACTTCACGCCCTCCTGCTCGGCCTCCGCTAAGCTCCTCCGCATCCCGGGCATTGGCGTGCTTGGGTACACATTCGTGAAAATGCCGCTTTGAACGATCGCTCTCTGGAACAAGCCTTCGTTCTGAGGCGACGCGAGCTGGCTCATGACACTCCCGCCGCCGGCGGACTGTCCGCCGATCGTGATGTTGTTCGGATCGCCGCCGAAGGCTGCAATGTTGCGTTTAACCCATCTCGTTGCCGCCTGCTGATCCAGATGGCCAAAGTTGGCGGGCGCTTCCGGACATTCCGACGTTATCTCGGGATGGCACAGGAATCCGAACACGTTCAGTCGATAGTTGATCGTAACGACTACGATGCCCCGTCTGGCGATGCGCTCACCGTCGAATTCCATCTCAGCCGTATGGCCCACCTGTAGTCCTCCGCCGAAGTACCATACGAATACCGGCAGCTTCTCATCGGTGTCCTTCGCAGGCGTCCATACGTTCAAGTAGAGACAATCCTCGTCCATCGCGATGTCCGGTTCCACTGCCCATTCCCGCGTGTAAATGTTGTTGTCGTCAATCTCTTGTCTCACTTGCAGCGAGATCGGGGCGAACTCGTAAGCTTGAAGTACCCCTTCCCAATCTTGTGCAGGCTGCGGAGCGCGCCAACGATTCTCGCCGACGGGCGGGGCGGCGAACGGAATTCCTTTGAAGCTCGTAATCCGCGGATCTGCAGCCGGAAGACCCCGAACGATGCCATTTTCCACCTTGACGACCCTCATCATGACGGATTCCTCCCTTTCCCTTGTAAACGTTATCATTCAAGGAAAATCTTAATGGAATCGCAAGCGTGATGCAATGATAGAATCCATAAATCATCACAAACCTTGAAAATAATTCCTCTCGTTCGACGCAGCGCTGACCGTCAGTGTTCTTCGCGGTATGCAAAATAATCGAAGTCCGCGGGTTTGCGAGCACCGCTCAGATCTTGGACGCAAATCCCGATGAAAGCTCCGGTGAAGCCTTGATCCAGCAGGATGCCGTCTCGCTTCGATTCGACATGCTCGTCGGACATCCGGCTTGCATCCAACACAGGTCCGATCGCCGTCCATCGTTCGCCATCGGAAGAATAATGGAATTGTGCCTGTTCGTGGTCGAGCGAGAGCTTCATATAGACCCACCCCGATCCTTCCAAGGCTACCTCACGATCGAGCGGCTCGTCATATTGACCTTGATCGCTCACCATCAAGGCAAGATTTTTACCCAACGACTCATCATGGCTAATACGCAAATAATACCAATTCCTGGAATTATAATAATAGACGAGGCCTGCCATCTGTTGATAGGTTTCAGGCTCGAACTCGATCACAGTCTCAGCCTCGGCGACGAAGGACTGTTGGCGCCGCGCGACAAGGCTCTGACTGTGCATGGAGGAGAACGATTCCCGCCCATATAACCGTAGGAATCCCGGTCTCTCGCGCAGCGACAGCCAAGTGTCGCTAGGCGGCTCGCGCAGCGTGTTCAGATGGAGCCCCAGCGTCTCTTCATCGAAGTGATCGACGCAATCACCATTGACTGGTTCGTTGAACGGCTGATCAGGTATCGCAGGCCCATCAACAACAATTCGCGGCTCCTTCCCACCGCCAGACAGCCTCAGCCAATGATCCGCCGTCCACTCGACTTTCTGGATAGCGGTCTCTCGGCCAAGATTGCACCTGCCTGACTTCAGCGGCCGTCCGCACAGGTGAACCATATACCATTCGCCCTCAGGCGTCTCCACCAAGTCCGCATGCCCAGCCCGCTGCAGCGGAAGCTCAGGGTTGTCCCTTGAGGTAAGAATGGGATTAAAGGGGTCTACCTCATACGGTCCAAACAGCGACTTGGATCGCGTCATCGTCACCGCATGATTGGAGCGCGTTCCGCCTTCCGCTGTCAGCAGGTAATAGTATTCGCCCCGCCGATAGAGATGGGGCCCTTCGGTCAGACCTAGTGACGTTCCCTTGAACAGATTGTGGATCGGCCCGGTTAACCGTCGATTTACGGGGTCGTATTCCTGAATCAGGATGCCTCCGAACCGATTGCGGCCCTTCCGATGATCCCAGACCATGTTCAACAGCCATTTGCGACCGTCTTCATCATGGAATAAGGAAGGATCGAACCCGCTGCTGTTCAAGTGTACCGGGTCAGACCATGGACCCATAATATCAGGAGCGGTTACCAAATAATTCGGCGTATCTTTAAAAGGACCAATATGGCTTTTCACATCGGAATAGACCAGGTAGAATAGACCGTCGCTATAGCTTAGACAAGGCGCCCATACCCCGCCAGAGTTTGGGTCTCCAGTCATATCGAGTTGGCTCTTGCGCGTAAGAGGATGCGTCAACAACCGCCAATGACGCAAGTCGCGGGAATGGTGAATCTGGACGCCCGGGAACCACTCGAAGGTAGATGTGGCGATATAATAGTCGTCTCCTACACGTAATATCGAGGGGTCGGGGTTAAATCCTCTTAGAATCGGATTCTTGATCGTAGACATTTCTTATACCTCCATCGGGTTGTCGGACCGTTCTATAATATAGAGCATTCGAGATTGCATTCGAGATTGTTTCCTCGTGTATCGGTTTACGCAACGGAGATTAATTCGACATTGCCCAGCCAATCCCCTCTCCTCATCTTATTGCATTCATCCACGAGATTGCGAATATTCCAGTAGAAGGTTATCTTAACGACGATCGGAATTTTCTAATTTTCAAGAAACGTTCAGGCTCGTTTTATGATGCTTAAAGGTTTGTTTAAGACTCGATTAAGGTTCAGCCGTCATGATGAAGACACAAACAAATCCCGTAAACAATCAATAAAGAGGCGGGCAGAGGAGGAAACAATCATGATGAATGATAACTATAACAATCCAAATAACGAGTGGATCGAAACGCAGCAAACAGAGGATGGCACGTACATCGCAACCTTCGGAAGAGGAGCAGCAGCTCAGCCAATGACAAACGGCGGCGATCGTCCAAGCCCTGCAAGACGCCGTTCCTTGCTCCCGCTGGCTACTGCTTTCCTAGCTGGCGTACTTACGATAGGCGGATTCATGTATGCCGCTGACCAGAACAGCTGGTTCGACAATAAGACGGTCGTGCAGACCTCAGCATCGGCTTCGGCTTCACAATCAACGGCTGGACAAAACGCAGGCATTACGACCGCTTCTGTTTCGGTATCAAATCAAGTGGAGACGGGCAATATTTCGTCAATCTACAATGCAGCAAGCCCTGCGGTTGTCAAAATTGAGACATTCGTGCAGCAGCAACAGCAGCAAGGAATGCGGACGAGAGGCGGCATTTGGTTCGAGCCAGGTACACGAGAGGGCTACATGCCGGATGACTCGCAAAGCGGTCAAGGCAGCCAAGGTGCGCAGAGCGGCAGCCTTCAAGCACTCGGTACGGGCACTGGCTTCATCGTGGATGGCTCCGGCTATATGATGACGAATCAGCACGTCATCGCAAATGCAGATGAAATTCAAGTTACGCTGCAGGATGAAGAAACACCTTATACGGCCAAGGTTGTCGGAACGCGTGAGGATCTGGATATCGCCATTCTAAAAATCGAGCGGACGGATGGCAGCACCTTCCCGACTGTATCGTTCGGAGACTCTGACGCAACGAATATCGGCGATATGGTCGTCGCTATCGGCAATCCATATGGCTTTGACCAGACGCTTACAGTCGGTGTGCTGAGTGCGAAAGAACGTCCAATCCAAATCCAAGACGGAAACACCGTTCGCAGCTATGAGCACTTGCTTCAGACAGACGCTTCGATCAACCCAGGCAACTCGGGCGGACCGCTCTTGAATGCGAATGGCGAAGTTATCGGCATGAATACGGCTGGCGAGTCGGAAGCACAAGGCATTGGCTTCGCTATCCCATCCTCGACGATGCTCGAAGTATTCCAGGAGCTTGTTCATTCGCAGACTAGCGTAAATATGTAATGAACGATAAGGCAATTGGGCACAATGTCGATTACGGCAGCATGTATGCAAAATGAAGCAATCACCCCGCTGCGATCGATGCATCGGGGTGATTGTGCATAGTAGAGAAAGTTTGATGATGCCTTTATTTTATCGGCGAGTGTCGACTCTCACAGGGAAGATGCGATCGACCATCGCATTAAACTCGGCAATAAAGCCTTGGATCGGATGGCCGGCTTTCACATCTTCCCAATAACCATTCATTCGGTCTACAAAATCCGGGTTTGCCGAAATATACACTTGACGAACGCTTGGCGCTATACGCTTCACTTCAGCTGCAATGCTGCTCTTAACTTGCTCGGTCAGCTGCATATCGTCGTTAGCGGCTTCACCGCCGCTGCGTGCCTGATATAAGCTGTCATTACGGTTCGTGTTATACGTGCCATAACGTGGCGAGCCCGTCATGCCGATTCCCGCCATATTGGAAACGCCATTCATCCCGCTTGCACCTTTGTACGCGTTCTTCTTATTACTTAGTCCCATCACGCGATAGCCGAGTTTGCCTGTACGGTCAATGTCCGTATTGTTTATTGTGCCATTGAAAGATGCGCCCGGCGAAGGCGTAGACGGAAGCGGCTTGCTGCCGTAACCATTGCTGGTCATTCCAAGGCTCGAGGGCTGCATCGAATTCGATCCGCCTGGACTTACACCATCATGCAGTGTTACAGCCACGTATGCATTATAATTAGTCAGCATGACTTTGGCACTCTTGACAAGTTTTTTCGATACGAGGCTGTCCGCAATATTTTGACTCATCTCTAAGCGGTAATTATCATGAATGCCTACAATGTTGTTGCTGTTCTGACGCAGACCATTAATCCGATTCATCTCGTTCATCTGATCATTCGCGAACCGTTTGCTCATAATCCGGTTGCCCATCATATCGTAGCGAACGCTTTGCTGCTCAACGGGATGACGGTTGCCAAGGTCACCTTGATTCGCCGCGCAACCGGCTAGCATCGTACCAAGCGCGACAGAGGCGGCAATCATTTTGAATTTCTGCTGCATCGTACTCCTCCATTTCGATATCGAAATATGAACAGCGTCTTTCCCCTTTATCGTGCGTCTGCAGCGATGCGCGTATGCTAGTAGCCGTTTGGATGAATGGAGAGCGCATAACCATGGGTATTATTGTGCACAATTAGAAAACCTCGTGTTAAAGCCGATTTCAAACAATCAAGACAAGCTTGTGATAAACCGCACTGCGTTCAGAGCATGTCCCGTGTACAATCGCATAAACTTGCAACAAATTACTTCGGGACGGATGGCAGCCGTTCTCTCTCTTCTGATTGCAGCAGGCTATTTGAAATAATGGTTGTGAACGTGCTTCTTTCTTATGGTTTGCACCCTTTTGAATTTTAACGGCTGCAAAAGAAGCTTAAGTCGTCTGTTTTCCGCACCAATAAAGCTGCTCACAACCGTTAGATTTCATCAAACTCTCTTTTTGCCACAATAGACACTATGACAACCGTTACCGTCAAATCGGTTTCGATTAGCATTCCTGAGCCACCTACATAATACGCATATCGCAACTTTCTAGACCTACACCTCATGCATACTCTCCCATTTCGCCAACAGAAACATCGAGCAGCAGCCGCGTAAATGCTAAACTTTTTTATTTTACCCACTTGACGGGTAGGAATTATTGGATTATTATCAACTCAAGATATTTCAACGCTCATTATTTTAGTGTTGAAACAATTGCATACTGCCGATTGGAAAACCAAAGGCCCCAACGATTCCTGCTGTTAGCAGGATGATGTTGCGGCCTTTTTGTTGGTACTACCAAACAAAACGTGTACCAAGGAAAGGAGCGCATGGTGAGCATCGAGTGGTCACAGCTTGAAGAAATCGATTGGCTGTTCCGACGAATGGTCCGGAAATTCGTAAAGGAACGCGACAAAGTTACGGTAGAGGGCATAGCCCTCCCCGGCATTCTCATCCTCCACAAGGTGATGCGCGACGGGGAACAAAAGCTTGGCGATCTCGCCGAGGAACTGGATTTGACCTCCGGTGCGATCACAGCGCTGTGCGACAAGCTGGAGAAGAAAGGCTTTGCGATTCGGCGCCGGCCAGAAACGGATCGAAGAACCGTCATGCTGGACATCACAAGCGAGGGGCGCAGCATGCTGATACGTAATCGCGATGTCGGCAAGACCAGCATCTCCCTTCTGTTCGGCAGTTTCACGCAGCAGGAGCTGAACTCGCAGAAAGCAGCCTTCACTCAAATTACCGACAACTTGGAGAACTACGCCGAGAACATTATGAATCTCGTCAAACAAAACCAAGAGCAGCCAAGCACGATAACGCCTGCTCGCGAAGTACCGGCAAAAAGCAATTTCTTAAGCTATTAATCAAAGCGAATGCTTCCGATGCTAGTTATTTGCTTACAAGCAGCTAGCTCGGGGATGCATCGCAAATAACTTCAAAGCGTATGCTTCCGATGCTAGTTATTTGCTTACAAGCAGCTAGCTCGGGGATGCATCGCAAATAACTTTTAGGAGCGATTACTATGGGACACCCAACCATTTATCCAACTGGTGCAACTGTTTATTTGCCTGAGAAAGCCTGGAGCGGTTATACCATCTTCCAAGCGGCCCAAGTTGGCGCACTGCTGATTGATATGAACGGCAAGGAGGTTCATCTGTGGAAAGGACTGCGCGGCTTCCCGAACAAAATTTTGCCAGGCGGCTACGTTACGGGCAGCACCAAAGAGCGCGATCCCAAATATGGCTTCCAGGATGAAGCGAACCTCGTGCAAGTCGATTTCAACGGCAATATCGTATGGAAGTTCGACCGTTACGAGCAGATCAAGGACCCGGGCTACGAGCCGGAATGGATGGCTCGCGCGCATCACGATTATCAGCGTGAAGGCAATCCGGTCGGCTATTACGCACCAGGCCAAGAGCCGCAGACGAATAGCGGTAAGACGCTCATACTAGCACATAAGAACGTAACGAAACCGGAAATCTCCGATAAACTGCTGCTTGATGACACGATCATCGAAGTCGACTGGGAAGGAAATATCATCTGGGAGTGGGCTGTCAGCGATCACTTCGAAGAGCTTGGCTTCGACGAGGCGGCGAAGAACGTATTGTTCCGCGACCCGAATGGACGCCACTTCGGCAACGACACGGGCGGCGACTGGATGCATATCAACTCCGCATCATGGGTTGGTCCGAACAAATTCTATGATGCCGGCGACGAGCGGTTCCACCCGGACAACATCATCTGGGATGCGCGCGAATCGAACATTATCGGCATTACGGACCGCCGCACAGGGAAGATCGTCTGGCAGCTCGGACCGGATTACTCCAAGCCTGAAGTGAAGCATCTCGGCTGGATTATCGGCCAGCACCATGCGCACATCATCCCACGCGGACTGCCAGGCGAAGGCAACCTGCTCGTATTCGATAACGGCGGCTGGGGCGGCTACGGCCTGCCAAACCCTGCATCGCCATACGGTCAGAAGAATGCGGTGCGCGACCACTCCCGTATTCTCGAGATCAATCCCGTCACACTCGAGATCGAATGGCAGTACACGCCGACAGAAGCCGGTTTCACGCAGCCGCTGGACTCATACCGTTTCTACAGCCCGTATATCAGCTCCGCGCAGCGCCTGCCTAACGGCAACACGCTTATTACGGAAGGCGCGGACGGACGTATCTTCGAAGTGACTCGCGAGCATGAGCTCGTGTGGGAATACATCTCTCCTTATAAAAATAAAATCAACGCCAACATGGTCTATCGTGCATACCGCGTGCCGTATGAGTGGGTGCCGCAGCTGGAGAAGCCGCAAGAGCAGGCCATCCTTCCAATCGATGTTGCGGATTATCGCGTGCCAGGCTCCGCACCTAGAGGCGCGGCTTCCACTGTCGAAATCGTTGGAACTCGTTCCTTCGATGAGGGCGCCTTCTGCGTCGCAAGCACGGATGAAATCACGGGGCAAAACCAAGGCTGGCAAGAATAAGTTATTTCGCAAAATAAGCGTACCTGCCCGTCCTCTCGATGGGCGAGGTTACCGCTACATTACACAGGGGGGACCCTACGATGAAATTGACAAAGAAACGTTCCACATACAGTCTGCTTCTTATGACGATCCTGATCGCCGCTCTGCTCAGTGCTTGCGGCAAGGATGAGGCGAAGTCGACCAATGCAGCTGACTCATCTGACAGTGCTCAGACGTCGGATGCCGCAGTCGATCCGATCTCTATCAAGCTCGCGGACATTCTCACCAATCCGGTGTTCCGCATTGCGAAGACCGAGGGCTTCTTCGACAAATACGGCATTGACGCACAGATCATCACGTTCGCAACACCCGCCGAAGGCATCAACTCTATCTTCATTAAACAAGCCGATATCGCATGGGGAGCGGACTTCCCGATCCTTAACGCTGTGAGCAAGGGCGACTATTCCATCATTGCAGCAACCGGTACGAACACAGACATCGCAGCGGAGAAATGGAAGCTGTACGTCGGCTCCGACATCCAATCCGCAGCCGATCTGAAGGGCAAGAAGCTCAGCACGCTGCGCGGCACGTTCCTGCCTTATCTATGGGAGGAATATCTGAAGGATAACGGCGTAGCTGCTGCCGACACGAAGCAGATCGGCCAAGGCGGCTTCGACGAGGCTTATGTAGCGCTCAAGAAAGGCGAGATCGACGCGGCATGGGTCGTCGGCGCAGCGATGATCGAGAAGTTCGACGCGATTGAGGGTGTACACGAGCTTACCGATATGTCGAAGACGAGTGTCCGGATTGGCGGCGGCATCATTGCCCCTAACAGCCTGATCAAGGAACACCCGACAGCAGTTGCCAACCTTCTTCGCGCCCTTGATGAAGCCTCCAAATTCATCGCAGACAATCCAGAGAAAACAGCCGACATTTTGTTCGAGGAAGTGAAGCAGCCGAAGGAATCGACGCTCCGCGACCTGACGACGAACAACTGGGAAATCGGCTTCAAGCAGGAGTCTTTCGACAGCCTAACCAGTCAGAAGAAGTATATGCTCGGGGCCGGCATCATTAAGGATGACTTCGACCTTGCCAGCAAAATCAATCTCGACAGCATTAAGCAGGCTGCGCCTGACCGTGTAACCTACGGTCAATAAGCAGCTTCGATTCAGGAGGGATGCCCCATGTCTGCTAATACTAGCGCTAGCGCCAACGCCAATGCGAACGGCTCTTTATCCAATACGATCACGATCGAGCGGTTGAACAAAAGCTATGCTGACCATAAGCCCGGCAGCATTCACTACATTATTAAGGACATCGACCTTGTCATTAAGGGCGGCGAATTTTTCGTCCTGCTTGGACCAAGCGGCTGCGGCAAGTCGACGCTGCTCAACATTATTGCGGGCTTCGTGTCCAAATCCGGCGGCAATCTGCGGGTAGGGGATGAAGAGATCTGCAAGCCTGGACGGGAGCGCGCCGTTGTGTTCCAGCAGGCGGACTCCTCTCTCTTCCCTTGGCTGACCGTGCGCCAGAACGTCGAATTCGGACTTAAGATGAAAAAGATGCCGAAGGAGCAGCGGCGCGTTATCTCGGATCGATTCATCCGCCTCGTCGGATTATTCGGCCACGAGAACAAGTTTCCGCGCGAGCTGTCCGGCGGCATGAAGCAGCGCGTGCAGCTCGCCCGCGTGCTTGCCAACGATCCCGCCATTCTGCTTATGGATGAACCGTTCGGCGCGCTTGACGCGATGACGCGGCGCACGATGCAGAAGGAGCTCAGCCAGATCTGGCAAGAGACGAACAAGACGGTTATTTTCGTCACGCATGATATTCAAGAAG
>Ga0182738_1002264_pt1 | contig 23058 bp, 14 predicted proteins | sample eDN5th30CBELigMG_FD_128876 | JGI IMG/M metagenome (GOLD analysis project Ga0182738, IMG submission 128876) | Enriched Miracle-Growth compost microbial communities from Emeryville, California, USA - eDNA 5th pass 30_C BE-Lig MG (version 2)... ...
GCTCTTGCGTTGCAGAATACTAAATAAAATGACACAACTGGGAATGCCCCCATATTCGGAAAAGTAAAATACAAATTCACAGAAAACTCAGACGCTGGCATGTATTCATGCAACAATGCCATTAGAAACTAATAATTATGCATTTGATCCTGCGAAAGGTGTCGAATATCCCGGCATTGAAGGAGGAGGGGAGCAATTAGGTCGTGCCACAGGGGGTTGGGTTGCTTTTATATCAAGTAGTAATAAATTTACTAATCCGCAAGTGTGGGATACTTCTTTAAACAGATCCGTTCCCTGGCGGCCACCGCAAGGTATTGTTAAGGCAGATGTCGATCCATTGCATGAAGGTGATGAAGCAATGGCGGCGGGAAGTTCCAGTATCAGCCGCATGTTACAATGCTGGGTGACTTTACCTGGAGACTCTGCTGGCGCAAGAGGAGTGGGACTAAATGTTGGAGGATTGGGAACTTTTTATTGGAATAATAACCCAGATGCTGTTAAGGCAAATGCTCAGAATTCCCTCGCTCCCAGCATTGCAAAGCCGATATTTCCTCCGGATCATTATGACGATATCAAGTTAAAAGCGGTTGCCGCGATGACCAGACGCAGAGCAAGCCAAACCGGCGCCCAAACTAATTATCAACTCGATGGATCGGAAATGACTGTAAATTTTACTGGCCTCCAGGTAAAAACCAGAACTTCAGGTTGGGGGAGTATTCCGATCAATAATGTTTCACAGGGAGAAACGGGTTTCGATGCACCGGCGAACGGCGCAGCTGGTAACTCTGCATGGGATTCACGGTGGGAATATGATGGAAGTAGCGGTGGCAATGCTATGGATGGAAAACGGACGATTGTCGAATTTGTGTTGTCTAATCCTAACCTGAGCAATGAAGATATAGCTACCTACAACATATTGGCTCGATCGCCAAATACAGATTACGATAGTCTGGCTATAAAACCTGAACTGAAATCTGCATTGAAGTCTCGTTACAACTCTGAAACAATTCGTATTAATTTACACACAATTACAAGGCCTGTTGGGTCAGCTGTGTCCATTCCCGGGAGATAAGTTATGGTGCGCAAATATTTAACTGGATCGAATGTCCACATCAATTCTTTATGGCTATTAATTTCGCTGTTAATGGCATTAACTTCCAATGCGGTATGTCAAATAAACAAATGGCCAGCAGTGCCGATGGCAGAAAAAACACTTACAGTCTCAGGGGCATTGCGAGGTGAAAGCGCCAATGTAAACATTCCTCGTGTAGAGTTTGCTCCAATCCCATTAGATGCTCCGCCCGGCGATCCATTAAAAACGTTCAGCGATAATAATTTTAAAGGGATCATCGTCGATCTACCTTATTTAAAGGTTGATGGATATAACGAATCACAACAATATTATGCATTGTATGGCGTTAATTTCCAGGCAAAATATAATCAAAACATCAAACCTCAAATCGCCTATCATGCAACATTTAGTATTTCATATTTACAATCTCCGATATTCTCGCCAGATGGTAAAAAAGTACTTTATCGAGGAGGGAACCTTTTTGGGCAGGGGGCACGCTATCGGTTGTTCGTTTGGGACTTTGAAAAGAAAACAATTGATCAGGCGATGCAGAAGGAAAAAGAGGGAGAAGATATAATTACCATTCCCCAATGGCATCATGACGTTTACTGGTCTCCCGACAGCAGATATATTTTGTATACCATTCCATCATGGACGGTTGATGGAATTGGCAATAAGAGATATGACCCAGATAATATCACCCTAAATGTCTATGATTTAGAAGAAAAGCAGAACAAAGTCATCGCTGATCACATTGCGTTGCGGGTATTGGTAACCAACGTTAAGAATTTTTCTTGGCAGGCTGCGCCCTTTTCCACATTTCAGTGGACGCCCCAAAAAACGATTCTTTTCACCAAGCAACAAATGAGAACGGAGGAGGAAATTCAAAAGAAGCGTGAAGCAAATGTGGTATTAGAGCCCTATCGTCCCAATATCTATGAAACAAGTCTTGATGGAGATAAGACTAATTTATTGATTCCGAAGGCAACAAATCCCCTGCCTTCTCCAGACGGTAAATTAATTGCGTTTTGGGGTTGGCCAAATGAGAAAGTAGATAAAACTTCTGAGGACAAGAAAGAAGAAACAGAAAAGGAAAGCGATGTTCCCAAACTGGAATTGCCCGCTTTATATATCTACGAACGGTCTACCAAACAGCGTCGTAAAATCTCGGATTTTTTAAGCGGACGCCTGGTGTGGACACCGGATAGCAAGTCGCTTTTAATATTGAATCCTTCCAATAATGAGCGTCAGGAAAATTCATTATATCGCATCGATGCCACTAACGGTGAAACAACTAAAATAACAGATATTGTTGCTCCGGATGCTAAAGAAGAAATGCGCCATTATCGCACATTTGATAAATTCAAAATTTCACGAAATGGGAAATATGCCATTATTGATGCAGTTTATGGCTTAGATAGAGATTCAACTGATTTTGTCAATCCTGAAATGAAAGTCTTTTTAGGAGTTGATTTAAAGACAGGTAAAATCACCAAAATTGCCCAGTGTGAAAACAAATGGGCGAGTGTTCTTGGCTGGGATTGGTATGATTTGTCAACTCCATTGCCGTAAAAGTACTTTTCCCTCACCGCAACGCCTCATACAAAATCTCCGCTGGATGAAGCGCTGTGCGCGCTGCGCCGTCTTTAATCTGATGGCGGCAACTGGTGCCGGGAGCGGCAATGATCGCATCGGGGGCACGGCGCACGGCCGGCAGCAAAACCAATTCGCCGATTTGCATGGAAAGGTCGAAATGCTCCTTCTCGTAACCGAACGATCCTGCCATACCGCAACAGCCGGACGGAATGACGGTTACTTTGTAATGCTGTGGCAGGGAAAGTACTTTTTGCGTGGCGCTCAGGCCGCACAGCGCCTTTTGATGGCAGTGGCCGTGCAATAATACCTGGCGCGGCTGATCGGTGAATTGTGCAGAAGTAATATGGCCGCGTTGCATTTCGCGCAGGATGAACTCTTCAAAAGTCAAGGTGTGCGCGGCAAGGTTGCGTGCCTTTTGTTGCATTTCACCTCGCAATAAATCGGGATATTCATCGCGGAAACTTAATATCGCCGAAGGCTCGATGCCGATCAGTGGCGTTGCTTCGCTAACTTGCTCCACCAGCAACGTTACATTTTTTGCGGCAATTTTGCGAGCGTATCGCAATAGCCCTTTGGAAAGCGCCGCGCGTCCGCTTTCGGCATGATGCGGAATAGCCACTTCATATCCCAGGCGTTCCAGTAACTGCACCGCTTTGATGCCGATGGCGGTATCGTTGTAATCGGTAAATTCATCGCAGAATAAAAGTACTTTTCCGCGGCGCGGCGTGGCCACTTGCGGCACGTGTTTGCGAAACCATTTACGCAATGTCGTTTTATATAAATCCGGCAAGGAGCGAGCGGGCGCAAAGCCTGAAACTTTCTTGATTGCAGAAGATGTATATTTGTTGTTTATCAAAAAATTATATACACCCGGAAACAGTGATGATAATTGATTGAGTTGCGCATAGTGAGCGATCATGCGGCTGCGCAATGGAACACCATTGGCGTCATGATATTGCTGCAAAAATTCCATCTTCAACTTAGCCACATCCACGCCGGAGGGACATTCCGATTTACAGCCTTTGCAAGCCAGGCACAAATCCATCACTTCATGAATCTCTTCGTGATCAAAACGGTTGGCCTGATGTGAGTTGGTGAGAAACTCGCGCAGAATATTGGCGCGGGCGCGGGTTGTATCTTTTTCATTGCGCGTCGCCATATAACTGGGGCACATGGTGCCGCCACTGAAATGACGTTTGCGGCAATCGCCAGAACCATTGCACTGCTCAGCGTGTTGTAAAATCGAGACTTTACCGAAATCCAGCGTTGTATTGATCACGGGAATTTGTTGATCCGGCGCATAACGCAGGTGCGTATCCATGGGCGGCGCATATACAATTTTCCCCGGATTAAAGATGGCATGAGGATCCCAGGTGCGTTTTAGTTCGCACATCAACGCGTAATTTTCCGCACCCACCATTTGCTGAATAAACTCACCGCGCAAACGACCGTCGCCATGTTCGCCGCTCAATGAACCGTGATACTTTTTTACCAACGCCGCAATTTCCTCCGCGATAATACGAAACATCTTTTGCCCTTCGCTGGTTTTGAAATTGAAGATGGGCCGCAAATGAATTTCGCCCGATCCGGCATGCGCATAATGCACCGCGTAGAGATTATATTTTTGCAGAATAAGATTAAATTCAGCGATATACGCCGGCAAATCATTCACATCAACCGCAGTATCTTCAATCACGGGAGCGGGCTTGGCATCGCCGGGCATATTGCTCAGCAGCCCCAGGCCCGCTTTGCGCAAGGCCCAAATTTTGTTGCAGTCTTCACCGAAAATGAGCGGAAAGGCATATCCCAAATTAGCCTGTTGCAATTCTGCGATAAGCCGCTGCGCCCTACCCGTTACTTCCTCTTGCGTGTCGCCGCGAAACCCCACCACTAAAACGGCCTTGGGCGCGCCTTCCAGAAAAAAGCGGTATTGGCGATATTCCAGACTGTCTTTGGTGCAGTCCAAAATATAATCATCAATTAATTCGCTCGCCGTGGGATGATGTTGCATCGCCATAATATTGGCGCGCAGCGCTTCATCGATCGAACGAACATGCAAACACAACAGCCCTTCCACCGGCGGCGGCAGTTTGTCGATATGCACTTTAATGGAGGTGATGAAAGCCAGCGTTCCTTCCGACCCAGCAATCAAACGGCAGAAGTTAAAATCATCTTTGCCGCCAAACGGCACACTATCCATCAGCATGTCAAGGGCATAGCCGGTGTTCCTGCGATGGATGGAAGATTTGGGAAACTGGCGCGTAATTTCATCGCGAGTTTGCGCCTCACTTAGTTGCGTCCAAATATGCTCATAAAGCCGCGCTTCCAGCTTATTGGGCGATTGGCATTTCTGATGAAATGCCGTTTCGTCCAACGCTTTAAAAAGTACTTTTGTACCATCGCTGAGCAGCGCTTCCACTTCCAGCAGATGTTCGCGCGTGCTGCCATAAACCACCGAATTGCTGCCACACGAATTATTGCCCACCATGCCGCCCAGCATGGCGCGATTGGCCGTGGATGTTTCCGGGCCGAATAGAAATCCATGCGGCTGTAAAAATAAATTTAATTCATCACGAATCACGCCAGGCTGCACACGCACCCATTGCTCTTCTTCATTTAATTCCAGAATACCAGTGAAATGCCGCGACACATCCACCACAATGCCATCGCCCACAACCTGCCCCGCCAACGAAGTTCCCGCGGTGCGCGGGATGAGGGAAGTTTTATTATCCAGGGCAAACGCGATGAGTTTGCGAATATCTTCCTCATTGGCGGGATAAGCCACCGCCTGCGGCATCTCGCGATAGGCCGAAGCATCCGTCGCGTATAAGGTGCGCGTCATGGTGTCGATATGAAATTCACCGTCGAATTTGGGGATGTTTTTTAAAGGCATGCTGGTATTATTTTAACTTGATATCTTTTTTTATCGGATTGGTATTAATCGGGTTATACGTTTCTTCGTGTGTCATCTCAATGCGTTGAGGCCAGCGAGTTGGCCAAGTAGTCAACTCCGTCATTCCGGCCTACGCCGGAATGACGAACGGAAAGCTTATTAATAGCGAAGTCGAGAGATATTTTCATAGCTAACGGCAAGATTTCTCTATTCCGCTCCTTCGACAAGCTCAGGACGCCTCGCTCCAGTCGAAATGACACGACCTTAGTTCTCTTCTGCTCACCGGAATTCCCCTCACCCCAGACTTCTCCCCGAAGAGGCGAGGTGGCTATTGCAACAGCTTTCCAGCCAATCCAGATTTCTGGATCATTTCCGCTTCGCCGTTTTGTTCGCCGCCACGTGGGAAGGTGCCGCAGTAAAAGTACTTTTGATCCAGCACTCCCAACAGATGCAACATAACGTCGCTTAGCGATGTATCTGCCACGGCGCCAATTTGCAGCACATTGCCTTTGGCCTGTATTTTCCGGAGGCTTTCGCTGATGTAAATGCGCGGCTGCGTGGCATCGACAGGAGCTAATCCTTCGATGGTGGAAAAGGTGATTTGCTGCGCTGGCTGCATGGCGTTTTTGCCCCAGAAAGCGAAATATTGTTCCAGCAAATGCGCCACTTGTTTCTCCTGCTCAGAAGGATTGGACGGCAATACGATCAAGGCATTTTTGCCGGCGCCGAAATAGGGGAAATTTTCTATATCCGCCGCAGACGATGCCAGATAACGGGACTCGAAATTCCATGTATTGGCATCGTGGCCGGTTTCCTGCCAGTCAGGTTGTGGGGCTGTCGTATCGCTGACGGTAAAAGTACTTTTAATCACCAATTGACCTTTTGCGCCATCGTCCTTCCAGCTTGCCACAGCGCCGCCCTGCGCAAATCGCGAGGCCTGCGCCACAGCGCGTAATACCAGAGTTTGATGCGGGGCGATACGCACATCAAGAGAAGTGGTGCGGCCATTAATGCTTTGATGGAGTTCGTTGCCAGCGGTATCCACGAAGAGATAATTTGCGGTTCCCAGATATTCATTATCGATCAGAATTTGGCCCTTCCATTCAGCCTGGCTGGCATTGCCCAGCGTGATATATGTTTGCGATTCCCGGCCATAACGTGCCGGCCAGATGTAATCAGGAAATACGCCACTTTGCGGACGCACCGCCGGAACTGGCTGCCAGCCCTGCAAAAGTACTTTTTTCAATAAGGGCAATTCGTGCGCAATGGCGGGAACGCCTTCCACCAACCGCGGCGACGGATATCCGCCGTAGCGGTAACTGGCCAAACGCACATAATCGGCCACTCCGCGATAGGCATCTTGAATTTCCTGCGGCGACATTTCGCGCCAGTTGATCATGGTGGAAATACCCCAATCGTCCCACCACGTCAACGGCTTGTGGCCCATCGCATAACGTAACGGAATTAATTCCTTGAGTGATTTATAGGGCGGCCGTTCATACATCGCGCTATCGCAACGTGCCACCAGAAAGGCTCTGGTATTGCCGGTGGGATTTCCCACCAATGCCATTTTGCGGCCATCTTTTTCGAGGCTGCGCGTGAAGTCCATCATTTTGGCGACGCCCACGGAAAGATCGACATATTCACCATCATCATCAAAAGCGCGGCGCGGCGATTGTTGCATGCCCGTTCCGCGAAACTTATAACCGCCGTTGAGCACGTCATAGGCAAAACCAGAAATGGGATTTTCTTTCACCACATCGCGCGCGTCCTGCTGACTCTGCACGGAAAACTTATTTTCCCAGGGATACACCATCACTTCATTATCGTGACCGGTCACCCAGGGCCGGTCAAAATAGACCGCGTATTTTCCATCCGGCTTATAAACAATCGCACCAGGATATTGTTCTTTGGCGAGATTTTCTTCGCTATAAATAAATGCCGGCACATAAAACATCATGGCCGCGCCGGCTGCATTACCGCGTTGAAATTTCGATTGACGATTCTCACGAAATGCTTCCGGCGTCATTTTAGCTTCCCAATCGGGAATGGGCCGTGCCGGGTTATAGTTCCAAAATTGCGGGCGTCCATAAATATCACCAGTGCGTTTGAACGGCGCATAGCACCAATCCCAATCGCCGCCGAAGCGCCGCGTGCGCTCAAACGAAAAGCCATTCCACGCGGTATAAGCCGCGCCTACGCCCGCAGCGTTAGGATCGATATTGGTGCGTGATGTGAAGGCATCGGGATGCGCATAAAAGTACTTTTGCAGCGCATCCAGAAACCCATAACGCGGCGTAAAGCGGTAGATTTCCACGGGAATAGCATCACTTTGCCCGCCATCTAAGACCAGTGGAATTTGTAATTGCAGATAATATTTCTCATCCGCATATTCCAGTTTTTGATCGAATTGCGAGATGATTTCCAATGGATCGAGCGCCAGCGCCAGGCCATCATCGGCATTGTAAATCGCCTGAATCATCGAAGTATCCGCATTGGCATTGCTGGCCGGTGAATGTTGCAATAACTGGCCCGCAACGGGTTCGCCGGTTCCCGGCCAATAGCGCAACGCCTCATTGCCAGCGCCATTCCATTCAACGCGCCAGCGCAGATAGAGATAACGCGGCGTCTTTCCGGTATTGCTAATTGCCACGCGCCATTGTTGCGGCGCAGTGGATGTATTTAATATTTGTTGGATTTTAATAGCATCCGCCGTTTTGGCAGTTTCGCTCGCGGCGGCCATTAAAATCGTATTATTGGTTTTTCCGTCGATGACGGCAAATTGAAGTGCCTGCGCCTGCGCGATCTGCACTATGCCGCACAATAAAAGTACTTTTAGGAGGAATGATTTCATTGTTGTCCTTTGGCAGAGTGTTCTTTGGCGGGCAATTCGATAATGGACACATCATCAAACTGATAATTTCCGGCTTCGAAATAAGCGCCCATAGAAACCGTCACTTTGTCCAGCGCGCCGCTATTAAAATCGATGGAAACCGGCTGCCATTGATTAGCCTCGGCCAGGAAATTGCGCACCAGGCCTTTTCCGCGATGCGGAAATCCCGAACTTCCCTCAATCCATTCCTTCTTCCAGAACCAGGGCACCAGCGGATGCGTTCCCATCGCTTCCACATAAATACGCGTGTCCAGTTTTTCTTCGCCATTGCCGCCGTGGAGATAGAGAAGCGCTTTTCCGGCACTGAGTTTGGCCAGCGCGGTGAAATGATAATCAGTGTGCGGTTTGAGCTGCACGGTCTGATTGAAATAGCCGGACATGACGGCGCTGGCGGCATCCATTTGCGCCACGTGGCCGCGTTGCGTCTCGGTGGGAAATGCCAGATGAAAGTTATCCGGTTTCGCGGTGGAAAAATTCCAATCGGTGGCGGCATTTTCTTTTACTTGTTCAAAATTGCCGTTTTTCACCAATTCCGCAGGATTTGCCGTTGCCGTCAGCGGCGAATTGCACAGCCCGAGCAGGCATAACAGGCTCCCCATGCCATAAAAAGTACTTTTAGCCATGTGGTGATTTTAAACGCGCACTGTCATTTATGCAAGCGGAGCCGGATTCTATCTGACGGGGCCCGGTTTTGATATAATTTCCTGCATCAATGACCTCAACGATGACCGCCTCTGACAATTCTTCCAGCGCTGCACTCTCTCCCGAAAAGAACATTTTGGGATGGGAAGGTTTCACCATGACGCTGCCGCGCTACTGGACGCTGGCATCCTTTGCTGGCAATCGCGAAAAGGGCAACCTGCGCGTGGCGGATGATGACGGCACGCGGATTGAGCTGGTGTGGGAAACCCCCAAAGGCACGCCCAATCTGGAACGCAGCATTGAGAACCTTTCGAAATCCTGGGAGAAGGAAGCCAAGCGGAAAAAGCAACCATTTGAACTGGTCAAAAATCCCCTGATTGTCGCGAAAACCCGCAAGCAAAAGGAACAGCTCATCAACTTTGGCTGGAAAGGCGATCCCCAGGATCCCATGGCGGCGCACGGCTGGGGAACCGGTTGGCATTGCGCCGAATGTGGCCGCGTGGTGGTGGCGCATCTGGTGGGACGCGGCCGCGAAACACCGGCCAAGGCACAGCGCCTGGCTTCCGGGATATTTTCCGAAATGGAATGTCATGGCGAAGGCGGCTGGAACACCTGGAACGTTTTTGGGTTTCAGGTGGATATTCCCGAAGATTTTACGCTGCGCATGGGCAAACTGCAAACCGGCAAAATTGAATTGGAATGGGAAATGCCGCGCCCCGACGATTGGTGGATGACGCCCAAATGGTGGGGACGACGGCCCGAACGCGTCGGCGTGCAACGGCTTTCCGCGGCCAATCTGGTGTTGCTCGAACAAGACCTCCAAACCTGGGCAGAAAAAGTGGTGCCGCGCTGCCATAAATCCTATCTTTTCGATTTAGATAAAAATAATAGCAATAACGATGAGATTTGGTTTACCGGCAAAATGTGGCGCATCCGCCAGCGTTTTCTGGATGTGTTGTGGAAAATCATCCTGCGCCGCAAGCCGCAATTGATACGGGCCAAAGTGTGGCGCGATGAGAAAGATAACAAACTATTTTTCGCCTTCTTTGACCTGCCGCCGCAAAATGCCCATGTGCAAGACGACGTGATCGATTCCATCACGTCGCATACGCTGGTGTAAAAGTACTTTTCCCCACTAATTCGCTAAACTATGGCAGTGCAACAAGAGTTAATTCGCAATTTTTCTATTATCGCCCATATTGATCACGGCAAAAGTACCTTGGCCGACCGCATTCTGCAATTGACGAATACGGTCTCCGAACGTGATATGAAATCGCAAGTCCTCGATTCCATGGATCTGGAACGCGAGCGCGGCATCACCATTAAGGCTTCCGCCGTGCGCTTAAATTATAAAGCGCGCGACGGCAAAACTTATTTGCTGAATCTCATTGATACGCCCGGCCACGTGGACTTTGCCTATGAAGTATCGCGCGCGTTGGCGGCGTGCGAAGGCGCGCTGCTGGTGGTGGATGCCAGTCAGGGCGTGGAAGCGCAAACCGTGGCGAATGCGCATCTGGCCATCATGAGCGATCTGGAAATTATTCCGGTGCTCAATAAAATCGATCTGCCCGGCGCCGATCCCGATCGCGTCATCACCGAAGTGGAAGAAATTGTGGGATTGCCCGGCGAAGAAGTGGTGCTGGCCAGCGGCAAAACCGGCATCGGCGTGGAAGAGATTCTCGAAGCCGTGGTGGAACGCGTGCCCGCTCCCAAAGGTTCGGCGGATGATCCTTTGCGCGGCCTGATTTTCGATTCCACTTATGATGCCTATCGCGGCGTCATCATCTACGTGCGCGTCATGGAAGGCCAGTTGCGGCCCGGGCAATCCATTCAGATGATGGGCTCGCAGAATCGTTTTGAAATTATGGAAATCGGCGTCTTCACGCCCAAGATGACGCCGGTAAAAGTACTTTCGCCAGGCGAATCCGGTTACGTGGTGGCCGGCATCAAGGACGTGGCGGATGTGCGCATCGGCGACACCATCACCGACGCCAGCCATCCTGCCGCCGAAGCATTACCGGGATATCGCGAACCCAAACCGATGGTGTTCTGCGGATTGTATCCGATTAATTCCGAAGATTTTCCCGACCTGCGCGACGCCCTTGACAAGATGCGCCTCAACGATGCTTCCCTCACCTACACCGCTGATTCATCGCCGGCACTGGGCTTTGGATTTCGCTGCGGATTTCTGGGATTGTTGCACATGGACATCATCCATGAACGGCTGGAACGCGAATATAATTTGCAGCTCATCGCCACCGCGCCCAGCGTGGTGTATCGCATTTCGCGCACCAACGGGCAACATTACGAAATCGATAATCCGGCCCTAATGCCGCCGCCGCACGAACTCGAAAAAGTCGAAGAACCCATGGCCACGCTCAACATTCTGGTGCCATCCGAATTCGTGGGGCCGTGCCTGGAACTCTGCGAAGAGCGCCGCGGCATTCATAAAGGCATGGAATTTTCCTCCAGCGGCGGCCGCGTGGCCATCACCTATGAAGTGCCGCTGTCGGAAATTATCATGGACTTTTTCGATCAGCTCAAAAGCCGCACCCGCGGTTATGCGTCGATGGAATATGAATTGTGCGGCTACCAGGAATCCAAACTCTCGAAAGTGGATATTCTGCTCAACGCCGAAGTGGTGGACGCGCTGAGCTTCATCTGCCACAAAGATCACGCTTACAAACGCAGCAAAGCCATTTGCGAAAAACTCAAGGAAGCGCTGGATCGCCAGCTATTCCAAATCCGCATCCAGGCCGCCATCGGCTCCAAAATCATCGCTTCGGCCAATCTGTCGGCACTGCGCAAAGACGTCACCGCCAAATGCTACGGCGGCGACATCTCCCGCAAACGCAAACTGCTGGAGAAACAACGCGAAGGCAAAAAGCGCATGAAACAAGTGGGCAAAGTTGAAATCCCCCAGGAAGCGTTCTTGTCGATTTTGCGGGTGAATGAGTAAAAAGTACTTTTTACTCAACTTATCACCGATAAAATTTCAACGCTGGTCATTCCTGCAAAAACGGAAATCCAGTGTTGGAGAAAACGCTTAAAAGTACTTTTTCCTTCAGCTCCCTCATTCGCGGGAATGACATTGGCGAATAGTAAATTGAGTTACTTTTACTACTGATAACATCTATTCGTCAAGCGGCTCTTCGTCATCAAAGGTTGCAGGAACCTCCTTTCCTTCCGCAAAATCATCTAAATCTTGTTGACTGGCAAAGTAAAGCCGGTTGAAGGAGAGTTCCGTGCCATCGGACGGCGTCCTTTCGCCATCCGAACATGCCATTAATTTTCGCAAGCCAACATATACAAATTCCGCTGATTTTCCATTGATCGTTAGCCCGAACTCGCCTTCATCCTCACGTCCGCGAACCTCCGCTTTTTCCAAAGCTTCCTCTTCGTTCTTCGCCTCAATGAGAATAACATTTTCCCAGACACAAAATTCAGCTTGAGGCTCTTCCTTTGTTCGCAGTTGAATTACCACATGAGCCGTGTACCACATGCTATCTCCTTTTGATCATTCTGGCCGTAATGGTTAGTATAAAAGTACTTTTAGTAAGGATTTGAAACAGTAACTCATGTTACGCAATTCTGTTCAAAGACAACTTTCGCGTTCCCTACTTCTAACATCTAATCTACCCCCGTGTAACATGAAGTAGTAAATTATCGTGGTTCAGGCAACGCAGGAAAAACAAAATATATTACAATCCCTGACAAACACACGATTACAAAAAGCGCAACGCAGCTAACATTCTTCCGGCATGTTTTTGCTAAAAGTATGCGCATTACAACATACAGCAATATCGCGACACCAATTACATAACCTTCGAGAACGTTAGCCATCGTTTTAGTTTTTAAATCTGTATAATAGATCAAAAACGCCCATGACCAAAATGGAATAACTATGGCCAATAACTCATACCAATGCCATTTAACTATCCGTCTGTTCCATATGATTAACGGCACACAAATGATCGATGTCACGATCGCATGATTGAACCAGTTGAGCAGAAAAAACCAATAGTACTCGTTCATCATCGCCTCCCACGGGCAAAAAGCCAATCACTCTGCCTGAACAAATCACTTTTCCACATTTCTGAAGGTATCTCAATACGGACTTGATCCGCTAAATCTTTCAACAAGTGCATTGTAGCTGTCCAATAAGCAAAGGGCACGGATAAAAGTACTTTTATCCGTGCCCTTAAAACTCATGGTTGACTTTAAACTATTTCCCACTCAGCGGCAGGTGCCAGCGGCGGGCGTCGCGGGCCATGAAATCATTGGATTCATCCGGACCCCAGGATTTTTGCGGATAGATAAAGGGCGCGGCGTCGTGTTTCCAGGCGCGTAAAATGGGATCGACAATGGCCCATTCAATTTCCGCTTCGTCGCGGCGCGTGAACAAAGTAGAATCACCGCGCATAGCATCGTGCAATAAGCGCTCATAGGCTTCGGGCGGCTCCGCACCAAATCCGTCGGAATAGTCGAAATCCATTTGCACGTCGCGAATTTCGTTGCCGCTGCCGGGCACTTTGGCATTGGTGCGCAGGGCAAATCCTTCATGCGGCTGAATACGCAACACCAGCATGTTGCTTTTGACGTGATTGGTTTCGCGATTGAACAACACGCCCGGCACGTCTTTCCAGCGCACCACAATTTCGGTGGCGCGTTTCTTGAGATGTTTGCCATGGCGCAAATAAAACGGCACGCCTTCCCAACGCCAGTTATCAATAGCGAGCTTGAGCGCGACGTATGTTTCGGTCTTGGAATCCCGCGCCACATCGGCCTCTTTCAAATAACCCTCATATTGTCCGCGCAGCGTGTTTTGCGCCACCTCATCTTCATTCATGCGATGCACGGCGCGCAGCAATTTGACCTTTTCATCGCGGATGGAATTGGCATCCAGCGCCACCGGCGCTTCCATGGTTACCAGCGCCAGCAATTGCAGCATGTGATTGACCACCATGTCGCGCAGCGCGCCGCTGCTGTCATAATAACCGCCGCGCCGTCCCACGCCGACTTCCTCGGCCACCACGATTTGCACGTGATCGATATAATGGCTGTTCCACAACGGCTCCAGAATGGCATTGGCAAAACGCAACACCATGATATTCTGCACCGTTTCTTTGCCCAGGTAATGATCGATGCGATAGATCTCATTTTCCTGAAAGTACTTCGCGATGAGGCTGTTCAATTCACTGGCCGATTCATAATCGCGCCCGAACGGTTTTTCCACAATCAGCCGCCACTTATCATGAGTGCGGCGCGGCTTCAGTTTGCCCAGATTTTCGATGATGGGCTGAAACTCGGCAGGCGGCGTGGCGATGTAAAACATGCGTCCGCCGCCCACATCAAACTGCTTATCCAGGTCATTCAGGCGCGCCAATAACTTCTTGAAATCATCCTCGCCGGTGTAACTGCCCTGTTGATAGAAGATGCGATCTTCCAGACTTTTCCAAACATTGTCCTGCCATTTAAGACGCCCAAACTCGCGCACGCCTTTGGCCAGACCGGCGCGGAATTCGTTTTCTTCTTTAGCGCTGCGGCCATATCCCACAATGACCATGTTTTCCGGCAACATGCCCTGCACGGCCAGGCTATAAAGCGCGGGCAGCAATTTACGATGCGCCAGATCGCCAGTGGCGCCAAAAATCACCATCACATACGGCGGCGCTTCGGCGGCGATTTGTGTATTGCCGGTGTCAACCACGGCATTAGTATCATCTTCACAATGAAAGGTGTGTGTTAATTCTTCAATCATACCCCTGTTATTCTGACAAAGAATGACAGTATCTAAAAGGGCTAACGGTCAAAAGTACTTTTAGGGAAGCCGTTTGCGTTTGCCCTTTTCCTGCCGGGGAAATGATTGCTCAGCCCCTGGTAGCGCCGGTGCAGGATAATGGGCGATCTCATAATGGGCCGATTCGACGATTCTCGCCGTATCCGGCAAACGCGGGCTTTTGGATTTTGGCTTATCGAAGCGGAATGCGGAAGTCAGATCACCAAAAGTCTGACGCCGCCAATCGCTGATATTCTCCTCGCGCACGCCGGTGAATACTTCCAAAAACCGCAAAATCGAGGTGTGATCGAACGGTTCGCTGCACACCCATCCGCCCATTGTCCAGGGCGAAACGATGATACATGGCACTCGAAAACCGCTGCCAATGGGAACGCCATTGATAAATTCATCCGCTGTTCCGGGCGGCGGGACGATGGGAGAAACGTGATCGAAAATGCCATCATTTTCATCGTAATTGAGAATAAACACCGTCTTTTCCCATACTGCGGGATTAGCCGCGATGGCATCCACGATGCTGGCCGTGAAAGATGCGCCTTCCGCCGGAATATATTTGGGATGCTCCGATTTATCCATGGTGGGAAAAACCCAGGAAACAGTGGGAAGCCGGTCATTTTTGGCATCTTCTTCAAACTGGCTGATGGGATTGGTCTGCATTCCCCGTTGATAAAGCGCGGAATCAGGCGGCGCATTGCGGAACTGTGCAAAGCTGCGCAGGCAATTCAGTCCCTGTCCGGAACCAGTATTCTGATAAGTTTTCCAGCTGATGCCGGCCTTCTCCAGCCGTTCGGGATAGGTCATCCAACTGTAACCGCCGGGCGGGCGGCGGTTATTGGTTTTAGGGCCGCCATGCAATCCCTGCGGATCGACGGTGCCGGTCATCCAGAATAAGCGATTGGGATGAGTGGGCCCCATCATCGAGCAATGATAGGCGTCGCAGAGCGTGAAGGCTTCGGCGAGAGCAAAATGAAACGGAATATCATCGCGCGTATAATGCCCCATCGTGAAAGGCCCCTTCGCGCCATCTGCCTTGCGGTGCGCCGGAACCCAGTTATCCATTTTGCCTTTATTCCAGGCGGCATGCTGGGTGTTCCAGCTGTGGCTGGTGGATGGCACTGCCTGCGCGCTGGTTTTGCTGGTATCAAGATGAAAGGGCAACAAATAACCATTGGGGTTTTCGGGATCGGGCTGATAAAACACCGATTTTCCGGTGGATAATTGCAGCGCGTGGGGATCATTAAATCCGCGCACGCCCGCTAACGTGCCAAAATAATGGTCGAAAGAACGGTTTTCCTGCATCAACAGCACAACATGTTTGATATTGTTGAGCGAGGGACTCCGCCTGGGCTGATCCGCCAGGACGCGGCGCAAGTTAGGCGGCAAAGCCGAAGAAGCAAACGCCGCCGCTAACATTCCCGAAGACATTTTCAACAGCCGGCGCCGCGTCATTTTATTGCCGACAAATGGTGATTGTTCGTCATCGTGCATAATATCTCCTCCAGAACGAGGCACTGACTTTCCAACTCATGTTACGCATGTTGCATTTTTATCTCACGCGAAGCCGCGAAAGGCGCGAAGATGAAAATCTATATTGATGAACAGGGGGTGAAATCAACATTATTATCCCGCCTATCCTGGTCATCGATGTAAAATAAAAGTACTTTTACTCCCTTTCAAAAATCTCCTTCTTCCTTCGCGACCTTCGCGGCTTCGCGTGAGGCAAAAGTAATTTGCTGCGTAACACGAGTTTCCAATATAACATTTTTAATCGGAAAAAGTACTTTTAAGTTTGTAAAAGTACTTTTGTCTCACCACAAATTGATTCCCTTAATCCGAATTTTTTGATTTTTAATAGGAACGCGATCTGTTCCCACTAACGCGGTGCGTGGAAAGGTAATGCACAAGCCGGTAATTTTTGTGCTGGCATAAACGCCGCTTGTATGCACCCAATCGTAATAGGGATATTTGATGAAATTCCAGCCGTCGAAATTCATCGTCGCATTGCCTGACCAGCTCATGTTCAAATTGCCGTTATCCGCCCATGGCCCCCAATGGTTTTTGAGAATATCCACCGCGCCCCAACTGCCGTTGCCCTTGATCCAGATGCCGGCGTTTTTCGCTTTGGTTGTCACCGGGTTGGAGAATTTCAAGGTGATGTATTCAATTTGGCTCAGGCTCAAATCGCCCGATAGAGCGGGATTGGGTTGCAAATCTACCTCGATACATTTGCCCATCTCAGGATCATCCACTTCGCGCAGGATGGCTTTTCCTTCGATCATCTTGCGCTTGGATGAATAGGCAATGTCGGTTTTTCCCTCGCGGGTTTTATCATCCACGATGCTGATACTGTTAGCGCTATCCAGCGCAATCGTCTGCAACGGCTTTGCGGGAACATTCGCCATGTCCGCCGTAAAAGTACTTTTGCCAATGGTCACGCTGGTTAATTTTGTTTGGGATACAAGATATTGCGCCGCCGTGGAGGCTTGCAACGTAATATCTTTTCCCGTCACATTTTTCGTGCGGCCATATAAATCTGTTAGCGTACGAGGTGCGTCATTATTAAACGCAAGCTGTAATTCCCGCTCGCCGCGCGGCGTCCACGGAACATAGATCCAATCATTGCCGCGCTGAAATTCCGCCAGATAACAAACCGTGGAACCGGTGGGAATAAAGCGCGTGAATTTGGCTCTGTCCAGAACCTGCGTCAACGTGGCCACCGCGGCATAAGATGGTTTGGGAGCCATCAATGGATAGCGATAATTCAATCCGCCGTTGGCCCAGATGGAATAATAATAGGCGTCGCTGGCGTCATTGATACCAGCGATGCTGATGGTGTCATAACCATAAGCCAGCGCCAGCAAACCGTCGCGCACTTTCCATTCCGCCTGCTCGCGCAATCCGTGCGGACGGCCGCCTTCCACCATGCGGCCGATCCATTCGGTGCAGGCCGTCACCGGCACATCGCCATAACCCATCTTTTTCGCCAGCTCGCGCAGATACCAGCCGTCCTGGGTGCTGCCCAATGTATCGCGTTCGGGCGCGATAGTTTGCCCCAAATCTTCACTGGAAATAGTGTCCATATACTTCCGGGGAAAGTGACGTCTAAAAAGTTCTCCCAAAAGATTCATGCTATTGCCGCTGTTTCCATATTGCATTTTGAGCTGAGGAAAGTTCTTGCGCACCATCTGGGCCATCGCCTCCAGATATTGCGTTTGCTTGTCCCATGTTTCTTTGGTTTTTTCATCGGATGCAGCCGGCGGTGTGCCCCAAAGTTCAGAAGGAAAAGGTAATCCCCTGGAACTACTTTCATGAAATACTAACATGCGATCGATGCCCGGCCATGTTTTTAATGTTTCCCGGATGGCGGCTTCCTGCGTAGCAATGGCTTCCTGCAAGGTTTTTGATCCGTTCACAAACGCCGCCATCATTTGGCGTCCCTGATTTTTTTGCGTCCACGGCACCGTGGAATTGGTGAAGCCATATTTGGGCAATGATTCGCTTTCGGGAAATTCCAATTTGCCGGAACCCGTGGCGCGGCGAATACCCAGGCGTTTCAGGATTGGCCCGATCTGATCCAGCGTTATGGGATCGCCGTGATTGGTGCCAAACCACCAGCCATAAAAGGGCGATTCCAATCCGGCTTTGCGCGTATCCGGCGGCAGCATCACGAATGAGGTGCGGTAATCAACCAATTCTTCTTTATCGTTCGACAAAATAAATCGCGCCGCATACCAGCCGTTGTCCGCATTGACGGGAATAGTAAAAGTACTTTTATCGCCCGCGTTTATTCGCGCTGATTTGCTGCCGCTATCGACGATCTTTCCATCGACATCGGCATATTCCCATTTCACCGAATAAACGCCGGTTTGATCTGCGGTCACATTTGCCTGAAATTGCGGTTTATCAGAGGAATAAAATTCCTGAATATCCACATTGGAACGCACCTGCATTTGCGCCGGACTTTTTTCCAGCGCCAGGCCAAAGACATGAACCCCGCTGGTCTGCGCGGGCGGCGTGGCAGTGTGATAGTAATCATAGCCGGAGTACTCCGTGCTGGTTGGCTTGTAGCCGCGCTCCGTCACGCCCATCGGTGGCGGGAAGGCATCGGCTTCGTCCACATGATACAGCGGATCCATCAATTCCACATCGAGATAATCGGAAGTTCCCATCGCCCGTGCTTTGCGATCATCGTTATATAAAACATCCTGGATCAAACCATTTTTGATAGGCACTTTGAGCAGCCACAACGTCGCTTTTTTGCGTTCATTCGCCGCGCCATATTCCACCGTTCCCACGCGCCGCGCATCATCGCTGTCTTTGGCATTATCCTCCGGAATGCGCACAATCGTATCGGCCATGGCGTTGCCGCGGCTGCGGCCATATCGCGTGACGCGCAGCGTGAACGCCTTCATTTTGGCGGGATCGTTTTCCGCCGCGCACAAAATATATGCATCGCTATAAGTCGTTTGCGGCACGCTGAATATCCGTTGTTCCGGCAGATTATCAGCGGCGCTGCGGCGGAAATACAAACTTTGCAAATCGCTGCTGCGCGCCGGAATGACGCCAAGCCCGCCAACATCAATGCCTTTGACTTCGCCCGATAAATGCTGAAAAACGCCGGGAAGCGTTTTGGCATCGTCAAAAGTAATGGCGGCATTTTCCATGCCCTGCGCTCTGGAATGTTGCTGCACCGGAAGTTGCAGCAGCGGCGTAAAAGTACTTTTAGCGGCGCTCAAATCCTCCAACATTGCGCCGGGCGAAAGCGTCACGCGCACTTTGCTGAAGGCTGGAATCGCATATTCGCCAACCGCATTGCCATCGACATAAAACCAGGTTTTGCCGCTTTGATCGCGCCGCAGTTGCAAGGTAAATTCGTGTTCCGAAGCCGCCGGAAAACTGTTCCAATTCTTGATCTTTTCCGCGCGCGCCTTGTCCGAATAAAAGTTGAGATTGGGACGCACATAATAGCGCACAAAATATCCATCGAGCATCGGCGAATACAGCCGGATCATGGCATCGGGATAAACCGTATCCTTGCCCGGCAACTTCAAATCATCGGCAATCAAGGTAAATTTACCCAGCGATTTCTTGTCTTTGATTACAACATTTTTGTTATTTACATCTAATAAATCCAGAGCGAAGTTGCCGTGCTTGCCGTTCAAATTTCCCATTTTGCCGCGCAATGTGAGGACGTTATCATCAGCGCTAACGGGCAATTCAACCACGCTCCTGGTCTGCGCCACGAGCGAGCCGTTTGTTGAAGGTGTTTGGCCGGAAATGATTTTTACGTTTGCGACATCTGCATATGCACACGAAATAAAAAACAGCACACTGCACACTATCGGAATAAAAGTACTTTTCTTCATCTTGTCTCCACATACTTCCGCAACGCCACCGCCAGATCATGTCCCAACTTACGGCAACTCTCCGGCATCACTTCCACGCCGCTGGCATTGGCGTAGGGAATTTCTATCGCGCTGGCGAATTGCACTTCCGATAATTCACAAGCCCACTTTGTGCTGGACAGTCCACCCGCATAATTTCCCTGTGTGTTCCAATCACAACCGAACGGCAGATTATGGGCCGCACTGAAAGGAATAGTTCCCTGCCGCGTCTTTTCCAGTATCGCCGAAAATGCCGTCACTTCCTCCCAAACCTGCTGGTTGGGGACGCCCACGAAATAGACTTCTTCATTGCGATTGCCGCGGATATGCGGGCAATGCAAATCCAGAAAAATGCCTGTTTCTCCCCCGCTCCACCACGGCGGCGCAAAGCGGCGCAGGGCTGTCACTTCGGGATAAATGCTATCGGAAATGCCGCCGCCATAATCGCGATTGTGATCGTGCGGCGCGCGGTTTTTGCCCTGATCGCCTTCTTCCACGCCGTCTTTATCCACGAAGGGAATGACGGCAAACTCCGCATTTTCGCGCAACCATGCACCGGTTTCATCTTCGCTTAAAAGTACTTTTAAGACGCCTTCCAAAACATAGGAAGCCGTGGCCTCGCAACAATGATGGCGGCAGGTTAAAAGTACTTTTGCCGCGGCGGCCGGATTTCCCAGACGCAACAATTCCACGCCGCGCCCTTTCCGTGATTTACATAAAACATCTTTTTGAAGAAAAGTACTTTTACCAATATCCGTAAGGAACCTATCAAGATTACGTTGCGTGTAAACGGGGCAAAAGGCAAAAAATACTTTTGGATGTTCCGGCGAAAATTCATACGAAAAGGCAACTTCAACATCATTGCGATTGACACAATCTTCGCCCAACCATCGCCAGGAAACGTCACCGTCATAACTGACGGCTGGGCCGCGCACGCCCAATACATCGCCGCCGGTGAAGTGAAAAGTCAATTTTCTGCCCTGTGCGCCATCAATGCGAAACGCCCAGTAAAACCAAAACGTGGTGGTGTCGCGCAAATCCTGGCGGAGATAAATATCATCGTTTTCGATTTTTTCCACAATAATGTTGCCGCCGGGAAAGTCTGTACTCACAATTTGATTGGTATTCATCGTATTTAAGTTACCACAGCTGTCCCATGAAGCAACAAAAAAGGTAGTACTTCTTCCGTGAATTTGTCAAACTGTAATTCACCCAAAAACAGTATTGACAAGGGTAAAAAGCACCACCATGTTAAAGGTTACAGTGTTCCGCCGGAGTGCTGTTGCAATTATGTCGCCGCAAAAGCGGCGCGGCATGGTTTCCGCTTTAAAAATAAATTGTATCTGATGGATTCAACGACAATTCCATTATGCCTTTCGTTGTTTAGTTGGACGTTGTTGCATAAATATCTCAAGAGTGTCATTTCGACTGGAGCGAGGAACGAGCGGAATGGAGAAATCTTGCCTTTCGAGTTATTTTGCTACAATACGGCAAGATTTCTCCACTCCAAAATTTGCTGAGACAAATTTTTCCGGTCGAAATGACACATAAGTAGTATTTATGCAACAACGCCGTTTAGTTGTGCGAAGTTCCAGCAGCATAAAGACGACATGAAAATACATACTCAGCTACTCAACTAACCTCAAATTTACGCCTTTAAAAATTCCTCCCGCGAGCTGGGGGTTATTTTTTGTTACTTGAACCGCAACTAAATTCCTACCTGTTTTTATCACATCGGTTACATCCACAACAAACGGCTCATCCCATCCTGCATAGCTTTTGCCCAATAAATGTTCCGCTATTTTTACGCCATTGACGAATATTTCAGCATCGCCATCTACGGCGCCAAAATATAATAATACCCGCTGACTCAAGCCTTGTGCGGCATCTGTGCTTTGCGGGGCATCGAATTGTTTCCGATACCACGCGGTGCCATGAAAATTGGGGAATTCTTGATTTTGCCATACATCTGTTGCAGAAATTTTACTCCAATTTTTATCATTATAACTTTCTGCGGCATACCCCAGCTCCAAACCCTTTTTCTTTGGGTCGGGCTTAAATCGCCAATCTTTATCTAAATTCTCATGGATAATACTGACAGGAAATTGTCGCAGGATTTTTTCTTCTGAGGTCAAGGGATTTACTAATCCTACTCCAGCGCTGGTTTGGTGTACTTGATGTGGATAAATAGAAGGTACATAGATGTAAACCGGCGAGGTAATACCGTAAACATACACCTTATCATCTTTACTCCCAGCTTGAGCAAGAACCGCATCCTGCACAAAAAGATCCCATTTTGCTTTTGCCGAGACCACACCGTTCGCTGAAATTAGCAGGTAATAAGCAGATTTGGCCTTCGCTGGAATCGTTACAATTTTATCCTCGAATAATATTCCCGACTGCACATCTATACCTGTATCCGCTTTAGTAATTCGATAACTTAAAAATGCGCTCTTAGAGTGAATATTGGAGAATTTCAACTTGATATCTTCACCGTTTGCAGAATATAACAAGATTCGCTTTGCATTTGGCAGATCGCTGCCGGAAGTAATAGCATTAGTGCTGAGTGTTACCTAAGTTGGTGTTACTCCCGAACGATCCTTGCTAGTTTGAGTCGGATATATAACAGTGGGAAAATGCTGAAAATCACGGTGCGGCGAGATACGTTCAAATGTTGTGGATTGGCAAGAGCAGCGTCAATCTCCGTATAGTAATTTAAGCAGCTTTTTGCATTTGTGTCATCTCTGATTCTGCTAATTCTCCGTTGATAAATAGACATCC
>Ga0182738_1002265_pt1 | contig 23057 bp, 13 predicted proteins | sample eDN5th30CBELigMG_FD_128876 | JGI IMG/M metagenome (GOLD analysis project Ga0182738, IMG submission 128876) | Enriched Miracle-Growth compost microbial communities from Emeryville, California, USA - eDNA 5th pass 30_C BE-Lig MG (version 2)... ...
CGCAGCAGGATGCGGGCCGGCGCTGCCTTGTCCTTTTCGGACTTAGCAGCCGTATTGGGATCGGCCTGCGCCGAGACCGCAATACCCAGCAGCAGCGCCGCCAGAGCGGCAAACTGACCAAGGTGAGGAACGAAAGAACCAAGTAGGGTTCGCCAATTACACTTGCGCATTGCAGCCTCGAAGCAGATGGAACATAGGTTTGCGCACGGGGGGTGCTCAACGAGCGCCACTATCATAAAGCGGCCCAGAGCCCTCCGCAAACTTTGCTGCAAGGAGAGAATTTTGGCTGCAAATAGCCCCTGTTTAGCGCGGCGCGCAGAGCCAGCGCATGGGGAATTTGTCATAGGTTGGGCACGGTAGAAAAGTCCGCGCGCGTGCCTGCTGATGGCGGCGAGATGCCGCTATTTCGTCGAACGAGTCGACTGATTGAGCAGTTGGGGATCGAGCATCATCGAATCGGAGCCAGCCGGCGGCCGATCGCCGTGATGCAGCACCCGCAAGAAGTCGTACGTGGTCGGCAGCGTTTCGCAGAGCAATCGCTGCCGCTGTTTGACCTCGGCAAAGACGCCTTCGGCCGCGGCCACGGAAGAAGGCTTATGCAGCAGCGCCGGCAGCGGTTGTTCGGGCAGGTGGCCCAGGCCGGCATAGATGCAGTAATAACTGCCGTTCGTCCAGAAATTGCGGAACTCCGCATCGAAGTTGCCGTAGTAGGTATTTTCGTCGGTGAACGGCTGATTGATCGGCAAGCCCGAGCGGTACGTTTCCAACTTCTCGCGCAGGTTGTCGGTGATGTACAGGTCTTTGTTCGCCTTCCAGAATGGCGTATCGACGCGCGGCGACACCAGGAAGTGCGACTGGATGAAGTCGCGGGTGTCGTCGAACATTGCTTCCACTTCGCGATTGAAGCGGTCGCGCAGCACCGGGTTGAAGGTCTTGTCCGGGAAGTGCTTGGCCAACTGGTAGACCGAGGCATAGATGAAGTAAATGCCGGTCGATTCCAGCGGCTCCAGGAAGAACGACGAGAGCCCAATGCCCACGCAGTTGTTCACCCAGGTGCGGCGGTTGCGGCCCACGCGGAACCGGATGCGGTTGAGGTGCGCCTTGTCGGGGTCCAGGCCCCACAACCGGCAGAAGTCCTGCACGGCCTTGTCTTCGCTACAGAACTGGCTGGAGTACACGTAGCCGGAACCAAAGCGGCCCAGCATCGGGATCTTCCAGGTCCAGCCTGACTCCATGGCGATGGCCGACGTGTACGGCTCAATACCGTAGCGTTCATCGTCGTGAGGCACCGACGAGGCAATGGCGCTGTCGCACAGCAGGTGATCGTTCTGATCGAGGAATGGTTCGTTGAGCGCCTTGTTCATCAGCAGCGAGCGGAAGCCCGAGCAGTCGATGAACAAATCACCGGCCAGGCGGCGGCCGGTCTTGGTCGCCAGGGCCGCTACATAGCCGCGATCGTCGAACTCCACGTGGCTCATTTCATCCTGCACGTGGACGACGCCTAACTTTTCCGTTCCATGGCGGCGGAGAAAATCGGCCACCAGGTGCGCGTCAAAGTGCCAGGCGTAGCGGGTTGCCGGGCGGCCATCGAACCATCGCGGCGCCAGCTTGGCGTCCATGAACGGCGGTTCGGTGAAGCAGGCGTAATCGAACGCCTCGTTGGTCTGTTCGCGATGCCGCCGCAGGTACCAATAGTGCGAAAGCGGCACCTGGTCGACGCTCGGCAAGATCCCAAACGGATGATAAAAGTGGTCGGGGCTGCAACCGATCGAACGGGGCGAACGCACGCCCGGCCCAGGCGTCCGCCAGTTCACAAACCGCACCGCGGTTTTGAAGCTGGCGTTGCACTCGCGCATCCACTGGAACTCGGGGATGCCCAAGTAATCGAAGAACACCTTTTGCAGGTTCGGGACCGTGGCTTCCCCCACCCCGATCTTGCTGATCGTCGGCGCCTCCAGCAGCGTCACGCGGGCCGTCCCTTGCAGGAACTTGGCCAAGTAACAGGCCGTCATCCAACCGGCCGTTCCGCCACCCAGAATTACGACGTTCTCAATCTGGTTGGTTGGGTTCGAAGGGAGGGCCATCAACCGATGCTCCGCTTGGATGAATGGTGGTTGCCCTGCAGAGTCGGGCGCCGTCAACGGTGGACCAGCTTGCAATCGCGACGCTGGCCACGGCGATACGGCGGACAATCAAGGCCCGATTCTAGCATGCACCCTGCTAGCGGGGCGCCGTGCGACTAAGAAATCTGGGTTTCTTAGGCAAAGCACGTCCACTAGCCATCATAGGGGGATTCGGCGCACTTTTGTTACAGTTGCACCTCGAAATCCGCACCCCAGGGCGGGCAGCACTCCTACGGGAGCGCTGCACTATTATAGGACATACCAGCTGACCAGCCCTTTCCGGACATTTTCCGCCAGCGGGAATTCCCTACCATCATCCAGAGCGGATAACTGCTTACCTCCCTTGAGCTTGCGCGGCGGCGGCATCCATTTCGGCCCGCATCTCATCCATGTACGGCCAGAGGACATCCAGCTCGTCACGGAACAAATCGCCGATTAGCAGGTCGGTCAGGAAGCCTTTGAAGTGCGGATGCTTGTGGACAAACCGGCCAAAGCTGAAGCCGGTATAGTACTCGCAGACCAGCCGCCGCATCCGGTTGATGCCGCGCACGTAGTCATCTTCCCAACTGCGTAGCCGCTGCTCGCTGACGTCGCCGGCCGCCAGGCCTTCGGCAATGGCATCAGCCGCCAGGGCGCCGGATTTTAGCGCGAGCAGCACGCCGGAAGAGTACAGCGGGTCGAGGAAGCCGAAGGCGTCGCCCACCAGCGCCCAGCCGTTGCCGGCTACCTGGCTGGAGCGATACGAGTATTCCTTCTCGATGCGGAAAATATCGCACCGCTCGGCATTGGCGATCAGCGGTTGCAAGCCAGGGCAGCGGTCCACTTGCCGCTGGTAGGCCTGCTCCAGCGGTTCACTGCGGCCGTTGGGCAGGATCTCGCTGGGGTCGGCAACGATGCCCACGCTGGTGATGTTGTCGTGCAGAGGGATGTACCAGAACCAGCCCTTCTTGCCTTCGGTCCGCAGAACCAGCGTAGCGCCTTCGTCGCGGCCATCCCCGCGATATGCGCCGCGCCAGTACGTCCACAGGGCCATCTTCTTCAGATCGGGATCCCAGGTCCGCAGGCCCAGGCGATCGAGCAGAATCGAGCTTTGGCCGCTGGCATCGACCACGACCTTGGCCCGCACTTCGCGCTTGCCTTCCTCGGGGTGCTGGATCCGCACGCCGACCGCGCGATCGTTGTCAAACAGCACTTCCAGCACGCGGGTGCCTTCGTGGACGGCCACGCCATGCTCCCGCGCGTTATTGAGCATGATCGTGTCGAACTCGCTGCGGCGGACCTGCCAGGTTTGCGACTCCTCGCCCGGCTTGTGCTCCACAAAGTAGAACGGTTCGGACAGCTTGCCGCGTTCGTTCACGAACTGCACGCTGTACTTCTTCACGAAGTGGCTCCCCTTGAGCTTGGGGAGCATGTTCAGCCGCTTGAGCACGTGGTAGGTGTTAGGGATCAGCGACTCGCCGATGTGGAACCGCGGAAAGTGATCGCGTTCAAACAGCGTGACCTTGTAGCCGTGCTGGGCCAGCAGCGTGGAAACCGTGCTTCCAGAAGGTCCACCACCAATGACCACAACGTCGGTTTCAGAAGGAATTGTCATTGCTACCTGTCTGGGAGTGAGGAGTCGAACCGCCTGGGCTCCAGGGGAACACGATACACCTACGCGGGTAGACACCCGGAGCTAGGGCGCATGATAGCCGTCGCAACATTAGTTGTCTAGACAATCATTTATCGCACGCCGTGGGCTACCATGATTAAGCAAAGTTGCCAGATTTGCAGCCTTTGAGTCCAGCGAGCGCCTCAAGCCGGCTTGTCGCCCGCGGATTCCGTTGCCGCCAGCCGCTGGACGTGGTCCCACATTTGCTGCAATTCGCGGCGATATCCGCCTGAGAGAATTGGGAACCGGCACCAGGTCTTGGGGTCAAGGTTTTCATCGTCCAGGTGGAACGAGGGCGCGTAGCGCTCGCGTTTCCACTGGTTGCGGCACCATAGCCGGAAGAACCGCTCCACCCACGCGGCCAACTGCCGCACGCTGTGCGATGGGTAGATTGGCCGCAACATCCGCAGCACTTCCAGCGGAACTTGCTTATCGCGAATGGCTAGTCGCTCGATGGAGTCGAGCACGTCGTATGGCATCAAGTCCTGCTCGTCGGTCTGGCCGGCCTCTTGAGGGCGCAGTTCGGCCGTGGGCGCTTGGCGATTGACGGCGGCCAACTTCGGATACGGCCGCCCGCCGTGCAGGCCGCTGGCCTCCAACCAACGCAGCCACTTGCGGAGGAAGTTTTTGTCGATACCGGCAATCGGACAAAGCCCGCCCGAGGTGTCGCCGTCCATCGTGGCGTAGCCTACCGCCGCTTCCGAACGGTTGCTGGTCGACAGCAGTAGGGCCCCGCGCAGGTTGGCCAGCATCCAAATACTGGGCGAGCGGGTACGCGCCTGGATGTTTTGCAACGCGATGTCGTCGGTCTCCCAACTCAACTGGCGGCCGATCGCCTGCGACACAATCCGCTGATAATCCTGCACGACCGAATCGACATCGAAGATCAGAAACTCGGCCCCCACTTCGTCGGCCGTCGCCCGTGCCGCGTCGAGCGTAGTTTGCGAACTGTTGCGCGTGGGCTGGTACGCGCAGCTTAATAGCTGCCGGGTGATGCCGCGGGCGTCGGTCGCTTCCTTCAATTGCGGAATGTGTGCGAGCTTGTTGCGCACGCCCTCGATGCCCAGTTCGGCCAGCGCGCCTTCGACCATCAGGCCCACCAGCACCGCGCAGGCTGCCGAGTCGGCACCGCCGGAAAGCGATACCACAAAGCCCTTCGAATAGCTTTTGCGCAAGTAATCGAATAGCGCCAACCGCACCGCCCGGGCAAACTCCTCCTCCTTGACGTGGGGGCCTTCTTCCCAGGGCTGCAAGTGAGCCTTCGAGGGTGCCGGTTCCACGGCCGGGTAGGTGAAGGGAACATCGACACACGCGGCCTCGGCCCCGGCCAAGTCTGGCATGTAACTAGCCAGTCGTTCTTGCTGCATCCGCGTGAGATCGACGTCGATCACTGCCGAGGTCAGCAGAACATCGGCAAACGAGAACCGCGGACCGTTGGCGACCAGGCGCCCGGCGGTGGCGATCATGGCATCGCCATCGTAGATGGCCCGGCCAGCTTCGTTGCCCAACAGGTTGCTGTAGATGTAGGTGAGCGCGAACGCCCGCGAGCCTTCGAGCACAAAACGATGGCGGACGTCGGTCTTACCAAAGGCGAAATGGCTCGCTGAAGGATTGAGGATGATATCGGCGCCGCGGGCCGACAGTTCGCTGCCAGGCCGGCGGGCGACCCAGGCATCCTCGCAAATTTCAAAGCCGATCCGCACCCCGCCGCAATTGAAGTGAACATCGCCGATCGGGTAGCGCTGCCCATCGCACTCCAGCATTGCCCGGTGGTTGCGTGGCCAGGGCTTGAACCAGCGGGGCTCGTAATGGATGCCGTCGCCGGCCAGAAACCGCTTGGCGACAAAACCGGCGATGGCACCATCAACCAGCAGGGCCGCCGCGTTGAATAGCGCATTGTGATAGACCAGCGGCAGACCGACAGAAACGATCATGCCCCGCGTTTCCGGCACGATCTCGCGCAGCACGTCCCAGGCCATCCGCTGCACGCCGGGCGAAAAGAAGGCGTCCTCGCAGCCGTAGCCGGTGATGCATAGCTCGGGCAGGCACAGGATGGAAACCTGCTGGCGGCGGGCCTGGTCGATGGCCTCGCGGATATGGTCGAGGTTGCCGTCCCAATCCAGCGGCGTCTGGTTCAAAACAGCGGCCGCGACTTTGATCAATTGCACGCGTTGCTCCTCACTTCCGGCTGCCGGCTGGCCCCACCTGGTGCGTCTAACCGCCTGCCACAGCACTCTATATTGTCGGCTATCACGTGGCGGAAGGCGATATGCTATCGCTGCTGACACGCTGGCCCCGGCCGCCGGGGGGAAGAGGCTACAAACAGGCAGCAGGACGGAGGCTATTTTGTAGGCCCCGGTGGCTAGAACCGATGTTGCACAAAATGGCTAATCCGTCCATGATAGGCCCCCCGCGACACCAAGCGTTGGTGGCAATCAGCAGGCCGACCGCCCGGCGTTGTTTTGGCGCTGGCAGCGGGCGCCTCATCACACGCAATGAATCCAGGCGCATCATCCCGCGCGCCTGAAGCTTGACCCACATGCACGGAGGCCTGGGAATGCAGAAGACATGGTTTGGCAGGCTGTGGACACTGGGTGCCGTCTTGTGCTTGGCCGGTTGCGGCGGCCAGTCAGAAACCACGGCCGACAGCGGTGACAACGCCGCCCCCATGCAGGCCCAAGTGACGAAGACTTCGGCCAAGTCGGGCTCCTCGGCACCGCAGCCCAAGAAAAATCTGTATCCCGAACTCGTGATCGAAACCACGCACGGCTCGTTCGTGCTGCGGCTCGACTCGGAAAAGGCCCCGCTGACCGTCGACAACTTTCTGACCTACGTCGACAGCGGTCACTACAACGGCACGATCGTGCACCAGGTTCGCTCCGGCGACATCCTGCTGGGTGGCGGCTTTACGGAAGACTTCACCGAGAAGCCCACCCGCTCGCCCGTGCGGAACGAAGCCGACAACGGTTTGAAGAATGTGCGGGGCACGATCGCCCTGGCCCGGCAGCCCGACACCATCGACAGTTCCACCTGCCAGTTCTTCATCAACCTGGCCGACAACACGCACCTGGATCACCACGGCCGCACGCCGGAAGAATACGGCTACTGCGTCTTCGGCAAAGTGATCGAAGGCATGGAAGTGGTCGACCACATTTCGCAGGTGCCGGTCGAAGACAAGATCATCGACGGCGAGACCTTCGTCATGGCGCCCAAGGAAGCGATCGTGATCAAGTCGATCCACCGCCGGTAGATTGCCGGAGTGCCTCTCAAGACGAACAACCTACAGCGGCCGCGCGGCACCAGCCTCGCGGCCGCTGTTTTTTGTCGCCCGGCCCGCAGCACTGAGCCACTCTTCGCGTCGCCCTGGGCAACATTCTTTCTGCCGCTAACAACTTGATTTGGCACGGCACGCGTAGGCATGATCGAGACTCTCGCCCACGCTGCTTGCACGGTTGCAGTCCGGTAGCGCCCGCCGGCGCCAAACCTTCCTCGCCCTCGACAGTTTCAGGTTGCCCGATGTTACAGCGGTTTTCTTGCATCCTGTTGGTTCTGGCCCTGTTTAGCACCGCCTCCACGCCTGGCCTGGCCGATGAGCCGGCCCAGCTGGATCGGCCAGCAGATTTGCAGCAACAGCAGCCGGAGTTCATCACCGGCTCACTGGGCGTCACGCGGCGCGGCACGTCCATCGACTACATGACCGGTGCGACCAACGGCGGGCAATTGGATACTAAACCTACCGTCGCACCATCCCCCGAGGGCGATAAACTGCATCTGGTGATCGTCAATGGCCTGGACGGCTCGCGTTTTTCGTACCGCAACGCCTGGACCGCGCTGGCCGGCTGGAGGGAACTTCCGCCGGAAATCAAACGCCGTGTGCGGGTGACCGTGGTGCTGTGTGCCAACCCCGACGGCGCGGCGGCCGGAACCGGGCCACGCAATGCCTCGGGTGGTAACCCCACCGTGGGTTATCCGCCCCAGGGCGATGCTTACAGCAGTCCGACAAACCCCGAAGCGGCCTACCTTTGGCGTTGGCTGGGCATGCAGGGCCCACACCTGGTCGTCGTGGTCGCCGATGGCAAGCAGCCAGGCTGGTTCCAAGGCCAGAAGTTTAACGGCGTCTCGTTCGCCGGCCGGCTCGCAGCCAACCTGAACGCCAAGGTGTGGGACGGACCTGCCGACGCGTTGGTCCCGCAGTTGTGCCAATCCAAGCCGGCCAACCTGGGCACCATTCCAGCCTTTGAATATCGCACCGACAACAAGCTGCCGGAGATGTTCTTGTTCAACCTGGTGTCGGCCTGCCTGGCTTCGCACCCGGCGCCTTCGGAAGCCGCTGCCGAGTTGGAACGCCGCCTCAATCGCAAGCCGCTTGAAGTGGCCAACCAGTTGGCCAAGGTCTATGGCCACGACCTGAACAGCGTGGTCTACATTCCAACGGTGGCTCTCATCGGCCGGCTGCGACTGGGCGAAATCACCGGCGAGAAGCAGCACCGCACCGATGTCGAAAGGATTGTTGCCCCGTACCGCGATGGGCAAAAGAACACGCTGCCGGAGAAAGCCTCGGCCAGCCATCTCTCGGGTCACCTGATCTTTACCGAACTGGCTCGGCTGTACCCCGCAGGCAGCAAACAGCGGCAGCGTTACCTGGAACTGGCTGCGCAACCGGCCAACCTGGCTTTCGATGCCAATGGCAAGCCACGCGAGGTGCTGCCCTATCACAACGAGATGAGCGACGCCGTGTTCATGGGCTGCCCCATCCTGGCCCACGTGGGGCAACTATCGGGCGACAAACGCTATTTCGACGCCTGCCTGCGACAGCTCCGCTTTATGAAGCGGCTCTGCCTGCGCGAGGACGGCCTGTATCGGCACTCGCCCCTGGATGAAGCCGCCTGGGGACGAGGCAATGGTTTCCCGGCATTGGGCCTGGCGCTCACGCTCGACGCCTGGCCGGAAAATCAGCCCGGCCGCGAAGAAGTGCTGAAGACATTCCGCGCTCACCTCAAGGCCCTGTTCAAGTACCAGGATGAGAACGGCATGTGGCACCAGGTGATCGACCGGCCCGAAAGCTATGCCGAAATGACCTCCACCTGCATGATCACGTATGCCATGCTGCGGGCTTACCGCAACGGCTGGATGCCAGAGGACAATGCCGAACTGAATATCCGGATTATCAACGCTTGGACCGGCTTGCTGAGGCGCATCAGCAGCAATGGCGAACTGATCGACGTCTGCACCAGCACCGGCAAGCAGCCCAACCTGCGTGCCTACTACGACCGCACCGCGATCCTGGGCCGCGATGGCCGGGGCGGCGCAATGGCCTTGCTGGTCGCCACGGAACTGGCCGCTTTGGAGAAATGGCAAAAGGGGAACTAAGCCATCTACCGCGGGGCAGCTCTTGGGGGCGTTAGCTCTTGGAGCGCGGTGGTAACTTCGGCAGCGAGAGCCGCGGGCGGCCGTCAAACGATGGTTGCTGTGGCGGGTTCTGTTCCAACAGCGCGAGCGCTTCAGTCACAGCCCGCTCCAACTGCGGATCGCGGCCGGCCGCGTCGTCCTGGGGATGAATATCGACGTCGATATCGGGCTCGGTGCCGTAGTTCTCAATCCCCCAGCCCACGTCCTCGAACCAGAACGAGAACTCTGGTTGCGTGGTGATGCTTCCGTCGACCAGACGGTGCCGGGGATTGATGCCGATCACGCCGCCCCACGTGCGGCGGCCAACCAGCGGCCCCAGTTTCAGCAGCTTGAAGCAGTGGCTGAAGATATCGCCGTCGGAACCGGCCCGCTCATTCGTCAACGCTACGATCGGCCCAAGCATGGAGCCATCGGGATACGGTTCTGGCTGGCTCCAGCGGGGCAGGTCGTAGCCCACGCGGCGCCGGGCCAGCTTTTCCAGGATCAACTGCGAGACATGCCCGCCGCCGTTGAACCGCACATCGACAATCAGTCCTTCGCGCTGCGATTCCACCAGGAAGTAGCGATGGAACTCGGCATAGCCCCACGGCCCCATGTTGGGCACGTGCACATAGCCGACACGGCCGCCGCTGGCCTCGTGGACGTACTGCCGGTTCCTTTCAACCCACTCGCGATACCGGGCGGCCGATTCGTCCTTGAGCGTTTTAACGACCACGGTGCGCAGCGGGCCGCGGCCGCGCTGCACGGTCAGTTGCACTTCGCGGCCGGCCTGGTTCACCAGCAGTTCAGCAGGCGAAACCGTTTCCGATAGCTTGCGGCCGCCCACGGCCAACAGGTGATCGCCGGGCTTCACGTTCACACCGGGGGCATCGAGCGGACTGGTGCGATTCTCGTCCCACGCATCGCCATGGACGATATGCACAACCTTGTAAGCTCCCTTGCGGCGGTCGAACTCCAGATCGGCGCCGAGGAAACCGCTGTAGTACCGCGGCGGCTGGCGGTAGTCGCCGCCCAATTCATATGCGTGCGAGGTGCCAAGCTCGCCCTGCATCTCCCACATCAGGTCGGAAAACTCCGAACGCGATGCGATGCGGGGCAGAAGCGGTTCGTAGCGGTCGCGCACCTGGTCCCAGGCCACGCCCGACATGTCTTCGGTCCAGAAGTGGTCGCGCTGCAGCCGCCAGGCTTCGCGGAACATCTGCCGCCATTCGCTGGGCGGATCGACAGAGATGCGCACCCGTTCCAAGTCGAGCCAGCCGCTACGGACGCCGGGCGGGTCTTTGCCGGCGTCGGCCGATGGCTTGCCGGCCGGATCGACCACCCGAATCCGCGAACCGACGCGGTAGATCAACGTCTTGCCACTTGCTGATAGGCCGAAGTCCGTCACCTCATCGAGCCAGCGTTCCTGCCGCTTGTTCTTGAGGTCGTACATCTCCAGCGTGCCCTTGGCCGAATCGGTGATCCGCCAACTGTTGCCCAAGCTGCCTGCGATCGGGTACTTGGTGAACAGCACGCGGCCGCCCGGCAGGCCGAGGATGCGGCCGTATTTGCCTTCATCCACCGGCAACGCCACGATCCGCCGCTGGATGCCATCAAGGTCGATCTTTACCGGGGGCGGTTCCTTCTTGCCGCCCTGGTCAGAGCTCTCAGCATTCTCCTCGCCTGCTTGGTCTTGCTCTGGCAAACCTGTATCGGCGGCGGCTTCTCCCACCGGCGCCGTCTCACTCGGCTTGCTCTTGTCATCGCCGCTGGCAACCAGCGCAGCGGGATCAAAGGCAAACGGCGAAGGCGTGTCGGCCTGGAGTGTCACCAGGTAGGGCCGCATGCCCTGTGGGAAGTTCAGGTCGAAATGCAGGTTGTCGTAGACCGGATCGAATTCGCGGTACGACAGGAAGTACAGGTACTTGCCTTCGGGATCGAACGCCGGCCGAATGTCGCGCAGTACCGCCTGGGTGACGTTGAACGTGGCACCGTCGCTCAACCGGCACAGCCGAATGTGTGATGTGCTGGGCGACTCAGGCATGCCGTACGCAACCCAGCGGCCATCGGGCGACCAACTCACGCCACGCACGCGGCCGTGCGAACTGTGATCGAGCAGCTTGTGTCGTTTCTTTTCCAGGTCGGCGAAGATCAAATCGCCGCGGTGGTTGTACAGCACCACCTGGTCTTTAACCGGCGAGGGGAACAAACCGATTGCGCGGCCCAAGTCCCAGGTTGGCATCAACTTGGGCGGCTTGCTGCCGTCGGCCTGAAAGATCGTCAGGCGTTCTTCGCCCTCCTCGTCGGTCAGGGCGGCGATGCGTGTGCCATCGTGCAGCCATGAGGCCAGCCGGTATCGCGCGCCGTCGGCCAAGCCATGTTGCACCACCGGTCCATCCCAACAAGCCATAGTGAACGGGCGTCCGCGGCACGTGAGCGCCACGGCCTTGCCGTTGGGGTGTAGATCGGCCGACTCAAAGAACCGACTCGCAGCCACAAACTTGCGATGGCACTGCGGGCGGGAACTGCGCCACTGGATCTCGATCCGCTGCGGTTGGCTATCTGCCCCCTGGGTGGGGTCGAGCAGGTACAAATCGCCGCCGCTCATGTACACGATGCGGCGTCCATCTGACGACGCCATGCGGGCGTAAAACTCTTCGTGATCGGTATGCCGGCGAAGTTCGCTGCCATCGGGCCGGCAGGAGTAAATATTGCCGATCCCTTCATGATCGGAGATGAAATACACCCGCTCGCCCACAAACATGGGCGAAGCCAGATTGCCCGGCAGTTCTAACCGCTGGAAGTTGCCGCTGCCGTCGCGATCGATCCAAAGTTGGCCGCACGTGCCGCCCCGGTAACGTTTCCACCGGGCGGGGTCACGGGTGTGGCGACCGATCACGACCTGGCCCGCTTCGCTATAGGCCACGTTCTGCGACGGGCCATAGGGCAGCAACTCGGGCTGGCCACCGTCGCGGTGAACCTTCCACAGCTTGAGATGGTTGGCGAATGGCTGGCCGGCGGCCGTAGCAAACACAATCGACTCGCCATCGGGCGTCCAGCCGGCCACTTGCGTGGTATGGACTCCCAGGAAGGTGATTCGCCGCGAAGGCCCGCCGGCCGCATCCATCACGTACACCTCGGTCGGCCCTTCTTCCTGGCTGGTGAAAGCTAGGAAACTGCCATCGGGCGACAGGGCTGGGTACGTGACCTCGCCCAGGTTCGCCGTCAGCCGCCGAGGCACGCCGCCCGTATCGGGCACCGTCCAGAGGTCATCCTCGCACACGAAGGCGATTTGCGAACCGTGAATCGTCGGAAAGCGGTAATATCCGGCAATCGTCATTGGGCGGTAGCTCGTTGTAGAAGCGGCACCGAGCGAAAGCGATCCCGGCAGCACACACCGGGACGATAAATGCAGGCAAGACCATCACGCGCGGCAGCATACGCAAAGCGATTGAGCCTCCGTCGTGCTGGCTGGCCCTCCGCGCTGGCTGCAAAAAGCAATCGTAGAGAGCGCATCGCGCGGCGGGAAGGGCCAACGCCAACAAGCCACCGCGCAGGAGAACGGCCGGTGAGCGCGGACACCGGCCGTTCCATGAATGGACTTCGTCTAACTTTTGTTGCGAGCGGGGCCGCTTAAGTAGTCGCGCTGCGGCCTGCTGCCGTGGCCCGACTATTCTTCGTCGTCGCTACGAAGCTTGGCCAGCACGGTGTAGTCTTCCAGCGTGGTCGTGTCCTGCACCGTTTCGCGACCGGCGGCAATGTCACGCAGCAGACGCCGCATGATCTTACCGCTACGGGTCTTGGGCAAGCTGGCCGCAAAACGAACATCGTCGGGCACGGCGTGGGCACCGATCCGCTCGCGGACGTGCTGCCGCAGCTCCTGGCGGAGATCTTCATCGGGATGGCCCGACGCCAGCGTGACAAACACCGCGACCGCTTCACCCTTGAGGTCGTGGGGCCGGCCCACCGCGGCAGCCTCGGCCACGTTAGGATGGCTGACTAGGGCGCTTTCGATTTCGGTGGTGCTCAACCGGTGGCCAGAGACGTTGAGCACGTCGTCCAGGCGACCCATGATCCAGAAGTAGCCGTCTTCGTCGCAGAAGGCGTTATCGCCCGCCAGGTAATTGTGCGGGACGGTGCTCCAGTACTGCTGCTTGTAGCGTTCTTCGTCACCCCAGATGCCGCGGAGCATGCCGGGCCAAGGCTTGGTGATCAGCAACATACCTTGCTGGTTGCTGTTGAGCTTCTCGCCCTTCTCGGTAACGACGGCCGGAACCACACCGGGCAGCGGCCGGGTGCAACTGCCGGGCTTGGTGGGTGTGGCACCCGGCAGCGGGCTCATCATGATGCCGCCCGTTTCTGTCTGCCACCAGGTATCGACAATCGGGCAGCGGCCCTTGCCGACCACGTTGTGGTACCACAGCCAGGCGGCCGGGTTGATCGGTTCACCGACCGACCCCAGCAATCGCAGGCTGGACAGGTCGTGCTTCTCGACGTGATGATTGCCCCACTTGATGAAAGCCCGGATCGCCGTGGGTGCCGTGTAGAAGATGTTCACCCGGTGGCGTTCGATCATGTCCCAGAAGCGATCTTCCTCGGGCCAGTTGGGAGCGCCTTCGTAGATCAGCACCGTGGCACCAGCCGAGAGCGGGCCGTAAACGATGTAGCTGTGACCGGTGACCCAACCGCAGTCGGCCGTGCACCAGTAGACGTCTTCGTCGCGGTAGTCGAATACCCATTCAAAGGTCTGACGGACGAACAGGTTGTAGCCGGCGGTGGTGTGGCGGATGCCCTTGGGCTTGCCGGTCGAACCGCTGGTGTAGAGGATGTACAGTGGGTGCTCGCTATCGAGCGGTTCGGCGGGACACTCTGCCGAGGCCTCTTCCATCAGGTGATGCCACCAGTGGTCGCGGCCTTGCTGCATGTGCACGTGCACGCCGCAGCGGCGGAGCACAATGCAGTTCTTGACCGTGGGCGACTTTTCCAGCGCCACATCCACGTTGTGTTTGAGCGGCAACTGAGCACCGCGCCGCCAGCCAGCGTCGGCTGTGATGATCAACTTGGCCGAGGCGTCCTGGTTGCGGTCTGCAATCGCATCGCTGGAGAAACCGCCGAAGATCACCGAGTGGACAGCGCCGATGCGGGCACAGGCCAGCATGGCGATCACCAACTCGGGCACCATCGGCATGTAGATCGAAACCACGTCGCCCTTTTCAATGCCCAACTTCTTGAGCACGTTGGCGAACTTGCAGACTTCGGTGTGCAGTTGCTGATAGGTGAGGGTGCGGATATCGCCGGGCTCGCCTTCAAAGATCAGAGCCGCTTTGTTCCGCCGCCAGGTGCCCAGGTGCGCGTCCAGGCAGTTGTAGCTGGCGTTGGTCTGGCCACCGACAAACCACCGAGCATATGGTTCCTCCCACTGGAGCACCTGCTCAAACGGCTTGAACCAGTGCAGCATCTCTTTGCCGCGCTGCCCCCAAAACGCTTCAGGGTCCTCCGCCGCGGCATTCCACAACTGCTCGTACTGCTCCATCGACGAGATTCTGGCCTTCGAGGCAAACTCATCAGAAGGAGGATATAAGGCCTTCTCGGCTTGGATGCCGCCGATTTGATCCGCCATCGTACAAATACCTCTATGGACGTGCGATTGGTTGGCTCTCTGCTGCCCCCAGGAGTGCAAACCTGGATTCTAAAAGCTGCTAGCAAGAGGGTCAAACCGGTGCCCACCCCCTAGCCAATCCTATGGGGGGACTTGTGGCCGTAGCCACCGGCACCGCCCTCACGACACCGCGCTGCGACCAGCGCGCGGTTGGTCAGATGTCGGGGTTGAGAATCTTGCGGGCCCACAGGTAGGCCAGCAGATTCAACACGATTGCGATACACAAAATGATCTGGCCGGGCACCGTGGTGAACAGCCGGGCCGTATTGACCGGGTCGACAAATGTGTACACGACCAGGATTAACAATGGCGCCAGGGCCATGTACAGGGCCGAACGGCGTGCCTGGGCCGTTTCAGACCGGATCTTGCGTTCCAGCCGCTGCATCTCCAGCACGCTGGTCGCAATGCGGTCCACGGTTTCGTTGAGCTTGCCGCCGCTTTCGCGACTGGCCAAGAGCGCCGCGGCAAATAGGGCGAAGTTTTCGCTTTCTAAGCGTTCTTTCGCTTCTTCCAGCGTGCGGTCCAGCGGCTTGCCCAGATTGTACTCGCCGACAATCTGGCGAAACTCGTCGCGCATCGGCCGCGGCCCTTGATCGGCCAGCAGTTCCATCGCCTGCGGGATTGATAGCCCGGCCCGGATTGCCGCCGAAAACGACGCCATGCCGTCGGCCAATTGGTCCTCGATCTTGTCGCGGTACCGCTGCGCCATCCGCCGCAGCAGATACCAGGGACCGCAGAACAACACCACAGCCGCGAGTAGCGCTAAAGGAAAACTATCGAACGCCACCCACAGCGCACCGGCACCGCCAACGATCACCACGCTCCAGGCCAGCAGGTAGGTGCGCAGATTGATGGTCGAGATCCGCATCCGCCGCAGCTTCTCGGCAAAGTCGGCGTGGACGAAATCCAAGAAGCTGCCGTAATAGTCGCGGCAGAAGAATACAAACGTGGCTACGGCCGCGCCGGCGAGACTGCTGGAGATGAGGGGTGAAACATCCATCGCACTACAGTGCCGGCAGGAAAACAAAAGTCGCGGCGAACCAAACGCCCACTTCAAACAGGACCGTCAGCCCGACTCAGCGTTGCCCTTGCAACAGCGTGGTCGAACCGGCGGGGAACCATTGACCAGTCGCCCCCTGGCGCACCAGGTCATGCGGTGCCAACTGGCCTGAGCGGTAAATGTTGATTAGGTCTTCCGCGCTCAGTGGCCCAAACTCGTTGCCCATGATACGGCAGTACCATTCTTCATCGTCCGGCGCGCTGTCCGGGCTGGCCGCTACCGGTTCAGGCTGCATGGAGTGAGCCGTCGATTTGCTGTAGTTGCCGTGTGGCTGCGTACCGACTGGAACCGCCCGGCGTGGCTGCGCCGGCCCCGGCGCAATATGCGGTGGCAAGGGAGGTGGTGCCTCCGGTGGAGCGGGCGGCTCAGTGGCCGGTGCTTTGGTGCTGCGGGCCGTCAACGTGACAGGCGTCGGCGTGCTCGGGCGGGCCGGTTCATGCGTGATGCGTTGGCTGGGCATCGGCTGAATGTCGCCCCGGCTTTGCCAACCGGCGTACAGAAACTCCAGGTCCAGCAGCGTCTTTTCCACCAGCGAATCGATGAACGAAGGCAGGTAGCCGGTCGGCTTGAGACTCTGGCCGTCGCGGAAGTTGAAAATGTCGGCCAGGATCACATCGTGCGTTTCCGGATCGACACCTACCACTTCGGCAATCTGCGTCACCACGCGGCGCCCGCCGGGCATGCGCGTGATCTGCACAATCAAGTCGATCGCCGAGGCAATCTGGCGATGGATGGAAAGCACCGGGAGATCGGCTGCCATCAGCACCAGCACTTCCATACGTTCGATCACTTCTTCGGCGCTGTTGGCGTGGATCGTCGTCAGACTGCCATCGTGGCCGGTGTTCATTGCCTGCAGCATATCCAGCGCTTCGCCGCCGCGGCACTCGCCCACGATGATGCGGTCGGGCCGCATCCGCAGGGCATTGCGAACCAGGTCGCGAATCGTGTACCCCCCGGTGCCTTCGACATTGGGCAGCTTGGCTTCCAGGCTGACCACGTGCTCCTGATGCAACCGCAGTTCCTGGGTATCTTCAATCGTGACGATGCGTTCTTTGTACGGGATGAAGCTGCTCAGCACGTTCAGCAGCGTGGTCTTACCGGTGCCGGTGCCGCCGCTGATCAGAAGGTTGCGATGGTCGATCACGGCCGCGCGAAGGAACCGGGCGGCCGGTTCGGTGATGCTGCCCAGTTCAAGCAGATCGTCCATCGTCATCCGCTGCACGGGGAACTTGCGGATGGTGAGGCACGGCCCGCGCGTAGCCAACGGCGGGATGATCGCATTCACGCGTGAGCCGTCAGGCAACCGGGCGTCGACCAGCGGCGTACTCTTGTCGATCCGCCGGCCCACCTGGGCCACGATGCGTTCGATGATGCTTTCGGTTACTTTCTCAGAGATGAAGCGGCGGCCCGAGCGTTCGATCACGCCGCCGCGTTCGACATAAATCTGGTCGCTCTTAACGACCATGATTTCCGAGATGGTGGGCGCGCGGAGCAGGTCTTGCAGCGGCCCGAATCCAAAGACGGTGTCCTTGAGATCCTTCTTCAGCGTGCGTAGCAGGATGTACTTCCGCAGTTCGGCATGCAGGTGAATCCGCACCGCTCCGGCCACCTCGGCGAACCGCTCCTCCAGAAAGTAGATCTTGTCGCTGACGTCGGAAATCTGGTCCAGGTGCAGTTTCTCGCGAATGTACTGCAACAGGTTGTGCAGTTCCGTTTCGCGCTCAGGCACCAGCGTGGCCGGCACGTCGAATTCGTTGGCGGTGATGCTGGCCAGATCGAAGTAATCGTCCTGCCCGGTCTCCATGATGATCTGGTTCACCAGCAGATCGCGGAGCGTGAGCACCGTCAGTTCATCGAGCAGCGACTCGTTGTGCTGGCCAAACACCTCCAGTTCGCGGCAGACATCCTCGATGTTGTTTTCGAGCAGGAGAATGTTGTCGCGATTGTGGACGCGGTTGTTCTCAAGCTCGTACAGGTCGAGGCGTTCCAACAGCTTTTGATGGATGCGCAGTTCCAGCGCCGCCAACACGCCGCGGAGGTGAGCCTCGACCTCTTGCGGCGTGACCGTGGCCGCAATCTCCGACTCAAAGGTCAGCGTGTATGGCCAGATGCGGAGCTTGACGCCCGTGGGAAATGCGGCTTCCTCGCCGCCCAATAACTCGCGGTCGCCGACCAGGCAGCTATTGAGGCCCACGTTCTGGACCGACAACTGGCCGTCGCGCAGGCGGATGATGGCATGTCTGCGCGAAACGAGTGGGCTGCGGAGGACGATGTCGTTCTCGTTGTCGCGACCGATGGTGACTTCGGTCGCTTCGGTCTCGAACAACGTCCGCCGACTCTCGTTGACCTTGTTGTACCAGATCTTCACGTTGGAGCTTCTCGCTGCGCGTTCACCGCCGGCGTGATGGAAGATAAGCCGACGAAAGCAACCGGCGTCGCCGCTAGTCCCCAGGGGAATCCCCGCGGTTTCATTCTAGTCGACGCGGCAGGCGAAAAGCCATGCGCTGTAGTGGCGGGAAGTGTGGCCAAAAACTAGCACGACTCACAGACCCGTAGCACGAAAAGTCGTGGCACGCGGGCAATGACTTGGCCCGCGCCCCCTAACTGAAGGAGGCGCGGGCCTGGTGACACGAAAATTGAAGAAACGAGATTTAGTAGATGTTCTTCGGACGCGGCGGGGCAGGGCGGTCAGTCGCCCGAGCGCTGTACCAGTCGCCCGATTCTTCCGCAGCCGGAGGCGTCTGTGGCACTACGTCCTGCGAGTCGTCCAGCGGCACTGCGTTGCCGGTTTCGGTCCAGCCAACCCAGCCGCGGTCCTGCTCGCCGTTGATGTAGCGGCCTTCGATGCGACGTTGGCCGTTGGCGTACCACCAGGTCCAGGTGCCATGCGGCCTGCCGTCGTGGTAGTTGCCGCGGGTCATGCGCTGTCCATTGGGATGCCACCAGCTATGGACACCGATGGCGTCGCCTTCGTGGAACTCGCCTTCGTACTGCTTTTGCCCGGTGGGATAGTAGTAGGTCCAGATGCCGGTGCGGATGCTTTCGCCTTCGGAGGCGATCACGTCAATCAACAACTCGCCCGTCCACCAATCGTAGCCCAGGCGGTGTTCCTCAACCGGGTTGACGTGCCAGCCTTCGACCAGCAATCGGCCCGAACGATCATACTTGGCCACCGGCGTATAGCTGCGGCCTTCTTCGTACCGTTTCTGGCTGGCGATAGCGCCGTTGGATTGCCACTCGAAGAAGTCGCCATGCGGCACGCCGCGCACGTAGTTGGCCACGCGCTTCTTTTGTCCGTTGGAGTGCCACCACACGGCCGGGCCGTGCAGTTGGCCGCGGTCGAAGTTCCAACTGGCGATTGGCCGGCCCCGGGCGTCAACAATCGTCCAGGAGCCGTGCAACTGCCCTTGGGCAAAGTTGATGGTCGAAGTGACAGGGCGCTCGAAACCCTGCAACTCGGGTAGCTGCATGATGCCGTCGCGCGGCACAAAGTAGCGGCGCACCCATTCGCCTTCTTGCCGGCCAAAATGGTACTTGCCCTTGGCGATGATGTTGCCTTGGGCATCCCACATCGTCCACGGTCCGTGGTTAACGTAGTCGCGGTTTTCGTCCTGGGTGACGTGCCGCTCGATCCGCACCGTGCCGTTGGGATAGCGTTCGCGGATGATCTCGGTTTGCCGGCCCAGCGGTTCCAGCGGCTCAACGCTCGAGCTATCGACCAGGTTGTCGATGCCTTCAGGCGTGGACGTGGCTTCGTAAGCAGGAATCTGCCGCGGTTGCTGCTTGGTTACGCTCTTGGGCACCGTGTCCTCAACTGCCGACGACTGCGGCAGCCGATCAACCGGCACCGTGCGCTTGGGCAGCTTGGTGGGCATCCGGTCGGGCACATCGGCAGGGCCCTGCGTCGAGAGCGCCGGCATGGGCGGCTCGTCGGGCAATGGCGCCGCGATGGGGGCCTGGTCATCTGTTGTGGGGGTTGGCGCGCTATGGCTGCGGCGCGAGGATTTTAAAGGCTGCATCGGCGAAACTGCGGGAGCCTGCTCCAGCAGTTCAGCCGGCGGCGCCGGTGGTTCGTCAGCCCAAGCTGCCAGCGGCATGAGCCCGAAGGCCAGCGTCGGCAGAAACAAGCGGGTCATGTTGTACTCCTGCGTTCGTCCACTTGGGCCTGATGCGGGACTATCGGTGGGGGCCCTGACCGCCCAAGTTGCTGATGCCCCCCAGCCGGACGGTTTTGGTTGGTATGTTCTGCACAATCGGCCATGAAGGACCGGAGTTTCGAGAGAAACCCGAGGGAACCGAACGACCGATTCATGCCGCAGACCCCGCCTAAACAACGCAAGCTTTCAGACTTGCGAAGCGGGGTAAGAAAGTGCTTGCGTGAAGGGAGAGGGTGGATAGAATACGCCCCTTAGGAGATTTGCACCAAGGTGCAGTGCTAGCACCGCAGGGCATCCTCAGTCAGACCTCTCATTTCGCGCTGCCACGACGTGCGGCGTTCTTTCTGTCTGATCGCTCTGACGCCTTCCCCCTGTGCGCCTCTTCCGCGCTCGTGGTACGCGCCCACCCCTGTGGATTCGCTCATGCGAGCGAACATCTTTTTGGGCCTTAATGTTCGAATTGGAGATTTTGCATGGCAGCTCAGTTGTTGTCCGCGCTGATGCAGTTCACTCTGCTGGCGAATGGCGGCACCGTGTCGTATTCCGACGCTTATGCCGCCTCGGCCGAGACCGGCAAACCGATGCTGGTGCTGATCGGAGCGGACTGGTGCCCTCACTGCGTGGTGATGAAGAATCGCATCATGCCGCAGTTGCAAAAGCAAGGAGCCCTAGGAGACATCAACTACGTCACCATCAACAGCGATCAACAACCGGCGCTGGCCCGGCAAATGATGCAGGGCAGTTCCATTCCGCAAGTCGTGCTTTACTACCGCACGGCTGATGGCTGGAAGCGGCAACGCAACGTGGGTGCGATGTCGGCCACCAGCGTCACGCAATGGGTCAAGCAGGCGGTAGACGCCGTGGCCGCCAACCCGCCCAAGGCCCACAAGGCCCTGCCGGTGAGCGATCCCCAGAAGGCCCAGGCCAGCCCAGACGCCACTACCCTGAAATAGCCTGCCTCGCAGAGAAGTCTGAACAGCTACGAGGGCGCACGAGCGCCCAATAAACAAACAACGAGCCGGGCCGTGATAATCGCGGCCCGGCTCGTTGCGTTTTGCGCCAGGAGGTAACAGGCGGGGCAGGGCAGGGCGATGCTTGGCGGCCGCGTGCTTGCGCGACCGACTGCCCGGCCACGCCCTGCTAGGCGATGGCTGCCAGCTTGTCTTCGCTGAGCTGGTAAGCCCGCGCCCGGAACAAGAACTCGACAATGTTGCCTTCGTGCGGCTGGAGCCAGTCGAGCTTGATCGTGGGGATCGGGCCGATGTTCAGCCGGTCGATGTGAACCGCGTCGGTCAACGCCTGCTGGAACGCCGTATCGTTGGTGATTGCGGTGCAAACCAGCGTGGGGCCAATCGCCTCGAGCATCTTGTCCTGCGGGCATTCCACCACGGTCGAGAAGGGGAACATGTACTCCTTCTTGGCGATGGCGTTTTCGGGGGACTTGCAGTGCACGATCGTCGGCCGCAGGTACGTGCAGCGTTCTTTCTCGACCAGCCGCGGGCCGTACTTCTCGGTGACGTGAGTCACGCCTTCCTCGTGCAGGTCGGCTTCGATCATGTCCCACACCAGCGAGCCCATGTTGCGGCCATTGATCACCGCGGTGAACGCGGCCAGGCCGGCATTGGGATCTTCCGGCGGCAGAGCTTCGATCGGTCCAATGCGCTCGGCGATGGCTTCAGCGATTTCCTTAGTATGCCGCGAGGCCCAGATGCCCGAGCAGTTGATGCAACCGCGGCCGCTGTTGCGGTAGATGCTGTCGACCATCAGGTCGAGGTACTTTTCCCAGTCATCGACGCAGTCGTCGCCCAGCAGGATCTTGCTGAAGCCAGGCCCGTGCGCCTGCACCTTGGGATTGCCGCGGTAACGTTCCACGGTGGGCGTACCGCCGAAGATCATGCTGCGATCGACGTGCTCCAGCACCGCGGCACCGATGTCGGCACCGCCGGGATAGATGGCGATCACTTCCGGCGGGATGCCGGCCTCGACAAAGGCGGCCGTCATGCGGTAGGGCGTCCACGGTTCTTGCGGCCCCGGCTTGAGCACCAGGCCAACCTGCATCGGAATCACTGGCAGCCACAGCGTATGCACGCCCGGGCTATTGGAGGGCAGCACCAGCCCCAGCACCGGCGACTGCGCCTGGTAGCTGACCACCACACCGCGGCTTTCCATGCCGTAGCCGCGGCTAAGGATCTTGAGATCGAGCCCGCGGGTCAGCGCGTCGAGCATCCGATCCATGTTGGTCAACACGAAGTGATTCTTCTCCATGTTGAACCGGCACATGTGCTCGGGCAAACCCGTCGAAGCACTCTGCGAGCGGACGAACTCGTCCGGACTTTGCGTGCCGTTGCCCAAGGGCAGATTGCCGTTGAGATACAGGTCGGCGGCCTTCTGAATCCGCTTGATGAGGTCCTCAGGCGGAATCTGGCGGAGCAGGTCGCGAGCCCGCTGGGCATGCCGCATATCGCGGGCGAGCATGCCGGGGTTGGCCTGGCCCACTTCGGCAATGACTTCGCCGGTGTTGAAGTGGACGACCTGGTCTTTCTCGAGCGAGTCGTACGGCTTACCCCAGCGGAGCACGGGAAGCGAAAGCATGGTTGGGAACTCCTGCGGCCCCAGCGGCCGACACGTGGTGTTGCAAACTCGCGACTCGCGAGCGCCGACTCCGAGTTGCAAGCAGAGTGTGACAAAAACGCAAAGGTTCAAACATCAGCAGCAGCCGACTCATTGGCTGGCGGCGCGGCTTAGCGCAGAACCACTAGCGGCCGCTGCGCGAGCGATGCTTCGCCCGCGCAAGCGGCAGGCTGCCGTGGATAGCAGGCCAGTGGGCGTTATAGCGTCCCACTGGCTATCATCTCGTTGCCGTCGATTAGTACACGCCGACGGTGGTGCCGCCGGCCAGCTTGCTGAAGGGCCGCACGCCGCTGACACCGTCCCAGGGGTACTTCTCGTACGGCTGCTCGCGCTCGCCCTCGTCGCGTTCCAGGAAGCCGGGGATAAACAGCTCCTTGGTCAGCGTGTA
>Ga0182738_1002266_pt1 | contig 23054 bp, 21 predicted proteins | sample eDN5th30CBELigMG_FD_128876 | JGI IMG/M metagenome (GOLD analysis project Ga0182738, IMG submission 128876) | Enriched Miracle-Growth compost microbial communities from Emeryville, California, USA - eDNA 5th pass 30_C BE-Lig MG (version 2)... ...
AGACGCTTCCATTGGTGATCTGTCAGTTCGTAGCGGATCGGGCGAGACATTCAGGCTGGCTTCCTCCTGCCCGTATCGTCTCATCTCCCATGTTCGTCGCCCTGAATGTCGATTCAGCCTAGAGATCAAAGGCACCGGCCATTTCATCGATTAGTTCTCTCTGAAGGCGTTCGAAACGACAAGAGGGCTGCCTTCCAGCAAATTTGGGCATGAATGGGTCAGGCACACCTGTCCGATGACCAGAAAGCGCCTCGAGCGTCGCGAGGCCGCAGAATGGCACGCATACCTGCGAATAGCCGCCCTCATGCACCATGGCCAGCCGCCCTTTGCACACGGCCGAAGCGAGTTCCCGGACTTGCAGGGTCATCTGCCGGAATGACTCTGGATAGAGCTGCATGCGGGCCAGTGGATCCATGCAGTTCGCATCAAGTCCGCTGGCGACCACGATGAGTTCCGGCTGAAAGCGCTCGACGGCGGGAAACACCAGCCGCTGGAGGGCGTACAAGTAGGCCGCATGGCCGCCGCCCGGCAGCAGAGGGACGTTGAGGTTGTGATCGAGACCCTGATTCTCGCCTCGCTCGGCGAAGGCGCCCGAGCCTGGCGGATAGCAGTTTTCCTGATGCAGCGAAACGGTAAGCACATCGTTGCGGGCGTAGAAGATCTGCTGCGTTCCGTTGCCGTGGTGCACGTCCCAGTCGATCACTGCGACCTTGCCGAGACCGCGGCGTTCCTTCATGGCTTCGATCCCGATAGCGATGTTGTTCAGCAGGCTGAATCCCATGCCGGTATCGCGCGATGCATGGTGCCCGCATGGCCTGGTAAGCGCATAGGCGTTGTCGAAGTTCCCGGAAACGACCGAATCCATCGCCGTAGTGGCCAGTCCGGCCGAGAGCGCGGCGATCTCGTAGCCGCCCGGCCCGTACGGCGCGAGCGGGCCCAACTCGCCGCCGCCTGCGTCGCTGCCGGCCTTGAAGCGCGCGAGGTAGCTCCTGGAATGGACCCGGGACAGGTCTTCTTCGTCAGCCGCTTGTGCGCTCGTGACAGTCAGGCGACTTGTCAAGCCGGAGACGTCCATCAGTGCCTTGATGCGTCGCTTGGATTCGGGCGAATCGATGAAGCCCTCGACAGCCGACGGCTGGACCCACCCGCCGGCACGCATGGTCGATACGTAGTTGTGGGCCGGCTCATGCCAGAGCGTGCGTTCGTCATGAAGGAAGGCGGTTCTCATCCGACGCCCCTCAATCTGACTTCGATGAGTGGCGGTGCTGCTCGGGAACCGTCAGTAGTAAGACGATGCCGCTCGCAGCCACCACCGTTGCGCAGGCGAACATGCCGTAGCTCAGTTTGCCGGTGGCGGTGGCAAGGGCGCCCACGCCGGCCGGCGCGAGTATCCCGGAGAGATTGCCTACGCTGCTGATGATGGCGATCCCCGCGGCGGCCGTCTGGCGCGACAGGTGGCTGGTGGCGGCCGCCCAGAACACCGGCAGGCCTGCAACGTTTCCACCCACGGCCAGAGAGAGGAACAGCATTGAAAAGGCGAGTGGCATGGCAGGCGTCTGCGCCAACGCGAGACAAACTGCACCGGCCATCACGGCCACCGCGAAGTGCCAGCGCCGCTCGCCGCGGCGGTCGGACCGCCTGCCGTAGAAGATCATGCCGAGGCCGCCGGCTATGTACGGCAGCGTCGAAAGCAGCCCGATGTGTACCGTGTTCGAGATCCCCATACCCTTGATCAGGCTCGGAGTCCACAGACTGGTGACGTTCGCGCCGGACAGCACCATCATGTACACCAGAGAGAACAGCCAGACCTTCAGGTCCTTGAAGGCAGCCCACACCGACGGCGCTGCCCGGTCTTCATCGGCTTCGTCGCGTGCCAGCACGTCGACCACCGTGCGCTTCTCACGTTGAGACAGCCAGCGTGCGGACTTCACATCGTCGTCGAGATAGAAGTAGGTGAAGACACCCATGATCGACGACGGCAATCCCTCGATCAAGAACAGCCATTGCCATCCATCGAGCCCGCCGACTCCTCCCATGTTGTGCAGGATCCAGCCCGAGACTGGGCCGGTGATGATGCCGCCGACGGAGGTCGCAGCCATGAAAAGGCCGATCACCTTGGCGCGGCGCGCCTTCGGGAACCAGAAAGTCAGGTACAGCAGGATGCCCGGCAGCAGGCCGGCTTCGAAGGCACCGAGCAGGAAGCGCACCACGTAGAACTGCATGGGCGTCTGTACGAACATCGTGCTGGCCGACACAATGCCCCAGCAGAACATGATCCGCAGGATGGTCTTGCGCGCTCCGATGCGCTGCAGGATCAGGTTGCTCGGCACCTCGAAGAAAAAGTAGCCGATGAAGAAGATGCCGGCGCCCAGCCCGTACACGGCGTCGCTGAATCCCAGCGCATGCTTCATCTGCAATTGCGCAAAGCCGATGTTGATGCGATCGACGAAGTTCAGCACGAGGCACAGGAACAGGATCGGGATGATGCGCCGCGTGATCTTGCCGAAAACGCTTTCCTCGTCTTCATCCCCGGCCGCCATGGTCAGCCCATCGGCTGGCAATGTGCTTTGCATGCTTCAGCCCTCCTTGTCGGCCAGCGCCACCATGGCGCTAAGCACTTCACTCGCAGAGGAACAGCGGCCCACGGTGTTGGCTTGTTCGAAATATCGGTACCAGCCCGAAGCTTCGACACCGGCCATGAAGGCGCGAACAGCCTCGGCGCTGTCGGCCTGCCACACGGCCCAGAAGTCGTGAGCGATGCTCTGCGGCGCATGCCGGTCAACCAGGCCCCATGCGATCACGCGAACGCCGCTGGGGTGTCCCCCGGCGCTCGCCAGCCTGATCTGGTCCGCATAGTCCTGGCGTGCCCGTGGCGTCAGCTCATGCCACGTGTGCTTGAATGTCCAATGTTCGATGAAGATGTGTTTGTCGGCCATGAAATCGCCTTCGATGGATGCTGTGGATGCGGTGCAGCGGAAGATAGGCAGCTCTCTGCACGCCGAGTTGACCGACGGTGCACCCCGCATTGACCGTGGAGTCCGCGAGCGCCGAGCGGCCGACCCATGCACCCTCGATCAACCCCTGATGCGTGAACAGTCAATGTCACGAGGCAGGCGCTCTGACAATCCGCCGATGCATTCACCAGCCGGTATCCGGTTCTCTGACCTGATTGCCCCCCCGCGCGCATCGGCGGCGCCCGCGATCGACCGTGCGGCCGATGGCGCGAAGCGTTTGTCTCCGGCCTGCTTGTGTACGGCGTCGCGCGAGAACTTCCTTTCGCGCGTCGTGGAATCCGATCGGCATCGCATTGCCCCGGATGGCGACTGGCGCCGCCCACGCCGCCTCACGCGCCCGCTGGACTGGACTTGTGCTGCAGACGCATGGCATGCGATGAGCAAGCAGGCGGATGATGCCGCGCTGTCCGACGGGGCTCCTGCCGCCGTTGTGTCCCTCGTGCGCTGGCTGCAGCAGGACGGCGAAGGCATTGCTGCCCCGGCAGATGCTTCTCCCGGTGTCCCGCCGTCGCCCTCGCGTCACGCTGCAGCCTGCGAATCGTCCGAAGACGATGAGATCCTGTTGCGCGGGGGTCGCATCTTCACCAACGATCCGGATCAGCCATGGTGCGATGCGCTGCTGGTGCGGGGACGGCGGATCGTTGCGGCCGGAACCGGAGAAGCACTGGCCATGCAGGTGCGCCCCGGTGCGCGCGTGGTGGAACTGGCCGGCCGTACGGTGATACCGGGCTTCAACGACGCACACATGCACCACACGCCCGACCCCACGGGTGTGCGGCTGCCCATCGACCATTCGTCGAGTTGGGACGAGGCGCACGCGCGCATCGCAGAGGCCTGCGCTGCTGCGCCGCCGGGCACCTGGATCTTCGGAACGATGAGCGAGGCCGTCACCAACGCGCGCGACGCAACGCGTACCGTGCTCGACAGGATCGCCCCGAAACACCCAGTCATCCTGCTGGGTATCACGAACCACACGAACGTGGTCAATACCGAGGCCATGCGCCGACTCGGCATCGACGACCGTGCGCCGGATCCGGTCGGCGGCTGGTTCGAGCGCGTGCCGCCGTACGGACGCCTGAACGGGCGCATCCACGAATACGCCCAGTGGGCGCCGCAGCGTTGCTTCGCATCGATGGCCAGCGTGGAGGAGGGTGCCGCAAGCCTGCGCACGCTCGGCGCCGAGTGCCTTCGCCTAGGTATCACCACGCTGCAGAACATGTCATGGACGCCAGTACGGCGCTATGTACAGATGCTCGATGCGGCCGCATTGCCGATCCGTGTCCGCGTCATTCGCTTCCCGCCTTCGGGGCCGGCCGGCCGCCTGGTGCACGAGGACATCGATGTCGGTGCGCCCGCGAGCCCGCTGGTGACGGTGGAAGGCACGAAGTGGATCCTCGACGGTACCTGGGTCGAGCGCGGCGCGGCGCTCGGGCGTGGCTATGCGGATGCGCCTTGGCAGACAGGCCGTGAGAACTTCTCCCGGGCCGAGATCATGCAGATGCTCGCCGAAAGCTTGCGCTCGGGCGAGCACCTGCTCCTGCATGCCATCGGCACCGCGACCATCGAGAGCGTACTGTGCTGCCTCGAGGCCTTCGAGCCGCCGGTCGACTGGAAGCAGAGCGGCTTTCGCCTGGAGCATGGAGACGGGTTCACCGACGTGCAGATGGCCCGGGCGCGGAGGCTGGGCGTGCTGGTGGTGCAGAACCCCTCCCACTTCGTGCTGGCCGGACAGTATGCGAGCCGTTTCGGCACGGGCACGCGCTACGCGTCTTTCGGTTCACTGTTTGCGAACGGGATGGACGTGGCCATCGGATCGGACGGACCCCTCAACCCCTTCCTCGGCATTTGGGCCGCGACCACGCATCCGGCGAACCCGGAGGAAGCCGTCGATCGCGAGACCGCCGTGGCGGCCTACACCTGGGGCAGCGCCGTGGCCGAAGGCCTGCAGGCGGAAAAGGGCCGGCTTGCGCCCGGCTACCTTGCCGATCTGGCCGTGCTCTCGGCCGACATCTTCAGCGTTCCCGCCGAACGTCTCCCTGGCATCGAGAGCCAACTGACCATGGTCGACGGCCGGATTGCCTACGAGTCGCCGGTGCGTTGAAGTCAGGCCGCCACTCACGGCTGCGCGCTGAAGTGCTGCCGGTACCGTGCCGGCGGCATGCCATAGCGAGCCTTGAAGGCACGTATGAAATGCGCATCGCTGTTGAAGCCGTGATCGAAAGCGATCGACCCGATCGATCGGGCCGCATTCTTGGGGGCGAGCAGGGCCTGGCAACTGCGCTCGAGCCGAAGCTGCCAGATCATCTTCTCCGGACTCAGCATCTCGCCCGAGAAGGCCTTGTAGAGGTAGCGGCGCGAGCAATGGAGTGCCTTGGCGAGTTCGTCCACGGTGAACTCCGGATCGCAGGCTCGTGCGCGAACGAATTTTTCAGCCCGCAGACGCAGGCCGGCGAGAGAGTCTTCGGCTCTCGCGGGGACGCGGCGCTCGTCTTCCAGCATCGCGGCGACCAGTCCGAGGGAGGTATCCGCCAACAGGATGGCTGCTTGCTCTGCAATCCTTCCGATCTGCGCTTCCAGTGTGCGCAGATATCCGCTCAGGACGCTCTTCATGCCGCCTGTCTCCGGCTCGGTGCTCTGCGAGCTGAGCATGGCCGGCAATTTCATTCCCGTGAGCCGTGCGCGGGGAATTTGAAGACCGAAGAGCTTCGAGTCGGCCGGCGATTCCCAGGTATAGGGCCGGCGTTGATCGAGTGCGATCCAGTCGCCGGCGTCGAGGCGTACGGTTTCACCGTCGACCGTCACATCGGCGCAGCCCCTGAGCTGCATCGAGAGCTTGAAGTAGTCTCCGCCCTTGTCGATTGCATCGCGCGCCAGGCGCGTCACGCGCGAGCGCGAGATTTCCATGCGGATCGCGGCGATGCCGCCCATGTCGTAGACATCGAGGTGCGCATCGAGACTGTCGCCACCTCCGGTGTCTCGATGCAGCCGGCCGAAATAGGGACTCAAGGATGCTTCCCAATGGCGCCGCCGCTCGAGGCGAGGTACGTCGGAAGTTCTGAAGGAGTGCGCGCGCATGTCATCCCTCGAATGCTGAAACAGTATGCGTGCGAGCAAGTTTTGCGCCAATAGGGAAAGCCTTATGGACGCCGCTCGGGCGGGCGTTGCCGCGTCGGTGCGGCCGCGCATCGCGGTCGACGGGCCGATCGCATCCGTTGCCGTGGTGCATGCCCCAGTCGATCACCGCGACCCTGCCGGGACCGTGGCGCTCCTTCATGGCTTCGATCGCGACGGCGATGTTGTTCAGCAGGCTCAATCCCATGCCGGTATCGCGCGATGCACGGTACCCACATGGCCTGGTAGGCGCATAGGCGATGCCCGTAGCCTGAGGTTGCCGTCCGCAAGAAGCTCGACCCGCAAGCGAGCAGCTGGATCGAACTGCCTCAAGGTCACGCTGCAACTGCTGTAGATGGCCTGCCTGCGCTTCGAGAGTTGCTTGCCGCGAGGACATGTGGGGGCGCTCGCTTGTGCCATGTGATTTGAACGCAGGCGCCATGGCGGCCGCGTGGGCGCCCAGCTTCAATCGAACAGTGTTGACATGCCAAAGCGGTGCATGTCCGAACCGCGAGAAGCACACCCATGGATTTCGAACTCTCTCCTGATCAACTTGACCTGCAGCAACGCGCGCGCACCTTCGTCCATAGAGAAGTCCTCCCGTTCTACCGTGAGTGGCCAGTTGCCAACTCCGACTACAGCCCCGAACTCAATGCGCACCTGAAGGCCAAGCTGGCCGAGTACGGCCTCGCCAAGCTGATCGTGCCCAAGGAATTCGGCGGGCAGGGCCTGGGGCCGATGGAGGACGTGATCGTGCTGGCCGAGTTCTCCAAGTCGCCGCGCCGCATGCCCGGCGGGCCGTTCGCGCCGTGGCCGGTGCTCTACAAGGCGCCAGAGAAGATCCGCGAGAAGTACCTCTATCCGGTGCTTGAGGGAAAGACGGGCTGGTCGATGTGCTTCACCGAACCCGAAGCAGGCTCGGACCTCGCAGGCATCCGCACGACGGCTGTGCGAAAGAGCGACCACTGGGTGCTCAATGGCACGAAGATGTGGCGCACCGGCCATCACTTCGCGTCGTACACGGCGGTCGCGGCCGTCACCGACCCGAGCAAGGGACCGAAGGGCATCAGCGTCTTCCTGGTCGACAACGACACGCCGGGATTCACGAAATCGCGCGACATCCCCGTGATCGCGCGGCAGTGGGGCACGGAGCAGGAGGTGCGGCTCGAGAACGTCATCGTGCCCGCCGAGAACCTGCTGGGCGCGGAGGGCGAGGGCTTCTCCATCGCCCAGCACCAGTTCAACCGCTTCCGCCTTCGGCTGGGCGGCACTTCGCTCGGCATGGCCGAGCGCAGCCAGGAGCTCGCCGTCGAGTACGCGCGTGAGCGCAAGGTGTTCGGCAAGGCACTCGGCGACAACCAGGCGATCCAATGGATGCTGACCGACAACCAGTACGACATCGAATCCATCCGCCTCAACACCTACTACGCGGCATGGATGGTCGCGCGCGGCGGCTACTCGGCCTCGCGGCTGCAGGCGGCCATGGTGAAGGCCTACTGCGTGGATGCGGGCCTGCGCGTGATCGACCGCTCGATGCAGGTGTTGGGCGGCCGCGGCCTCGCGATCGAGGACTACCCGTTCTTCGACTTCCACAACCTGCTGCGCATGTGCAAGCAGATGGAGGGTTCGACCGAGATCATGAAGATCGTGATGGCTCGGGAGATTCTTTCGGGCGAGCTGAACTGAGGCAGGGGACGGCGGCCCAGGCGGCCACCGTCCTCATGCGACAACGACGATCTTCCCGAGTGCACCTCGCGCATCGAGTCGAGCGATGGCCGAGGGCGCGTCGGCCATGCTGAAAGTCTCGGTCACTTCCGGCTGCAGCAGGCCCTCGCGCCACATCGCGAGCAGCGATTGCATGTTGCGGTCGTTGAGCTTGGGGTCTTCCTGCACGAAGCTGCGCCAGTCGACACCGACGATGTGGCGGCTCTTGAGCAGCGCCAGGTTGAGGGGAACGCTCGGTATGCCGGCTGTGAATCCCACCACCAAATGGCGGCCGCCCCGGCGCAGGCTGCGCAATGCCGGTTCGCTGTAGCCGCCACCGACCGGGTCGAACACCACGTCGCAACCGTCGCCGCCCACCGCATCCTTGATGCGCCTCGCGAGTGCCTGCTGCGCTTTCCGGTCCTCGACCTGCTCTTCGTAGACCAGGCCGTCCGAGGCCCCGCGCGCCATCGCGAAAGCCAGCTTGGAGGGTGACGACACGGCGGCCACCACGCGGGCTCCCAGCGCGCGCGCGACCTCGACCGCGGCCGATCCGACGCCGCCCGCGGCACCGAGCACAAGCGCCGTCTGCTTTGCGCGCAATTGAGCGGCGTCGCACAGGGCGTGGTAGGCGGTGGCATAGGCGAACATGAAGGCCGCCGCCTGCGTGCGCGGGGTATCGGCTGGAACGCGCACGCAGCGCTGCTCGGCCACGGCGATGCGATCGGCCATGGCGCCCCAGCCGCAGCGGCCGATGACGAGGTCGCCCTCGCGCAGGCCCGATACGCCGCGGCCCGCCTGCTCCACCACGCCGCAGAACTCGCTGCCGGGAATGAAGGGCCGCTCGGGCTTGACCTGGTAGAGGTCGCGGATCAGCAGGCCGTCGGGGTAGTTGACGCCCACCGCGGAGATCTTCACGAGCACCTCGCCGTCGGCGGGCACCGGATCCGGCAACTCCTGCCACACCAGCGTCTCCGGCCCCCCGGGGCGATGACTCACCCATGCTTTCAATTTTGGCTCCTGTAGTTGGCGCCATGATGAAAGGCCGGCCGCCCCGGCGCCATGACCCCTCCGAGCAAGCCGCATGGCGCGGCGCGCCATGGTCATGGAGAACGAGCACGGCGGTCATCGCGGCGGCGTGAGCCCGAAGGCACCATGGCGTGATGAACGACACGTCGAAGCACGCGCCTCCGCAGCCCACCGGTCCGCTGCGGGGCGTGCGGGTCGTCGAATTCGCGGGCCTGGGGCCGGTCTCCTTCAGCGCCATGCTGCTCGCCGACATGGGGGCGCGGGTGGTCCGCATCGAGCGCCCCGGGGCGATGGAGATGGAGCGCGGCGCGACCATGCGCGGGCGGGAGCGCCTCGCGCTCGACCTGCGCTCGACCGAAGGCCTCGCGACGGCGCGCGAATTGCTGCGCCATGCCGATGTGGCGATCGAGGGATTCCGGCCCGGCGTGATGGAGAGGCTGGGACTCGGCCCGGCGGAACTGGTTGCGCTGCGGCCGGCGCTGGTGTTCGGCCGCATGACCGGCTGGGGGCAGGAGGGTCCGCGCAGCCGGCAGGCAGGCCATGACATCGACTACCTCGCGGTCGCGGGCGGCCTGCATCCCATCGGTCCCGCCGAGGGCCCGATCGTGCCGCTGAACATCGTCGGCGACTATGGCGGCGGCGCGCTCTACCTGGCCGTGGGCGTGCTCGCGGCGCTGCACGAGGCGATGCGCAGCGGGCGCGGCCAGGTGGTCGATGCCGCGATCTGCGACGGCTGTGTCTCTCTGCTGTCGCTGATCCATGGCCTGCGGGCCGCGTCGCGCTGGCGGGACGAGCGGCAGTCCAACACGCTCGATGGTGCGGCACCGTACTACCGCAGCTACCGATGCGCGGACGGACTTCATCTGGCGGTGGGTGCGATCGAACCGCAGTTCCATGCCGAGTTCTGTGCGCGGTTGGGCCTGGACCTCAAGGCGTTCGCACAGAGTGATCGCGCACGCTGGCCCGAACAGGCGCGCGCGCTGGAACAGCTCTTCGCGGGCGAGCCCCGCCGGCATTGGGAGGCGCTGTTCGAAGGAAGCGATGCCTGCGTGGCGCCCGTCCACTCTCTCGCCGAGAGCACGCGCGATCCGCACCTCGTGGCGCGGGGCACCTTCGTCGAACTCGAGGGGGAACTGCAGCCGGCGCCGGCGCCGCGTTTCAGCCATTCGCCGGCGGTGCCGCGGCCCGCGATGCCTGTGATGGCCGATGCGCAATGGCTGGCGGACTGGGCGCGACCCGCGGACCTCGGAAGCTGAAGGCCGGCCTCAGGATGCGGGCGGATTGGCCCGGTACTCGGTGGGGCCTGTGCCCGTCCAGCGGCGAAAAGCGCGGTGGAAGGTGCTGTACTCGGCGAAGCCGAGTCGCAGCGCGATGGTCTCGAGCTTCACATGGCCCTGGCGCACCATGTCGAGCGCCGCGCGGCGTCGCACGTCGTCGCGCAGTTCCGAGAAGCCGCAGCCCTCGTCGATCAGGTGCCGCCGCAGGGTCACCGGTGTCATGTGCAGGCGGGCCGCCACGTCGTCCAGGCTCAGCGGCGAGCCCACCTGCGCGCGCAGGATGGACTTAACACGGTCGCTCGCGCGGCTCTGGTCGTAGTAGCGGGTGATGAGCGTGCGAGGCGCCTCGGAGAGAAAGCGGATCAGGCGCTCCTCGCCGCCGATGATCGGCAGTGAGGCGAGATGGCTTTCGAGCCGCAGGCCGGTGAACGGCTGCTCGAAGCGGATCTCGCGCGTGTCGTAGGTGCGCAGCGTCTCGGCGCTGGTCGGCCGGCGCGGATACGAGAACTCCACTGCGGTCAGCGGGATGCGTCGGTCGACCAGCCAGCACATGAACTGGTAGAGCAGGAAAATGGTCGCGCCATGCAGGCTCACGCGCCGCTCGGGCGAGAGCTTGCGCAAGGGCTTGAGCCAGACGACGGCCTCGCCGCCCTCGCGGCGCAGCTTGAGCGAAAAGTCGTCGACCACCAGCGCATAGAAGCGGCCGATGACAGCCAGCGCCTCACCGAGCGTGCGGCAATTGACGATCAGCCGGCACAGGGTGTGGAAGGTGCCCGGCGGAATCGGCCGCGAGGCAATGCCCCAGGCTTCGTCGCGCGCGCGCCGTGCCAGCAGGATCAGAAAGCGGGTGAATGCCTGCTCGGTGACGCGCAGCCCGCTCGCGTTCAGTTGCCGCGGATCGATGCCGGACCGGCGCAGCACCGCGTGGGCCCGCTCCGGCGGCAAGTTCGCGCTACGCAAGAACAACTGGACGAACCAGCCGGCGATCGGCGGCGGCGTGGCGCTCGGCAGAGGGCCGGAGACGGCGGTCATAAGGCGGGCTTGTGCGGGGAAGGCGCGGGCATGCGTTTCGCATTGTCGCGCCTCCCGCACGAGCAGCGGCGTCATTCCGCCGTGATGTTGAAGCGTCGGCTCAGCGCCTCCCAGTGGCGGTACTCGTTCTGCATCGCGGCCGTGATCTGCTCGGGCGTCTCGCTGCTGGGCTCCAGGCCGGCCAGCTGTAGCCGGCCGATCATGTCGGGCTCCTGCAGGATGGCGCGGATGGCGCTTCGCAACCGGTCGGCCAACGGCGCCGGCGTTCCCGCGCGCAGGAACAGGCCCCACCAGCCGGTGTGGTCGAAGCCGGCGTACCCGAGCTCGGACAGCGTGGGCACCTGCGGCAGTGCGGTCAGCCTTCTGCCGTGCGCCACCGCGATCGAACGCAGTCCCTTGTCGCCCTGCCGCTCGATCGCGGTGGCGGCCGAGACGAAGGCCATCGGCACGCGCCCGCCCAGCATGTCCTGCAGCAGGGGGCCGGTGCCGCGGAAGGCCACGTGCGGCATCTCGATGTTCCAGGCCGCACGCAGCTGCTCGCCATAGATGTGCGAGGTCGAGCCTGCGCCGTAGGAGCCGAACGAGAAGTTGCCGGGGTTGGCCTTGGCCGCACGCGCGAGTTCGGCCAGGCTCTGGTAAGGGCTCGAGGAGGGCACCACCAGGACTACGGCCTGGCGACCCAGCAGCACCAGCGGCTCAATGTCCTTCGCGAAGTCGTAGGGCGGCTTGCCGCGCGACAGCGCGATGTTCTGGATCAGGCTCGTGATGTGGAACAGCACTGTCAAGCCATCGGGCGGTTGGCGCAGCAGGTATTGCGTGCCGATGAGTCCGTTGGCGCCGGCCCTGTTGTCGACCAGTACGGTGCGCGAGAGCACCTCCTGCAGGCGCTGCGCGAGCGGGCGCACGATCGGGTCGGCCGCGCCGCCGCCTGCGTAGGGCACGAGCAGCGTCAGCGGTTTGGTCTCTTGCTGCGCCCTGGCGGCTTTGGGCAGAACGGCCAGCGATACCAGCATGGCCATCGTCCAGTGTCTGCGTCCGATGTCGATTGTCATGGTCGGGTTTCCGTCACGGTTTGGAAGCGGGCGTCGCGAGTGCGCGGTAGCGGTCGCGGACGGCGCGCTTGAGCAGCTTGCCGGTCTCGGTGCGCGGCAGGTCGGTCGCGAAGTCCACGCTGCGTGGACACTTGATGGCCGAGAGATGGGCGCGGCAATGGTCGATGAGCTGCTGTGCGGTCGACGCGTTGGCGAGCGCTGGGTCATTCAGTTCGACGACGGCCTTCACCTCTTCGCCGAACTCGGGGTGCGACACGCCGATCACGGCTACCTCGTGGACCAGCGGGTGGTCCTGCAGCAGGTTCTCCGCCTCCTGCGGGTAGATGTTCACGCCGCCGGAGATGATCATGTTGGCACGGCGGTCGGTGAGGAAGAGGTAGCCCTGCGCATCCACGTGCCCGATGTCGCCGAAGGTGCCCCAGCCCTGCGGCGTGTGGGCTTCGGCGGTCTTCACCGGATCGTTGTGGTACGCGAAGGTGGGGCCGCCCTCGAAGCAGACAAGGCCATCGACCATCGGCGGGCACTCGTTGCCGTCGTCGCCGACGATGTGCAGCACGCCCTGCTTTGCGCGGCCCACCGAACCCGGGCGTGCCAGCCACTCGGGTGCCGAGATCGCAGTGGCGCCGGCGCGCTCCGAGCCGGTGTAGTACTCCCAGACTATCGGGCCCCACCAGTCGATCATGCGGCGCTTGACCTGGATGGGGCAAGGCGCCGCAGCATGCAGCGCCAGCCGGTGGCTCGACAGATCATGGGCCGTGCGGCGCTCGGCAGGCAGCGTGAGCAGGCGGATGAACATGGTTGGCACCCACTGCGAATGGGTGACGCGCCAGCGCGCGATCGCCTCGAGCGCACCTTCCGCGTCGAAGCGGCGCATCAGCACCACCGTGCCGCCGAGTGCGACGCAGCGCATGCTAAAGCGCAGAGGCGCCGCGTGGTAGAGCGGTGCGGGCGAGAGATAGACGCTGTCCGAGTCGAAGGAGAAGAATGAGAGCCAGTCACCCGCCAGGGCCTTGCGCAATTGCCGGTCCTCGAGCCTGTGCTTGATGCCCTTGGGCCTGCCGGTGGTTCCCGAGGAGTAGGCAAAGTCCAGTCCCATGGGCCTGTCGGGCAGGGGCGGGACCGGGCCGTCGCGCTCGACGAGCGCGCGGTAGCTCGCAGCACCGGCGACGGGGACGTCGGCATCGATGCAGAGCACGTCGTCGAGCCGGGCTGGCCGGGGCGAGTGATCGGGCCAGGGAAAGAGTGCCGTCTCCGTCACGAGGACACGTGCATCGGAGTCCTGCAGGATGTATTCGATCTCGCCGCGCGTGAGGTGTGTGCTGATCGGGACGTAGTAGAGGCCGGCGCGGCGCGCGGCGAAGGCGACCTCGAAGTACTCGAGCCGGTTGCCCAGCAGGATCGCAATCACTTCACCGACCGTGAGGCGCGCGGCGAAGAATTGCGCGAGCCGCGCCGAGCGTTCGTGCAGTGCCTGGTAGCCGAGCGTTTCGCCGGTCTCGGCCAGAATGGCGGCAGGCCGCGCGGGAGTCTTGACGGCGAATTGCGCCAGGTCGTCAAGGACAGGTTCGTTCGATGGCAAGGCGGTCTCCGTGCGGCCCTTGCCACCCGGGACGGCTCGGACCTTGTCTCTCTTTCAATGGTCCGAGCATACGAAGCGGGGGCGGCGCGCGGCATGACCGGGCCGATCAAACTGCATGACGCTCCGGCGGCCGGTACGGCGACGCCGGCGGCATGTTAGGCGGCTGGGCCGCTCTTGCTCCAGCCGTCCACCATGCTCGTGACCAGGTGCTTGACCATGAGACGCGTGTCGGACCAGTCCATGGTCCGTGTCATGCAGGGAAAGACGATCGTGCCGTGCACCGCCGCGATCAGGATGTCGGTGGCCAGTCGCGCATTCATGGGTGGACGCGCCAGGGTCTGGAAGAACTCGTCCACCGTGTCGTAGTAGAGCTTGAGGCTGTCCTGCACCACGGGCGACCGGCCGAAGGGCACGCCGGCACTGCCGATCGCCGGCGCCCGGCCCACGCTGGGCGCGGGAAAGATCACCAGGAATTCCTCCATGTGCTCGAGCCAGTAGTCGGCCGTGCCGATGAAGAGCTTGAGGACCCGCCGCTGCGGACTGCGCACGCGCGCGATCAGCTCGCGCAGCTGCTCGGTGGAGGCCTGCATGTCGTGCGCGCGGATGTGGAAGAACAGGTCCTGCTGGTCCTGGAAGTACTGGTAGATGGAGCCCGGCGCGTAGCCGGCGGCCGCGGCGATGCGCCGCAGGGAGACGGTCGACGGTTCCTCGTCGGCGAACAGCTTGCGACCCGCGGCGATGAAGGCCTCCCGGACCTTGGCCTTGTCCTCGGGAGTTCGCGCACGGCTGAGGACCTCGGGTTTGGACGGGCGGAATGACATGGGGTGGCGTACTCTGGGGCTGGGGTTCTTCCGCGCAGAGCGGTGGGCCAAAAGTATAGGGCCGGGCACGGGAAAACCCGGTTCATAAATGAACATGTGTAATTAATATGCGCGCATGACGACACAGACCTCCCCGGCGCCGGTGCGCGCCTGCTGCGGCGGCGCAATGGCCGCCCAAGCTGTCCAGGTACCGGAGGCCCGTCCGGTGCCCATCGATGGCCGTTTCGATCTGGTCGACCACCACGGCCGCGCCGTCAACGAGCGCAGCTTCGGCGATCGCTACCTGCTGGTCTTCTTCGGCTTCACGCATTGCGCCGTGGTCTGCCCGCGCGAACTCGGCAAGCTGAGCGCCGCCCTCGAGCGCCTCGGGCCGCTGGCCGATCGAATCCAGCCCCTGTACGTCACCGTCGATCCGCAGCGCGACGACCCGTCGACCATGCGTGCCTATGTCGCGCGCCAGCCCGGCGGCTTCATCGGGCTCACCGGGACGCCCGCGCAGGTCGAGGCCGCCAAGAAGGCATTCCGCGTGTTCGCGGAACCGGTGCCGGATGCCGGCGCACCCGGCGGCTACGTGGTTCCGCACACGGCCTTCGCCTACCTGATGGCGCCGGGCGGGCGCTATGAAACCCATCTGCCAGACGCGCTCGACATCGCCGCCGTGGTCGAGCGCCTGCGCCGGCACATCGTGTGACCGGCCGCAAGGCGTATTCCGCGGTCGACAGGCGGCGGGTGCGCCAGGCCTTCATCGACGCGGGTCGCCGCATCCTGGTCGAGCAGGGCGCGGGTGCGATGTCGATGCGCCACATCGCGGCCCGCGCCGGCTACTCGCCGGGATCGATCTACCAGTACTTTCCCGACCGGCGGGCGCTGCTCGTCGCCATCCGCGAGTTCGACATGAACGCGGCCACCGACGCCATGGAGGCCTGCGCGCAGGCCACGGCCGAACCGGCGCGGCGCGTGCGCGCGGTGTTTCTCGAGGCGGCGCGCTACTGGCTCGCGCATCCCGATCACTTCGACGTGCTGTTCGCCGGCTCGCGCGAGCGCGCGGCGCTGCACACACCCGAGGGGCTGCCCTTCGGGCGCTCGTCGAGCGTCGTGCGTTCGCTCGCGCTCTACCGGCAGGTCGTCGACGACTTCCTCGCCTCGCTGCCGCGCCGGCCCATCGACACGACGCTGGCCATGGACTCGCTGATCGCGGCCACGCACGGAGTGATCGCGTTCCCGCGCGTCACGCCGAGCATGCCCTGGTCGGCGACCGCCACGATGGTCGAGACCGTGGTGAGCGCGCTGATCGGACAGTGGGCTTGCGACGCCGAAAGGGCGCCCAAGGGAAAACACCGATATTTAAATGAACGTGTTTAATTAAAGTCCGCCACCAACGAAGCGCGTCCTTCAGAACGGACGCGTCTTCTTTCGGTAACGCGCTCGAAGCGCACTCTGGAGAGCATCCGTGGCGAAACTCAATGGCGGCCAGATCCTGATCGACGTCCTCCGGCGCTTCGGCACCGACACCGCATTCACCCTGCATGGCGGCCACCTCGATTCGGCCTACCAGGCCGCGCGCGACGCCGGCCTGCGCGTGGTCGACACGCGCCACGAGCAGGCCGCCGGTTTCGCCGCCTCGGCCTATGCCCGCAGCACCGGCCGCATCGGCGTGGCGCTGGTGACGGCTGGCGGCGGCATCACCAACGTGGTCTCGCCGGTGGCCAATGCGCTGGCGGACTGCGTGCCGATGCTGGTCATCGGCGGGGCAGCGCCGCTGCAGGACCTCGACGCGCTGCCGGTCAACGGCGGCGTCGATCAAATGGCGGTGATGCGCTCGGTCACCAAGTGGGCGGTGCAGGTGCCGCACATCAATCGCCTGGCCGATCTCGTGGGGCAGGCGATCCGCAAGGCGACCACAGGACGTCCCGGACCGGTGTATGTCGAGATCCCGATCGATGTCATGTTCGGCCTGATCGCGCCCGAGGAGGTACGGCACCTCGATCCGGCGGGCGCGCCGACGCGGCCCGCGCCCACGGCCGATGCGGTGGCGCGCATCGTCGCTCTGCTGCGCCGTGCGCAACGCCCCGTGATCCTCGCCGGCGGCGGCACGCTCTATGCCGGCTGCGCCGCCGAGCTGCGAGCCTTCGCCGAGCGCTCTGGCATTCCCGTGCTCACCAATGCCAAGTCGCGCGGCGTGCTGCCCACCGACCACGCGCTGTGGGGCCGCGGCTACGCGACGCTGGCGCCGGCGCGCGGCCAGGACCTGGTGCCCGACCTGCTGCTGGTGCTGGGCGCTCGCTTCGGCATCTATACCGGCGGTCGCCGCAAGTCCTTCCTGCCGGACGAGGCGACGATCGTGCAGGTCGACATCGAGCCCGGCGAAATGGGGCGTATCCGCGAGCCCGACCTGTCGGTGGCGGCCGACTGCGGCGAGACGCTGCGCGCGCTGCTGGCCGCCACCGAGGTCGCGCCGCTGCCTGACACCACCGCATGGGCGCATCGCCTGTGCGCCGTCGGTGCGGCGTCGAAGCGGAACTTCGCGCAGGTGGCGGCGGCCGACTGCGGCCCCGTGCATCCCTACCGCCTCGCGGCTGCGGTGGCCGCGGCGCTGCCGCGCGATGCAGTCGTCTGCCTCGATGGCGGCGAGTCGCATTCGTGGATCGATTTGACGGCGCACAGCGACGCGCCCGGCCGCTGGCTCGGCCACGGCTACGTGGGCTGTATGGGCGAGGGCCTGCCTCTGGCGGTCGGCGCGCAGGTGGCCAACCCCGGGCGGCGTGTCGTGCTGTTCACCGGCGACGGCTCGATCGGTTTCAACTTCGCGGAGTTCGACACCCTGGTGCGGCACGAGCTGCCGGTGGTCGTGGTCGTCAACAACGACCAGATGTGGGGCATGTCGGCGCACGGGCAGGACCTGATGTACGGCGAGGGCCGGCGCATGGTCAGTGACCTTGGCCGTACGCGCTACGAGCAGGCCGCTGCCGGCTTCGGCTGCCACGCGGAGTTCGTCGAGGACGTGGCACAGCTCGACGCGGCGCTCGCGCGTGCACTGGCGTCGAACCGACCCGCCTGCGTGAACGTGATGACGGACCCGGGCGTGATGCACCCGATCACGCAGCGCTTCGTCGGCCGCATGGCCGAGCGCGACGCCGAACGGAACTTTGTTCCCTATGCCGATGACCTGGAGGCCTGAGATGACGCCGCCAAGCAAGAGACTCGAGGGCCGCGCGGCCCTGGTCACCGGCGCAGGCTCCGGCATCGGGCGCGCCATCTGCATGCGCCTGGCCGAGGAGGGCGCACGCATCGCCTGCCTCGACCGCGATGCAGCCGCCGCGCGCGCGACCGCCGATGCGATCGGCGGCGGCGCGCTGGCGATCGCCGCGGACGTGGCGAACGCCACCGACATGCAGCGCGCCGTCGAGGCCACGGCCGCCGCGTTCGATCGGCTCGACATTGCCGTGAATGCGGCTGGCGTGGGAGCCAGTGCGCGCCTGGTCGACACCACACTCGAAACCTGGCGGCACGTGCTCGACGTGTGCCTCACGGGCGTCTTCGTCTCGCTGCAAGCACAGGCGCGGCAGATGATCGCGCAGGGCGGTCCGGCGGTGATCGTCAACATCGCCTCGACCAATGCGCGGCAGCCCGGCGAGGGGCTGGCGGCCTATTGCGCGGCGAAGGCCGGCGTGGAGATGCTCGGACGCGTCGCGGCGCTCGAGCTCGCGGCGCAGGGCATCCGCGTCGCATCGGTGGGGCCGGGCCTCACCGACACGCCGATGGTGGCGCGCCTGCTCGCCGACCCGGTCGCGCGCGAGGCCTTTCTCGACAACATCCCGCTGCAGCGCCCGGCCCGGCCCGAGGACATCGCGGCGGCGATCGCCTACCTCGCGAGCGACGACGCGGCCTACGTGACGGGCCAGACCCTCTACGTGGACGGCGGTGCCTCGATGCAGCGCTACCCGAGCCTCGCCGCGCGCAAGCCGTCGGCACCGGCCGCCTGACCCCGGAGACACGCATGAAGGCACTGGTCTACGTGGGCGACGCGACGGTCCGGCAACTGGAGATTCCAGCGCCGCGTGCCGGCAGCGGCGAGGTGATGGTCCGCGTGCTGCAGGCAGGCGTCTGCGGCACCGACATGTGCGTGGTGCGCGACGAGCGACCCAAGGCCGAGGCGCCGGTGACGCTCGGCCACGAGTTCGTGGGGCTGCGCGAGGACACCGGCGAGCGCGTCATCATCAATCCGCTGCTGGCCTGCGGCCGCTGCCGCGCCTGCGGCGAAGGTCGCGCCCACCTGTGCGAACGCCGCCAGGTGATCGGCGTGCACCGCGACGGCGGCTTCGCCGAAGCGGTCGCGGTGCACGAGGGCAACCTCGTGCCGGCAGGCCGCGCGACGATCACGCAGGCCGCGATGGCCGATCCGGTCGCCACCGCGTTGCACGCCTACCGCCTCGGCGCCCAGGCGATCGGCAGCGGTCCGGTCGCGATCCTCGGCGCGGGCTCGATCGGGCTGTCGCTGCTGTTCGTGCTCAAGCGCTTCGGCGTGAAGGACGTGATGGTGACCGACCTGTCGGTCGAGCGGCGCGCCTTCGCCGAGGCAGGCGGCGCCGACCGCACGGCCGAGGCCATCGAGGGCAGCTTCGACGTGATCTTCGATTCGGTGGGCGCCTCGGCCACGCGGCGCGACGCCGTGCTCAAGGTGCGCCCGGGCGGCATGGCCGTGCTCATCGGCCTGCACAGCGCCGACATGGCGGTCCCCGCAGGGCCGTTGATCGGCGGCGAGCGCACCGTGAAGGGATCGTTCGGCTACACGCCCGACGAGTTCCGTGAGGCCGTCGCGATGCTGCCCGGTCTCGACACGCGCTGGGTGCATGCCGTGCCCTTCGAGCAGGCCGAGCAGATGTTCACGCGGCTGCTCGAAGGCCGGCTGCCACCTGGCCAGATCAAGCTGCAGATGCGCATGAGCGCCTGACCCCACAACCAGACGGAGACAACCATGAGACCCTTCATTCGCCATGCCCTTCTCGCCCTCGCGGGGCTCACCGCCAGCCTCGCCGCGCAGGCCCAGGGCGAGCCGATCCGCATCGGCGCCATTCTGTCGGTGACGGGGCCGGTCGGATTCATCGGCGATCCGCAGCAAAAGACACTGGAGCTGCATGTCAAACGGCTGAACGAGCGTGGTGGCCTGCTGGGCCGCAAGATCGTGCTCACCGTCTACGACGACCAGTCCGACCCGAATAACGCGAACACTTTCGCCAAGCGCCTGGTCGACACCGACAAGGTCGATGTGCTGCTGGGCGGCACGGTCACGCCCACCGCGATGGCGATCGTGCCCTACGCCGAGCGCGCCGGCGTGCCCTTCGTCTCGACGGGGGGCGGGCTTGCGCTCGTCGATCCGGTGAAGAAGTGGGTCTTCAAGACGCCGCACTCCGACCGCATGGTGGCCGAGCGCATCCTGCAGGACATGCAGGAGCGCGGCATCAAGCGCATCGCGCTGCTCTCGGAAACCAGCGGCTTCGGCCAGTCCGGGCGCAAGGAGGTCACGGCGGCGGCGGCCCGGTTCGGCATCACGGTCGTGGGCGAGGAAAGCTACGGGCCGAAGGACACGGACATCACGCCGCAGTTCACCCGCCTGCGCAACCTGCAGGACCTCCAGGCCATGCTGATCTTCTGCGGCGCGGGCACCAGCCCGGCCGTCGCGATCAAGAACTACGCGCAGATGGGCTTCAGGCTTCCGGTCTACATGCCGCATGCCGCGGTCAACCAGGAGTTCATCAAGCTCGGCGGCGCGCCGACCGAAGGCGTGCGCATGCCGACCACGGGCTTCGTCGTGCCGGACGCACTGGAAGACGGCGATCCGCAGAAGGCGCCCTCGCTCGACTACTACCGCAGCTTCAAGGAGGCCTACAAGGTCGACGCCTCGCCCTTCGGCGGCAACGTGGCGGATGCGCTGGCCATTGCGGTCGACGGCATCAGGCGCGCCAACGGCACCGACAGGGCGAAGCTGCGCGACGCGATCGAATCGACCAGGGGGCTGGTGGGACTGAACGGCACCTTCACCATGACGCCTGCCAACCACAACGGCCTGAAGACCGACTCGCTGCGCATCATCGAAGTGCGCGACGGCCGCTTCGAGCTCGTGAAATGAGCATGCCGGCGCGCCGGCATGGGAGCGACCATGTTGTCTGAACTGCTGCAGTTCCTCTTTTCCGGCCTGACGGTCGGCGCGATGTACGCGCTCGCGGCGCTCGGCTACGCGCTGATCTACAACGCGAGCCACATCGTGAACTTCGCGCAGGGCGAGTTCATCATGCTCGGCGCCATGACGGCGGCGGCCATGGTCGAGGCCGGCAGCGGCCTGCCGCTGGCGGTCGCCGCGGCCATCCTCGCATCGGTGCTCACCGGCGCCTGCATGGAACGGTTCGCGGTACGGCCGGCGCGCGGCGCGCCGCTGATCACCCTGCTGATCATCACGCTGGGTGTCGCGCTCGTGATCCGCGGCGTCGTGCAGGTCGTGCTCGGCAAGGGCAATCACGCGCTGCCCGCATTCTCGGGCGACGCGCCGCTGCGCGTCGCGGGTGCCACGCTGGTGCCGCAGAGCCTGTGGGTTCTGGGCGTGACGCTGGCGGTGGTCGTGGTGCTGGCCTGGTACTTCGGCCGCACGCTCTCGGGCAAGGGCATGCTCGCGACCTCGCACAACCCGCTGGCCGCCGCGCTGGTGGGCATCGGGACCGACCGGGTGATGCTCGTGTCGTTCGCGATGTCGGGCGCGCTTGGCGCCATCGGCGGCGTCATCACCGCGCCGATCACCTTCACGAGCTACGACGCTGGCGTGGTGCTCGGCCTCAAGGGCTTCGCGGCCGCGGCGCTCGGAGGCATCGGCAGCGGGCCGGGCGCGATCGTCGGCGGCCTGGTGCTGGGCGTGATGGAGGCGCTGGCCGCGGGCTATGTCTCCGCCGCCTACAAGGATGCGGTGGCCTTCGTGCTGATCCTGCTGGTGTTGATGTTCTTGCCGCGCGGCCTGTTCGGCGCGCGGGTGACGGAGCGCGTATGAGATTCTCAAACCGCCATGCAGGCCTCGCGCTGCTCGCGGCGCTGCTGCTGCTGTTCCCGCTGCTGGGACCGAGCAGCTTCGCCTACGACATCGCGATCCGCATCGCCATCAACGCGGTGGTTGTGATCGGCCTCAACCTGCTCTTCGGCTACGCGGGGCAGATCAGCCTGGGGCACGCGGCCTTCTTCGGCTTCGGTGCCTACGCGTCGGCGATCCTGACGACGCATTTCGACTGGCCGCCGCTGGCCGCGCTGGCCGCCGGCGCGATAGCGACAGGCGTGCTGGCCTTCGTCATCGCGTGGCCGATCCTGCGCCTGGCCGGCCATCACCTGGCGATGGCCACGCTGTCGCTCGGCCTCATCGCGGCCATCGTCTTCAACAACGAGACCCGCTGGACCGGCGGCTCGGACGGCATGGCGGTGCCGGCGCTGTCGGTGCTCGGAACTTCGCTGTCGGGTGAGCCGGCCTGGTATGCGCTCACGGCGGCGCTGCTGCTGCTGGCGACCTGGGCTGCGTCCAACCTGGTCGACTCGCCGGCCGGTCGCGCGTTGCAGGCCATCCGCGGCTCGGAAGTGGCAGCGCGCACCGTGGGCATCGAGGCCGGCCGCTTCAAGACGCGCGTGTTCGTGCTGTCGGCCGTGATGGCCAGCGTCATGGGCAGCCTAATGGCGCACTACGTCGGCTTCCTCACGCCCGCCGCCGCGGGCCTGACGCGTTCGGTCGAGTTCGTGATGATGGTGGTGCTGGGCGGTACCGCCTCGGTCTTCGGATCGATCGTCGGCGCGGCGATCATCACGCTGCTGCCGCAGGTGCTGCATGCCTTCGAGTCCTTCGAGACGCTGCTGCTCGGACTCATCCTCACGGCAGCAATGATCTTCATGCGCGCGGGCATCGTGCCGACCCTGAAGGGGCTGTTCGCCAGGAGGTCGCCATGAGCACGCCGGCGGCCGATGCGCTGAAGGTCGAGGGCCTGTCCATCGCCTTCGGCGGGGTGAAGGCGATCCAGGACCTGAGTTTCGAGGTGCGCGCGGGCACGGTGCACGCGATCATCGGTCCCAACGGCGCCGGCAAGACCACGCTGATCAACCTCGTCACCGGCATCTACCGGCCCACGGCCGGCCGCATCGCGCTGTTCGGCCGCGACGTCGGTGGCATGCCGCCCGAGAAGCTCGCGCGCCTGGGGCTGAGCCGCACCTTCCAGAACCTGCAGGTGTGCATGAACATGAGCGCGGTCGACAACGTGATGATCGGCGCCCACATGTCGCTCGGCACGGGCCTGCTGCGCGGCATGTTCCGCCCGCCCGCGCTGCGCCGCGTCGACGCGGAATGCCGTGCGCGGGCGCACGCGCTGATGGATTTCGTGGGCGTCGGCGCGGACGCGAAGGCGCAGGCAAGCCAGCTG
>Ga0182738_1002267_pt1 | contig 23052 bp, 24 predicted proteins | sample eDN5th30CBELigMG_FD_128876 | JGI IMG/M metagenome (GOLD analysis project Ga0182738, IMG submission 128876) | Enriched Miracle-Growth compost microbial communities from Emeryville, California, USA - eDNA 5th pass 30_C BE-Lig MG (version 2)... ...
GAGGCCGCCGCGGCTCGAAACGCTCGGAAGTCGAAAGGGGCGAGGCTAGAGGAGGCGCGCCGCGACCGCCTTGGTCTCGGTGTAGTGCTCCATCACTTCCTTGCCCATCTCGCGGCCCCAGCCCGACTGCTTGAACCCGCCGAAGGGCCAGGCCGGATCGCCGAAATTGTGGTTGTTGATGCAGATCGTGCCCGCCCGGATCTTCCGCGCGAGGCCGTGCGCGACCTTGAGGTTCCGCGTCCAGATGCTCGCCTGGAGGCCGTACTCGGTGTCGTTGGCGAACTTCGCGACGGCCTCGAGATCGTCGTCGTCGAAGGACTGGACGCAAACCACCGGCCCGAAGATCTCCTCGCGCACCACCCGCATGTCGCGGTTGGTCTTGGCGAGCACGGTCGCCTCGACGAAGTAGCCCTGGTTGCCCGGCACCTTGCCGCCGGTCACGACCTCCGCGCCTTCCTTCCGGCCGGTCTCGATGAAGCCGGTGACGCGGTCGTGCTGCTCCTTGGAGACCAGCGGGCCGAGGTTCACCTCCGGGTCGAGGCCGTGGCCGACCCGGACCTTGCCGGCGGCATCGGCGACACCCTCCACCAGCTTGTCGTAGATCGACCGGTGGGCGAAGAGGCGCGAGCCGGCCGTGCAGCACTGGCCCTGGTTGTAGAAGATCGCGGCGGCGGTTCCGGCGATCGCGTCCTCGAGGTCGGCATCCGGGAAGACGATCGCCGGCGACTTGCCGCCGAGCTCGAGCGAGACGCGCTTGAGGTTGCCGGCCGCGGCCTTGACGATCAGCTTGCCGACCTCGGTCGAGCCGGTGAAGGCGACCTTGTCGACGTCCGGGTGCTCCGAGAGCGCCGCGCCGGCCGTCTCGCCGAAGCCGGTGACGATGTTGACGACGCCGTCGGGGAAGCCGGCCTCCTGGATCAGCTCGCCGAAGCGGAGCGCGGAGAGCGGCGTCTGCTCGGCCGGCTTCAGCACGATCGTGCAGCCGGCGGCGAGCGCCGGGGCGAGCTTCCACGCCGCCATCATCAGGGGGAAGTTCCACGGGATGATCTGGCCGACCACGCCCACCGGTTCGCGGAGCGTATAGGCGTGCCAGTGCCCTTCCTTGGAGACCGGGATCGTCTCGCCGTTGAGCCGCGTCGTCCAGCCCGCCATGTAGTGGAACATGTCGATCGAGCTCGCGACGTCGTCCCGCCGGGCGTTGGTCACCGGCTTGCCGTTGTCGAGCGCCTCGATCTGGGCGAACTCGTCGGCGTGCTGCTCGAGGAGGTCCCCGAGCTTCCAGACGAGGCGCGCCCGGTCGCGCGGCAGCATGCGCGACCACGGGCCGGCATCGAAGGCGCGCCGGGCGGCGGCGACCGCCGCGTCGATGTCCGCCTTGTCGCCGGCCGGGACGCGGCCGATGGTCTCCTGCGTCGCCGGATCCTCGACCGCGAGGGTCTCGCCGCTCCTCGCCGGCACCCATTTGCCGTCGATGAGCATGAGGTGTTCCTTCGCCAGGAACGCGGTGGCCGCGGCCCCGAGGGCCGGCTTGCGGATGGCGATCGTCATGTCAGGTTCCTCCTCGTTTCTCGTATCATCATATACGAATGGATATAGCGCTGCGCGCAGGCCTCGCCGGTTTTCCCGCCTCCGGCATCAGTTCACGCGATGGCGGGGCGGCGCCACGCTCGCGACGCTCTCGTCGGAGAGCGTGGCGGCGAGGTCGCTGACTGCCGGCCGCGAAAGCGCGAACGAGGCCGTGAAACCGTCGGTGGTGGCAAGGCTCAGGATCAGCGTGTTCGCCTCCGGCGTGGTCTCCAGCGTCCAGGAGCCCAGGGAAAAGACGTAGCGGAGGGATTCGTCCTTGTGCCGCGCCCGCACCGCCTCCTGGAGAAGGCCCGGCAGCGTCATGGCGAGCGATCCGACCTGGTCGAGGGACAGACGAAGCACGAAGTTCGCCCCGTCCTCGTCCCGGCCTCTCAGGCACACGGCGCCGCCATCGGGCTCGACGACGCAATTCATGAGGGTGGTCTCGGCCTCTGCCATCTCATCGGGTCCGATCTGCCGCGGAGCAGCGCATTCTAGCCGCCCCCGCCGTTATTTCCATATGAATATAGCGCGTGCCGGATGGAGCTCCTCCACCGCCGTGGGCGGTGCCGGTCTTTCTTCCGCGTCTTCGAACTGCCCTGCGGCGGAAGAGCCCGCTCCGGGTCCGGAACGGGCTCCACCCGACGGAGTGACTGGCCGGCCTGGAGACCGCCGTCCGGACCTCGGACGGGTCCTGTCACGGCGGCTCGACATCGAGCGACTCGAGCCGGCATGCATAAAAATGCATGCCCTGCATAAATTTGCAATCCGACGGGGCGCCGGGCCTCCGCCGCGCCGCGCGCTCAGGACGCCGATCGCGACCGCGACTTCTGGAAGCGCCGCGGGGGAGCCCCGAAGCGGCGACTGAAGGCGTTGGTGAAGTTGCTGACGTGGCCGTAGCCGACCCGGGCCGCGACCTCCTTGATGCTGAGGCCGCCCGCCTCGATCGCCATCCGCGCGTGGTCGAGCCGCTCGTCCCGGAGGACCTCGTAGACGGTGCCCCCGTAGAGGGACCGGAACCCGGCGTTGAGCGCCTTGACGCCGAGGCCCGCCTCCGCCGCGAGCGCCGCGAGGCCGGGCGGCGCCACCATGTCCTCGAGAAGGCGCCCGCGCGCGCGCTCGATGGCGCGCCGCTCCCGCCCCGAGAGGCGCCGCGGCGGCGCGGCGGCGAGCAGGCCCGCCGCCAGCGCGTGGGTCGCAAAGAGCTGGAGGGCGACGCCTTCCATGAAGACCAGCCGCAGCGTCCCGCGCAGCCGCGACGAGAAGAGCGATGCGGCGAGCTGCCGGAACTGCGGCGTGGTCGCCACGTCGACCGCCCGGGTCCGCCCGTCGCCCTCGAGGAAGGCGCCGAAATGGTCGGGGATCTCCGGTCCCAGCATCTGGCGCACGCGGTCGACGCGGATCGAGTAGCCGACATGGCGGACGTCGGCCTGCGGCGTCATCGCCACGGTGCCGCGCCCGTGCGCCGGGACGTAGAGCGGGGCGTGCTTGGGGTCGACGGCGACCGTGGCGCCGTCGGTGAGGACGATGTCCACCGCTCCTCTGAGCCCGACGAGGCCGTAGAGCCGCGGCTCCGGGGTGGAGCGCCGGGCGTCGATCCAGAGGTCGCGGCGGACCTCGGCGCGCGACAGGAACACGGTGATCCCGTCGGACGGCTGGACGCGCTCGAAGCTCACGTGCGAGGAATCGCGGACGATCTCCACCATCTGGGGCAAAGGCTCGCGCCCCGGATCATGGAAGAGCCATTCGATCCTCTCGGCCGCCCCCGACACGCTCCCGCCCCGCAGCTTCCCTATCCCCCCAGCGTCGCCGAAGCCCCCTCCGCGCCGCCTGCCCCTAGGGTGGAAGAGGCAGGGTGCCGTCGTCAACCGAAAGGAAGCGCCCTCGTCCTTTCGCTCGCGCCCGAAAAGAAGAAGGCCGGCGAATCGTCGCCGGCCTTCGTAGTGCGCGGATCGAGAACGCCGGCGGCCGAGGTCCCGGCCGCCGGCGCCGTCATGCGGGGATCAGTGCGCCAGCACCGCGAGCAGGAGAAGCGCCACGATGTTGGTGATCTTGATCATCGGGTTCACGGCGGGGCCGGCGGTGTCCTTGTAGGGGTCGCCGACGGTGTCGCCGGTCACCGACGCCTTGTGCGCCTCCGAGCCCTTGAGGTGCTTGACCCCGTCCTTGTCGACGAAGCCGTCCTCGAAGCTCTTCTTCGCATTGTCCCAGGCGCCGCCGCCCGCCGTCATCGAGATGGCGACGAAGAGGCCGGTGACGATCACGCCGAGGAGCATCGCGCCGAGCGCCGCGAAGGCCGCGTCCTTGCCCGCGATCCAGTAGATCACGAAGTAGCAGACGATCGGCGACAGCACCGGGAGCAGCGAGGGGATGACCATCTCCCGGATCGCGGCCTTGGTCAGAAGGTCGACCGCGCGGCCGTAGTCCGGCTTCTCGGTGCCCTTCATGATGCCCGGCTTGTCGCGGAACTGGCGACGCACCTCCTCCACGATCGCGCCGGCCGCGCGCCCGACGGCGGTCATCGCGATGCCGCCGAAGAGGTAGGGCAGCAGGCCCCCGAACAGCAGGCCGACGACGACGTAGGGGTTGGCCAGCGAGAAATCGACCTGCACGCCCTGGAAGTACGGGAATGCCGCCGAATTCGACTTGAAGTAGTCGAGGTCCGAGGTATAGGCCGCGAACAGCACCAGCGCGCCGAGGCCGGCGGAGCCGATGGCATAGCCCTTGGTTACCGCCTTGGTGGTGTTGCCGACCGCGTCGAGTGCGTCGGTCGACTTGCGGACCTCCTTGGGCAGGCCCGCCATCTCGGCGATGCCGCCGGCATTGTCCGTCACCGGGCCGAAGGCGTCGAGAGCGACGATGATGCCGGCGATGCCGAGCATGGTCGTCACCGCGATGGCGATGCCGAAGAGCCCGCCGAGCGTGTAGGTGACGATGATGCCGGCAATGATCACCAGCGCCGGCAGCGCGGTCGACTCGAGCGACACGGCGAGGCCCTGGATCACGTTGGTGCCATGGCCCGAGACCGAGGCCTGGGCGATCGACACCACCGGCCGCTTGCCGGTGGCCGTGTAGTACTCGGTGATCCACACGATCAGGCCGGTCACGACGAGGCCGGCGACGCCGCACCAGAACAGGTTGATGCCGGTGACGACCTTGCCGCCCGGCGCGGTGCCGATCTCGCCCCAGCCCACGGTGAACTGGGTGGCGACGGCGAGGCCCGCGATCGACAGGACGCCCGCGGCGATGAGGCCCTTGTAGAGAGCGCCCATGATCGAGCCGTTCGCACCGAGGCGGACGAAGAAGGTGCCGACGATCGAGGCGATGACGCAGGCCGCGCAGATGGCGAGCGGGTAGAGCATCACCGAGGTGAGGACCGGCTGGCCGACGAAGAAGATCGAGGCGAGCACGATGGTCGCGACCACGGTCACGGCATAGGTCTCGAACAGGTCGGCCGCCATGCCGGCGCAGTCGCCGACGTTGTCGCCGACGTTGTCGGCGATCGTGGCGGGGTTGCGGGGATCATCCTCCGGGATGCCGGCCTCGACCTTGCCGACGAGGTCGGCGCCGACGTCCGCGCCCTTGGTGAAGATGCCGCCGCCGAGACGGGCGAAGATCGAGATCAGCGAGGCGCCGAAGCCGAGGGCGACGAGGGCGTCGATGACCACCCGGTCGCTCGGCGCGTAGCCCATCGCGGTGAGGATCCAGTAGTAGACGGCGACGCCGAGCAGCGCGAGGCCGGCGACGAGGAGGCCGGTGATCGCGCCCGAGCGGAAGGCGATGTCGAGGCCGGCCGCAAGGCTCTGGCTCGCCGCCTGGGCGGTGCGCACGTTGGCGCGGACCGAGACCATCATGCCCGCGAAGCCGGCGATGCCGGACAGGACCGCGCCGATGGCGAAGCCGATCGCGACGGGTATCGAGAGGAGAAGGGCGAGGATGACGAAGACCACCACGCCGACCACGGCGATGGTGAGGTACTGGCGGCGGAGATATGCCGTGGCGCCTTCCTGGATGGCGCCAGCGATCTCGCGCATCCGCGCCGAACCCGAGTCCGACGCAAGCACCGACCGCGCCGCCCACGCCGCATAGGCGATCGACAGCAGGCCGCAGAGAATGATGATGTACAGCAAGGTTTGTTCCCCTTCCTCCCCGCCGGCCCGACAGAGGGCCGGAAGACTGTCCCGACATAACGCTGCATGAGAGAAGTCGACCGGGCGGCAGGCGTCGGACTGCCTCTCGAACCGGCGAGGGTATGACCTGTCAACCCGCGGGCGTCAAGGTCCCGGACGCACGGCCTCCGCACCGCGGCGGCGGCGGAACAGGAGCCCCGCTCCGAGCGCCAATATGCAGATTCCGACAACGGGAAAAATGACGTAGTTCACCACGTTCCAGCCCGCCGCCGTGAACAGCGAGCCGGAGCTGAACGAGGCCACCGCCACCGACCCGAAGATCAGGAAATCGTTGAGGCCCTGCACCTTGCCGCGCTCTTCAGGCCGATAGGTCTCGGTCAGCATCGTGGTGGCGCCGATGAAGCCGAAGTTCCAGCCGAGGCCGAGGAGGATCAGCGCCCCCCAGAAATTGGCGAGATCGATGCCCGAGAGCGCGACGATCCCGCAGGCGGCGAGCAGCGCCATGCCGATGGTGACGATGATGTCGACCCCGTAGCGCGCGATCAGCGATCCGGTGAAGAAGCTCGGCCCGAACATCGCCAGCACGTGCCACTGGATGCCGAGCGCGGCATTGTCCTCGCCGAGGCCGCACGCAACCATGGCGAGCGGCGCCGCGGTCATCACCAGCGACATCAGCCCGTAGGAGCCCATGCCGCAGAGCACCGCGACGATGAAGCGGGGCTGCCGCGCGATCTCCGCGAGGCTGCGGCCGCCACGGGTGGCGGTCCCCGGCGGCGGCAGCCGGGCCTGTCCGGAGAGGAAGGAGACGATGACCATGCTGAGCACGGCGAGCGCGGACATCGCGAAGAACGCGCCGGCGAAGGGAATCGGCGCGAGCAGGTCGCGGGTGAGGATCACGGTCTGCGGGCCGATGATCGCGGCCGCGATGCCGCCGATCATCACCCAGGAGATGGCGCGGGCGCGGAAGCGCGCGTCGCCGCTGTCGGCGGCTGCGAAGCGATATTGCTGGGCGAAGGCACCGGCGATGCCGACCAGGACGAAGCCGACGACGAGGGCCGAGAACACCCCGTGCATGACCGCGAGGCCGGCGACGATGCCGCCGGCGACGCCGGCGACCGCGCCGGAGAGGAAGCCCAGCCGGCGGCCGACCGCCCGCATCAGCATGGCCGCCGGGATCGCGCCTAGCGCGACGCCGAGGTTGAAGCCGCTGACCGGAAGCGTGGCGAGGGAGGTGTCGGAACCGAGCAGGTAGAGCCCGGCAAGGCCGCCAAGGGTGATCGCGACCGGCGGCGCCGAGCCCGCGATCGCCGAGGCGGCCGCGAGGATGACGGCGTTCCGCCGCGCCTCCGCCTGCTCGGCGGCGGGGACGGATGGCGACGGGGCGACGCTGTCGGACATGGAGGGGCTCCGGGAATCGCGGCGGACTATAGGCCTCCCCCTCGGGAACGCCAACGGCGCGGGCGCTGTGACCGCGATCACTTCGCGCCGGCCGGCACTCTGCTTTGCTGGCTACCCGGGAGGAACTCCGCGCCGGCCCCAAGGGCCGGCCGCGGGCATCGGAGCCGGTGCATGCGCGTTGAGCTGATCAGGGCAGTCGACAGTCGTCCGAACCTTCGCGACGATCTCATCGACATTCTCCTTCCCGCGTTCCGCGACGATCCGCTGGTCCGCGGCGTCTACCCGGCGGACCTCGACTACGTTCGCCATTTCCCGGCTCTCGCGGCGGCGTTCGCCCGGAGCGCGCTCGCCGCGGGCACGGTGGCTCTCGACCCGAGCGGACACGGGGCGGCGGTGTGGTTCGCTCCCGGCGCGGGGCCCGATACCGCCGCGGTCCGCGCCCGGCTGCGGGACAGCCTGCCGGCGCGGCGCTTCGCCTTCACCTCCGACGGTCTCGAGATCCTCGGGCGCCTCCGGCCCGCGGAGCCGCATTGGTATCTCCCCTGGCTCGGGGTGTTGCCGGAAGCCCAGGGCGCCGGGATCGGCACCGCGCTGCTCGCGGCGGGGCTGGTGCGCGCCGACTTCCAGGGAATCCCGGTCTATGCCGAGGCGACCACGCGGCGGAGCGTCGCCCTCTACGCCCGGCACGGCTTCGAGACGTGGGCACGCATGACGCTGCCGGGATGCCCGGAGATCGTCGCCATGCGGCGGCCGCCCCGCGACCCCTCGGCGCCCTCGACCGACCCCGCGCTCTGAGGGGACAATCCGGCCTCGCTGCCGGAGCCGGTCCAACCCCACCGCTCGTCGCCGCGCACGCGGGAACGAGCGGCGAGCGGATGGCGGCGCCGGGCTTCACGGGCCAGGCCGCCGCGCATGTTCCGGTACCCGTCAGAAATGGACGTGGCTGGTGCGCCCGAGCCGAAGCGGGCCGTCCGGCCCCTCGACGATGACCTCCGGCGCGCCGTCCGCGACGATGCCGATCCGCGTGACCGGCACCCCGGCCTCCGCCGCCGCCACCGCGAAGGCGTCGGCGCGCCGTGCCGGGACCGTCGCGAGGATCTCGTAGTCGTCGCCGCCGGTCAGCACCGTCTCGAAGGCAGTGGGGTCGGACGCCGCGAGGGCCCGCGCCGCCGCCGAAAGCGGCACCGCCGGGGCCTCGATCCGGGCCGCGACGCGCGACTGGCGGCAGATGTGGCCGAGGTCGCCGACAAGGCCGTCCGAGATATCCATCGAGGCGGTGGCGAAGTCCCGGATCACCGGGGCGAGCGCGACGCGCGGCTGCGGATGGAGATAGCGGTCGAGGAGGTGGTCGGCGGCGCCGCCGGCGGGCATCGCGTCGAGGGTGCCGAGGCGGACGCGAAGGCCGAGCGCGGCATCGCCGAGGGTGCCCGACACGAACACCGCGTCCCCCGCCCGGGCACCGTTGCGGCGCACCATCGTGCCGTTCGGGATCCGCCCCAGCGCGGCGATCGAGACCACCGTCCCGCCCGAGGCGCGGCTCGTGTCGCCGCCGAAGAGGGTCAGGCCGAACCGCTCCTGGTCGGCGGCGAGGCCGGCGGCGAATCCCGCGATCCAGTCCTCGGCCCAGTCCGGCTTCAGCGCCAGCGACAGCAGGTAGCCGACCGGCACGGCACCCTTCGCGGCGAGGTCGGACAGGTTCACCCGCAGCGCCTTGGAGGCGATCGAGCGCGGCGGATCGTCGGCGAAGAAATGGATGCCCTCGGCGACGAGATCGGCCTTCAGCACCACCTCCTCGCCGTGGGGCGGGCGATAGACCGCGGCGTCGTCGGTGAGGCTGAGGGCGCCCGGGTCGCCGGCGAGCGGGCGGAAGTACCGCTCGATCAGCTCGAACTCGCCGGGCCTTTCCATCAGCCGCCCATATCGGAGGCGCCGATCGAGAACTCCGCCGGCCGCTGGCGCCGGGCGAGCGCATCGAGCACGGCATTGACCATGCCCGCGACATCGGCGTCGAAGAAGGCGCGGGCGATGTCGACATATTCGCTGACCACGACCCGCGCCGGCACGTCGGCGCGCGCCGCGAGCTCCCAGGCGCCGGCCCGGAGGATGGCGCGGAGCGTCGCGTCGATGCGCGACAGCGGCCAGCCCGGCGACAGGCAGCCGTGCACCGCCGGGTCGAGGCTGCGCTGGTCGCGCACCACGCCGCCGACGATCTCGCGGAAATAGGCGGCGTCGGCCTCGCGGTACTGCTCGCCGTCGAGCTCGCGGCCGAGGCGGTGGGACTCGAACTCGGCCAGCACCTCCGGCAGCGTGGTGCCGGCGATGTCGAGCTGGTAGAGCGCCTGGACCGCGGCGAGGCGGGCGACGCCGCGCTGGTTGGCGGCGCGCGGCGCCCGGCGTTGCGGAGGCTGGCCGCTCATCGCACGTCTCCGCGCCGGCCGGGGCGCATGGCCCTCACGCGCCGAGCTTCGCGCGGAGCGCGATCATGGCGAGGGCCGCGGCCGCGGCGCCGCCGCCCTTGTCGCCCTCGGCCACCCGTGCCCGCGCCCAGGCCTGGTCGTCGTTCTCCACGGTGAGGATGCCGTTCCCCATCGCGAGCCCCTCGGCGACCGCAAGGTCCATCAGCGCCCGCGCCGACTCGTTGGCGACGATGTCGTAGTGGGTGGTCTCGCCGCGGATCACGCAGCCGAGGATGACGTAGCCGTCGTAGGCGGTCCCGCCGCCCTCGGCGGCCTCGAGCGCCATCGACACGGCGGCGGGCAGCTCGAAGCAGCCCGGGACCGAGACGTGGTCGTAGGTGGCGCCGGCGCGCTCGAGGGCGCCGGTCGCTCCCTTCACCAGCTCGTCGGCAATGTCCTCGTAGAAGCGCGCGTCGATGATCAAGAGATGCGGCACGGTCGAACTCCAGGGGAAAACGCCGTGAGAGCAACCATGAGCGCCCGGTCTTGTCCAGCGGGAAATAGGGCGCGCGGATCAGCCCTGCGGGGAGGGCAAGGCTCGGCGCGTCAGGCGCTCCCCGCCTGCCACGACGCGGTCTCGTTGAGGCGGGCGACGTAGCGGGCCAGCATGTCGACCTCGAGGTTCACGCCGTCGCCGACCTTGCGCTCGTTCCAGTTGGTGGCGTGGAGCGTGTGCGGGATCAGGAGGCAGTCGAAGCGGGTACGATCGACCGAGTTGACGGTGAGCGAGGTGCCGTTGAGGCAGACCGAGCCCTTGGGCGCGACGAAGCGGGCGAGCGGCGGCGGCGCCTCGAACCAGAAGCGGGTGCTCTCGCCGAGGTCTTCGCGCTTCACCACCGCGGCGACCCCGTCGACATGGCCGCCGACCACGTGGCCCGACAACTCGTCGCCGATCTTGAGCGGCCGCTCGAGGTTGATGCGGCTGCCGACGTCCCACCCGCCGGCGGTGGTCACGGCGAGCGTCTCCGGCGCGGCGTCGACATCGAACAGGGTCTCGCCGTCGGGGGTCGCGTCGCGGCCGACGACGGTGAGGCAGATGCCGTCGCAGGCGATCGAGCCGCCGATCGGCAGGTCCTCGGGCCGGATCCGGCAGAGGATCGACATGTGCCGCACGTCGTTGCGCTGCACGTTGGCGAAGACGGTCCCGACCTCGGTGACGATGCCCGTGAACATTTGCCCAGCCCTCACACGCGCCAGTAGCGCCGCATCTGATCGTCGCCGACGCTCGCCGCCTCGATCTGGCGATAGCGCGGGCTGCGTTCGATCGCCGAGAGCGCGTAGCCGTCGAGCGCCCGCACGCCGTCGGCGCCGACCACCACCGGGGCGCGGAACAGGATGACCTCGTCGACGAGCTCGGCCCCGACCAGGGTCGAAGCGATCCGCGAGCCGCCCTCGACGAGGATGCGGGCGACGCCGAGCGCGCCGAGCTCGCGGAGCGCCGCCTCGAGATTGACGCCGCCCGGCCCGTCGCCGACCTCGATCAGCCGGACGCCCGCCGCGCCCAGCGCATCCTTCCGGCCCGGGTCGGCCTCCGGCCCGGTCACCGCCACCACCGGCACGTCGCGGCAGGTGGCGACGAGCTTCGAGCCGAGCGGCAGGCGCGCCGCCGCGTCGAAGATGACGCGGACCGGCGAGCGCGTCTCAAGCCCGGGCAGGCGGACCGTGAGCCGGGGATCGTCGACGAGGACGGTGCCGATGCCGACCGCCACCGCATCGACCTCGCAGCGCATCGCCTGCACCATGGTCAGCGCCGGCGGGCTGGTGATCATCATCCGCTCGCCCTCGCGCCGGCCGATCATGCCGTCGGCCGACACCGCGAGCTTGAGGATGACGTGCGGACGGCCGCGCGCCACCATCGAGAAGTGGCCGGCCATGTCGCGCATCGCCTCGTCGCGGAGGATGCCCGCCGTGACCGCGACGCCGGCCTCCTCGAGCATCGCCCGGCCCTTCCCCGAGACGCGGGGGTCGGGATCGTCGGCGGCGTAGACCACCCGCGCGATGCCCGCCGCGATCAGCGCCCCGCTGCAGGGCGGGGTCTTGCCGTGGTGGGAGCAGGGCTCGAGCGTCACGTAGGCGGTGGCGCCGCGCGCCGCCTCGCCCGCCTCGCGGAGCGCCTCGGTCTCGGCATGGGGCCTGCCCCCCGCCGCGGTCCAGCCGCGCCCCACCACGATCGGGCCGCCATCCGCCTCGCGGACGATGATCGCGCCGACCGCGGGATTGGGCGCGGTGCGCCCCCGGTTGCGCCGCCCCAGGCGCAGCGCCGCCGCCATGAGGCGGCCGTCGGTCTCGGTCGTCGCCTTGCCGCCGGCCATGACGTCAGTCCTCGGTGCTGGGGGCCACGGGACCGCCGGCCAGCTCGCCGACGAACTCCTCGAAATCCTTGGCCTCGCGGAAGTCCTTGTAGACCGAAGCGAACCGGACGAAGGCCACCGCGTCAAGCCCGCGGAGCCCCTCCATCACCAGGTGGCCGATCTGCTCGGAGGCGACCTCGGTCTCGCCGCTGCTCTCGAGCTGGCGGACGATCCCGTTGACCATGCGGTCGACCCGCTCGGGGTCGACCTGGCGCTTGCGCAGCGCCACCTGGACGGAGCGCATCAGCTTGTCGCGGTCGAACGGCACCCGGCGGTTGTTGCGCTTCACCACCTGGAGGTCGCGGAGCTGGACGCGCTCGAAGGTCGTGAACCGGCCGCCGCAATCGGTGCAGACGCGGCGGCGGCGGATCGCGGTATTGTCTTCGGAAGGACGCGAGTCCTTCACCTGGGTGTCGGGATTGCCGCAATAGGGGCACCGCATCGGGCCGTCCCTGCCCTACCCCGCGTAGATCGGGAAGCGGCGCGTCATCCCGTGGACCTTCTCCCTGACCGCGGCCTCGACCAGGGGCGCCTCGCCGTCGGGAGACTGGGCCACCGCGTCGAGCACCTCGGCGATCAGCCGCCCGATCTCCTGGAACTCGGCGATGCCGAAGCCGCGGGTGGTGCCGGCCGGAGTCCCGAGCCGGATGCCGGAGGTCACCATCGGCTTCTCCGGATCGTAGGGGACGCCGTTCTTGTTGCAGGTGAGCCCGGCGCGGACCAGCGCCTTCTCCGAGACGTTGCCCTTGAGCTGCTTGGGCCGGAGGTCGACCAGCATCAGGTGGTTGTCGGTACCGCCGGAGACGATGTCGAAGCCGGCTCCCTTCAGCATCACGGCCAGCGCCCGGGCATTCTCGACGACGTTGCGCGCATAGACCTTGAAATCGGGCTGGAGGGCCTCGGCGAAGGCCACCGCCTTGGCGGCGATGACGTGCATCAGCGGGCCGCCCTGGAGGCCGGGGAAGACGGCCGAGTTGATCTTCTTGGCGATCGCCTCGTCGTTGGTGAGGACCAGCCCGCCGCGCGGGCCGCGCAGCGACTTGTGGGTGGTCGAGGTGACGACGTGGGCGTGGGGCAGCGGCGAGGGATGCGCCCCGCCGGCGACGAGGCCGGCGAAGTGCGCCATGTCGACCATGAGCCAGGCGCCGACCGAATCGGCGATCTCGCGGAAGCGCTTGAAGTCCCACACGCGCGAATAGGCCGTGCCGCCGGCGATGATCAGCTTCGGCTTCGCCTGCTCTGCGGTCTTCTGGATCTCGTCATAGTCGAGGAGGTGGTCGTCGCGGCGGACGCCATAAGGCGCGACCTTGAACCACTTGCCCGACATGTTGACCGACGAGCCGTGGGTGAGGTGGCCGCCCGCGGCGAGGTCGAGGCCCATGAACGTGTCGCCGGGCTGGAGCAGCGCCAGGAACACGGCCTGGTTCATCTGGCTGCCCGAATTCGGCTGGACGTTGGCGAAGGCGCAGCCGAACAGCTTCTTCGCCCGCTCGATGGCGAGCGTCTCGACGATGTCGACATATTCGCAGCCGCCGTAGTAGCGGCGGCCCGGATAGCCCTCGGCATACTTGTTGGTGAGGACCGAACCCTGCGCCTCGAGCACGGCGCGGGAGACGATGTTCTCCGAGGCGATCAGCTCGATGTCGTCCTGCTGGCGGCGGAGCTCCTTGCCGATCGCGTCGGCGATCTCGGGATCGCGCTCGGCGAGGGGCGCGGAGAAGAAAGCGGTTTCGCCGCTCACGGCCTGTCCGGTCAGTGACATGTGAGGTTCGTCCTGTCAGCGGGATTGCGTCGAGGGACTAACACAGTCGGCACCGGGGAGGAATACCCGGGGAAAGAGCGCCCGGCGTTCCCGCCGGCGGCCCGGAAAAACGCGAAATGGCCGCGGTCGCCCGCGGCCATCCGGATTAAAGCGACGTCCGCCCGGATCAGAGCTGCGTGCCGCCCTGCTGGGCGTACTGGTCGAGGCCGTCGAGGCCGTAGATGTCGTTCCGGAAATGGACGACGCCGTCGACGTTCGCCCAGGCGGTGACGTAGACCCAGTAGAGCTGCACCGGCTTGGCGACCTGCGCGTCGACCCGCTCGCCGTTGACGAACATCTGGTCGATCGTGGCCGGATCCCAGCCGGGCGTATCGCGCAGGATCCACTTCACGAGGTCGCGGACCCCCTGGATGCGCACGCAGCCCGAGGATTCGAACCGGAACTCGTTGTTGAACAGGAGCTTGCCGGGCGTGTCGTGCATGTAGACGCCCTCGGGGCTGGGGAAGTTGATCTTCACGTTCCCCATCGAGTTGAAGTCCCCCGGGTCCTGCCGGAACATGTAGTGGGTGGCCTCGTCGCTGTACCAGTTGACCTGGGAGGACTGCAGCTCGTTGCCCTGCTTGTCGTAGATGCGGATCTTGTAATCCGTGATGTAGTTCGGATTCTTCTGCATCTGCGGGATGAGATCCTTCCGGATGATGCTCGCCGGCACCGTCCAGAAGGGGTTGAAGTTGATCTGGTGGATCTTGCTGTTCACCAGCGGCGACGGCCGGTCGACCTTGCCGACGATCGCGGTGTGGCGCGAGGCGACGACGCCGTTCTCCACCGCCTCGACCTGCGCGGCGGGGATGTTGACCATGATGAAGCGCTGCGGCAGCGCCTGGGTCGCCGACTTCAGCCGGCCGAGGTTGGTCGAGAGCTGGTTGAGGCGCACCGCGGCGGGCACGTTCAGCGCCGCGAAGGTGGTCTCGCCGACGATGCCGTCGGCGGGGATCCCGTGGCGCGCCTGGAAGCGCTTCACGGCCGCGTCGACGTAGGTGTCGAAGGCGTCGGTGACGCCCATCCGGGCATCGAGGTCGCCCGAGATGATCAGGCGCTGGCGGAGCGCGGCCACGGCGGAGCCGCGGGCGCCGACCCTCAGCTTCTGCTCGGGCGGGACCATCGGCCAGCCGCCCTGCTGCACGATCTGGGTGTACTGCATGATGGCATGCTCGACCGCCCCGACGATGTCGGGGGAGAGCGTCGGGATGTCGCCGCGGATCGCCGGCGCGCTGCTCGCCGCCGCATCGAACCCGTCCGACCATTCCGACTGCCGGTACTGGAGCACCTGCTGGATCGGGTCCTCGGCGGCGGCCGTGCCGACGCCCGCCAGGACCGGCAGGACGAAGGACAGGATGGCAGTCCGGACAGCGTTCATGATTCAAGCGTCCCAATCGGCGTTCGCAGCCGGCAGTGGCTGCCGGACCTCGCAGATATGAACCGGATTGCGCCCGATCCACCCCTCGTTCGCACGCGGCCCGGGCGCGCTCCGCCCCAAGCCATCGCAGACCATCCCTTTCTGTCGGTTAATATGGCGCTTTCGTGTCCCGGGGCGGCGGCGCCGGGCGTTGCGCGGCGGTTGTGTCCATTCCGCAACGGACCGGAAACGGCGCGAGCCCGGCCGTGGGGTGCCGGGCTCTCGTGCTCGGGAATGACGGACGCGGTCGGGAAGACCTCAGAGGCGGTAGAGGATCTGGTCGGTCCAGAAGCGCTCGAGCCGGTGGAGGGAGCGGTTGAGCTCCTTGAAGTCGCCGGTGCCGATGCCTCCCACCTGCTCGATGGAGCGGATGTGGCGATCGTAGAGGGAGTTTACGATGCGGGCGACCTCGTGGCCCTTGTCGCTGAGGCTGACGCGAACGGAGCGGCGGTCCATCCGCGAGCGCTGGTGGAGGATGTATCCCATCTCGACCAGCTTCTTGAGATTGTACGAGACGTTCGAGCCCAGGTAGTAGCCGCGGGTGCGCAGCTCGCCGGCGGTCAGCTCGGCGTCGCCGATGTTGAACAGGAGCAGCGCCTGCACCGCGTTGACGTCGGCACGGCCTTCCCGGTCGAACTCGTCCTTGATGACGTCCAGCAACCGGCGGTGAAGTCTTTCGACCAGCGTCAGTGCTTCAAGATAAAGCGGCTTGATGCTCGAGTCTCCGGCCGCCGCCGGAACGACCTCGACCGCCCGCTTCGCATTCATCATCCCAGGCCCCTCGCTGTTCTACCGGCAGGTATGCTCCCGCCTGGTGGAGGAGACCCTAGGAGCGGGCGCTGAAAATCCGCTTAAGTCTCAGGCTTAACGCGGACTTACCCGGGCGGATCGGAATCGATGGTTACCCGAATCCGAAGCCGGCGCGGGTCAGCGGGCGACGCGGTGGGCGAGGAACACGAGCACGAAGTAGCCCGCCACGCTGAAGACGTGGAAGGCGACGACCACGTAGTCGGCCCCGAAGGTCGCGATGAACACGGTGTGCATGGCGACCTCGAAGAGCGCCGCGTAGACCCACAGGACGTTGCCCCAGGCGACCCGCTGCCAGAGCCCCACCGCGGCCACGAGATCGACCACCGCGAGGTTGATCGTCGCCATCTTCCACGGCGTGGTCATGTCCTCGAACATGCCGCCCTGGCCGGCGACGACGCCGAGGATCACCGCCCAGTGGAACAGGCCGAGAAGGAGCAGCAGGCCCGACATGACCCGCCCGTAGATCTCGATGATGGCGGGGAGCTTTCCGGCGAGATCCGGTGACGGGACCTTCTCGTTGCTCGACATGGACGCGATACGCTGCCTTCGACCCGGGGGGACCCCGTAGCCTTTACTCCCTGCCCGCGACCCGCGCCAGCGACGGATCGTCCGGGGTGCGTGCCCTCTCCCTCCCGTGGTACAAGCAGGGCAAGAGAGGAACACTGCCGATGACCCGCCAGCGCCCGAACCCCGAAGCCGATCCCGCCACCCGCCCGGCCATGGACGCCATCCTCGGCGGCCGCCGCATGCGCCGGACCCGGCGCAGCGACTGGTCGCGGCGGCTGGTGCGCGAGAACACCCTCACCGTCGACGACCTGATCTGGCCGATCTTCGTCATCGACGGCGACGACGCCGCGCAGCCGGTGCCGTCGATGCCCGGGGTCGAGCGCCTCTCGGTCGACCGTGCGGTCGCCGCCGCCGAGCGGGCGGCCGCGCTCGGGATCCCGGCGATCGCCCTCTTCCCCTATACCGACCCGGACGTGCGCGACCCGACCGGCTCGGAAGCGCTCAACCCGGAGAACCTCGTCTGCGCCGCGACCCGCGCCATCAAGGCCGCGGTGCCGGATGTCGGCATCGTCCTCGACGTCGCGCTCGACCCCTATACGAGCCACGGCCATGACGGCCTGATGGTGGGCGAGGAGATCGTCAACGACGCCACCGTCGAGCAGCTCTGCATCCAGGCCCTGATCCAGGCCGAGGCCGGCGCCGACGTGATCGCCCCGTCCGACATGATGGACGGCCGCGTCGGGGCCATCCGCGCCGCGCTCGACGCCAAGGGCTTCGAGCACGTCCAGATCATGTCCTACACGGCGAAGTACGCCTCGGCCTTCTACGGGCCCTTCCGGGACGCGATCGGAACGAAGAAGACGCTCGTCGGCGACAAGCGGACCTACCAGATGGACCCGGGCAACGGCCTCGAGGCCATCCGCGAGGCGGAGCTCGACGTCGCCGAGGGCGCCGACATGCTGATGGTCAAGCCGGGCATGCCCTATCTCGACATCCTGTGGCGCATCAAGGAGGCCTTCGGCCTGCCGACCTACGCCTACCAGGTGTCGGGCGAGTACGCGATGATCGAGGGCGCCGCCCGGAACGGCTGGATCGACGGCGAGCGCGCGATGCTCGAGGCCCTCATCGGCTTCAAGCGGGCGGGGGCCGACGGCATCCTCACCTACTTCGCGCCGCGCGTGGCGGAGATGCTCAAGGCGGGCTGAGGCGCTCAGGCGCGGCCGGCCTATCGCAGGGTTCAGGCGTTGCGCAACGGAAGCGGCACCGTCGAGCCGCGAATTGCGTCATGCCCTACCCCTTCACGTATCCCAGGCCCTCGACGATCTTCCCGTCCCGGACGCGCATGATGTTTACCCCTCGAACCCGGTCCGCCTCGCTCTCGCTCCAACGAAGCTGCCAGCGGATAAGCCCGCGGTCCTCGCTGGCCCAGATTTCTTCGGCTTCGAAGACAAGGTTCGCCGAGGATGCAATCCCCTTCCAGAAGTCGAGGCAGGCCTCGCGTCCCTCGTAGCGCGCGCCATCCGGAGCGGGAGCCGTATTTTCAAGAACGCATCCCTCCCCGATCAGATCATCGAGGTCCTCCGGACGACGCTTTTCGAACGCATCATGGAAACGGTCGACGATTTCGCGGGTGGTTTTGCTGTCGGTATTCATCTTCTCACCTCTTGAGATCAGGGCCCTAGAAGGGCCTTTCGGCCTTGTCGGTGCGATAGAGACTTACGGCCACTTCCCTGGGCTTTCCCCTCGGCCCTCCCCTCGCGACCTTGCGCCAGGCGTTGAGGGCGGTCTGGTCGCGCCAGCATTCGAAGAGATTGACGCGCTCCGGATCGACTGCGTCCGCGCTTATGGAGAAGTCGAGACAGCCGTCATACGCCCTCGCGCGTTCGACCATGCCCCTGAAGGCCTGCACGGCGCCGTCCCGCTTCTCGAAGTCGGTGCGCGTGTAGCCGGCTATGATGATCATGGCTTCTTCCTATTCAGACAGGTCTGTCTATTTGCGAGCATACAGACCTGTCTGTTAGAGTCAAGCGCATGAGCAAGACCGTTTCACCGACCATTCCTGAAGCAGGCACCGCGCGCCGCCGCCTGCTCGATACCGCTACCCGCCTCTTCTATGCCGAGGGCATTCGCGCGGTGGGCATCGACCGCATCATCGCGGAGGCGGGTGTGGCCAAGGCGACGTTCTACAATCACTTCCCCTCGAAGGATGATCTCGTCCTCGCCTATATCGAGCAGCAGGATCGGGCCGGACGGGACGCCGTGTCAGCGCTGCCGGAGCAGCCGCCGCGCGCGATGATCGCGGCCATCATGGGGCGCATCAGCGAGGCCGTGGTCGCGGGAGGTTGGCGTGGGTGCCCGTTTCTCAATGCGGCAGCCGAGTATCCCGACCCGGCCAGCCCTGTGCGGCAGGCCATCGATGCGCGCCGCGCGTGGTATCATGACAGTCTCCGGCAGCTTCTTGCGGCCGATGGCGATCCGGCCCCTTCCGTCACCGCCTCGCTGCTTGTCGCTCTCTCGGACGGTCTGCTCGAAGCGGCGTACCTTGATGATCCGGAGGATGTCCCCGCGCTTGTCGTCGAAGCGCTGGGAAGGTTGCTGATCCGGCCTTGAGACAATGAACGGGCTTGGGCCTCAGCCTCATTGCCGCCCGGGCCCACGCTTGCCGTGCGCCGTATCGGTCCCCATATTCCGGGAGTTCGCCTCCATGCCGCCGAGAAGGAGAATCGCGCATGACCGACGTGCCGATGCGCCACGAGCCGCGTTTCGCCCTCGACCCGACGGCGTATCCGGAGCTGTTCGCCGGCACGCTGTCGAAGCGCGTCGTGGCGTTCGTCTTCGATGCGATCATCGTCGGGCTGCTGATGATCCCGGCCGCGCTGGTGGTCTTCGTGCTCGGCGTCGTCACCCTCGGGCTCGGCTGGTTCCTCTACGGCGGGCTCTTCGCCATCGTCGCCCTCGCCTATGTCGCGCTCACGCTCGGCGGCCGCAATTCGGCGACGGTCGGCATGCGCTGGGCCAGCATCGAGCTCCGGACCACGGACGGCGGACCGTCCTACCCGGCGCTCGCCATCCTCCATGCCCTCATCTTCTGGTTCTCCTGCGGCCTCCTGACGCCGCTGGTCCTCCTGGTCGGGCTGTTCACCTCCCGCAAGCAGTTGCTCCACGACCTGATCCTCGGGACGGTGGTGGTCAACAGCGCCGCCCTCGTCCGCCGCGGCGTCGGCTTCGCCTGAGCCCGGCCTTCCCCCGCGCACCGCGTTGGTATTATGGTCGTCGCATCGGGCGACCAGCCGCGACTTTCCCCGTGACATGACGCACCAGCCGACCGAGACCCCGCAGTTCTACCTCACCGCCCCCGCGCCGTGTCCCTATCTCGCCGGGCGCTACGAGCGGAAGGTATTCACGCACCTCGTCGGCGAGCGCGCGGCGGCGCTGAACGACATCCTCACCCAGGGCGGCTTCCGGCGGAGCCAGAACATCGCCTACCGCCCCGCGTGCGAGGGCTGCCGCTCCTGCGTCTCGGTGCGCACGGTCGTCGACGCCTTCCGGCCCTCGGCGAGCATGCGCCGGGTCACGGCGCGGAACCGCGACCTGATCGGCGCCTCGACCACCGCCAGCCCGTCATCGGAGCAGTATTCCCTGTTCCGCAGCTACCTCGACGCGCGCCATGCGGAGGGCGGCATGGCCGACATGTCGGTGCTCGACTACGCCATGATGGTCGGCGAATCGTACGTCAGCACCAATGTCTTCGAATACCGCTTCCGCGGGCCCGATTCGTCCTTCACCGGGCGCGGCGAGGGGCCGCTGATCGCCACCGCCCTTACCGACGTCCTCGCCGACGGGCTGTCGATGGTCTACTCGTTCTACGATCCCGGCTACGCCGAGCGGAGCCTCGGCACCTTCATGATCCTCGACCACATCGCCCGGGCGCGCCGGATGGGGCTGCCCTACGTCTATCTCGGCTACTGGGTCGAGGGCTCGCCGAAGATGGACTACAAGCGCCGCTTCGGCCCCCAGGAGCACCTCATGGCCCGGGGCTGGACGCGGGTCGACTGAAGCGGCTTCAGGCCGCCGCGCCGCTCGGCTCGCCGCCGGCGGCCGGCACTCCCGCCGCATCGGCCCGGGCCGCCTCGATCCGCCCGCCATCGCGTACGTGCTCGACCATGCCCTTGGCGATCTCGCGCTCGCCCATGATCACATAGTCGGCGCCGAGCTCCCGGAGATGGGCGACCTCGGCATCGAAATGGGCCCGGGCGATGATCGTCAGCGCGGGATTGAGGTCGCGGCCGCGGCGCACGATGCGGCTCGCCTCGAAGGGCTCGGGGATGGCCACGAGGAGCCACTGCGCCTCGGCGAGGTTGGCCGCCTCCATCACGTCGTCGAGGACGCCGTTGCCCGGGATCACGGCGACGTTCCGCGCCTTGAGGTCCGACACGATCCTGGGGTTGTCCTCGACCACCACGATCGGCACGCCCTCGGCGATCAGCGCGTCGCCGGCGAAGCTGCCGACGCGTCCGTAGCCGACGACGACGGCGTGGTTCGCGAGCGCCACCTTGGCGGGGAGGTCCGCCGCCGGCAGCGCCGCGGCCTCGGCTCCCTCCGCCGGCTCGTGCGCCGTCTTCCAGCGATCGAGCACGGCGAACAGGACGGGATTGAGGAGGATCGAGATGATCGCCCCGGCGAGCACCAGGTCCCGGCCCTCTTCCGGCAGGATCGCGAGCGAGACCCCGAGCCCGGCGAGGATGAAGGAGAACTCCCCGACCTGGGCGAGGCTCGCCGAGATGGTGAGGGCCACCCGCACCGGATGGCCGAAGGCGCGCACGATGAAGTAGGCGGCGACCGACTTGCCGAAGATGATGACCACCGCGGTGCCGAGCACCGCGAGCGGCGCCTCGAGGATGATGGCGGGCTCGAAGATCATCCCCACCGAGACGAAGAACAGGACGGCGAAGGCGTCGCGAAAGGGCAGCGATTCCTCGGCCGCCCGCTGGCTGAGCGGGGATTCCGACAGGATCATCCCGGCGAAGAAGGCGCCGAGCGCGAGCGAGACGTCGAAGAGCGCCGCCGCACCGAAGGCGATGCCGAGGGCGATGGCGAGGACCGCCAGCCGGAACAGCTCGCGCGACCCGGTATGGGCGACGTAGTGCATGATCCACGGGATGGCGCGCCGCCCGACGACGAGCATGACCGCGACGAAGGCCGCGACCTTGCCGATGGTGATCGTCAGCACCAGCCAGAGGCTCTGGCCGCCGGCGATCGGCTCGAGCGCCTCGGGATGCTCCGACAGGGTCGCGTCCGGCGGCTCGACGCCGGCCAGCGCCGGGATGAGCACGAGGGCCAGCACCATGGCGAGATCCTCGACGATCAGCCAGCCGACGGCGATCCGCCCCTCGACGCTGTCGACGAGCCTTCGCTCCTGGAGCGCCCGCATGAGCACGACGGTGCTCGCCACCGACAGCGCCAGCCCGAAGAGGAGGCTCGCCTCGATCGACCAGCCCAGCGCCCAGCCGAGGGCGGTTCCCATCAGCGTGGCGAGGGCGATCTGGCCGATGGCGCCGGGGATCGCGATCCGGCGGACCGAGAGGAGCTCCTGGATCGAGAAATGCAGGCCGACGCCGAACATCAGGAGGATGACGCCGATCTCGGCGAGCTCGGCCGCGATCTCGGGATCGGCGGCGAGGCCCGGCGTCGAGGGGCCGACCACGATGCCCGCGATCAGATATCCGACCAGCGGCGACACCCGGATGCGCTGCGCGATCGCGCCGAAGATGAAGGCGGCCCCGAGACCGAAGACGAGCGTGCTGATGAGCGGCGTATTGTGCATGCCCGATTGTCGCAGGCAATGCCCGCGCCGTCGATGGGGAATGCACGCCGGCGGCCCGGAAAGCGGCGGTTTTCCGCCCGAATAGGCCCGTCTTTTTTCCTAGGCCCGCGGCGCCGGCTAGAGAGCCGGCGTGCCGAAGCGGTTGGAGCGGGGGAAGCCGTTCGGCGGCATCCGCCCGGCCTGGGCGCGCTCGCCGATCCAGTCCTTCAGCTCGGCCATCGAGCGGACGAAGCTCCGGCCGGATGAATCGAGCCAGGCCAGGCCCTCGCTGCCGGCGAAGACCCGCGCGTCGGCGATGCCCCCGTCCTTGAACTTCTGGAGGCGGACGCCCTTCCCCCGCGACATCTCCGGCACCTGGACGAGCGGGAAGACCAGCATCTTCCGGTTCTCGCCGAGCACGGCGACCATGTCGCCGCGCGCCGCGACGCAGAGGCGCAGCTCCTCGGGCGCGTCGACCGACATCACCTGCTTGCCCTTCCGTGTATTGGCGAGGACCTCGGGCTCGGGCACGACGAAGCCGCGCCCGTCGGTGGCGGCGACGAGGAGCTTCCGCTCGGGATCGTGGACGAAGGCGGCCACCACGTCCTCGGCGGCGTCGAGATCGACGAGGAGGCGGAGCGGCTCGCCATGGCCGCGGCCGCCGGGCAGCTTGTCGCCCTGGAGGGTGAAGAAGCGCCCGCCGGTCGAGACGACGAGGATCTTGTCGGTGGTCTGCGCCGGGAACGCGAACTTGAGCGAATCGTCGGCCTTGAAGGCGAGCCCGGACGTGTCGGCGACGTGTCCCTTGAGGGC
>Ga0182738_1002268_pt1 | contig 23051 bp, 8 predicted proteins | sample eDN5th30CBELigMG_FD_128876 | JGI IMG/M metagenome (GOLD analysis project Ga0182738, IMG submission 128876) | Enriched Miracle-Growth compost microbial communities from Emeryville, California, USA - eDNA 5th pass 30_C BE-Lig MG (version 2)... ...
AACTTGGTCACCTCCAGAAAAAACTCTTCTCAATGTTTCTCGAGGATTTCCAAATCCCGCTCGAATCCGAAAATTTAAATTGTTCCTAAAATTTATGAGCCCTAATTAGGGATGCCTTCAAAATACCTAAGTCAGCAATCGCTGACTTTGATAGGGAGGGAGGGGTCAATAAGGCCAGTTTTTATCTGACTTAAGGGGGGAAAGAGGGGTTGGAAGATGAAAGGGCTGATCTGACTTGGACTTCAGAAAAATTATTTCAAAAGAATTTCATATTTTTTCTGTTGCCATTTTCTTCAAAGAATTGAATTATTTTCTTTATGAAGGAAATCTATCTTGAATCTCTATCTCATTTTTCTTCTTTAATTAATATCTCACAGAAAATCTATCTCAAAAATATTTAAAACATATTGATTCCAACAAAATAGAAGTCAAGTTCTTCTTAGATTTCCTCCAAAACAAATTTTGAAGTCTTCTGGAAGAATATTAAAACATTGAGAAAAGTCAGAAATTTCAAGAGGGAGGGAGGGGTCTCAACCAAAAAGATATGAGCTGACTCAACGAGAGGGAGGGAGGGTCAGAAGACTCAAGTCAGCGATTGCTGACTTGAGTATTTTGAAGGCACCCCTTAACTCCTTCGAATTCCCTCCGAGATCTTTCCTCTTTTCTTCAACGCTCCACGTTATTTAAATCTCGTCTCCGTTCTCTTCTCATTTAAATCATAAACACCAACTCTTATGACTTCAAAAACCATCATTTTTCTTCTTGGTTTAATAGCTTTAAGCTTTGCCCAACCTCCTTGTCAACTTAGACTTTGGAAAGATGTAAGCTCTGGCGCTGTTTTGTCTGATGGAACCAACAATATTGCTCCTTTTACTGGATCTGGGTTGAATCCAGTTGACCCCAATGAAACTGGAGCTCAACAAAACACTATCTCTTCTGCAACTTTTGCTGAAGCTTTATTCTGTGATGCTTGCACTCTAACTGTTTATTCCAAAAACTCTTTTGGTGGAAGAAGTGAGGTCTATGATCATATGGAGTCTCCTTACCAGTTGTTCTTCCCTTTCTGTATCAAGTCATTCATTCTTGACTGTGAAACTGGTGGAAATTCAGGAGGAGGAGAAGAAGAAGAGGAAGAAGAAGAACAAGCTATTGAGTTTGAATTGACTGATTTTACTCCAGAATTGATTGAGTTGCGTGATTATGGGGCTGCTGAAGTTATCTCTCTTTTGATAAATGACAACTCCATCCCTAATAGTCAATATGAAATAGTCGAAGGCCACATTTATAACACTGTGGAGGTCTCAACTAATACCGAGAATATTTATCAGTACAATATTATTGTCAAGGATCAGCAAGACAAGGAGTGGATCGTAAGATTCCAAATCGCTGTTTCTCTCCCATACCGTGATATTGTCTGGTATCAAGGATTTCCTAATTAAGAAAAAAGCATTAATGTAAATTAATAACTTCGAGATAGATAATGAATTGTTATCATTCATAAGAATCACAAATTAAGAATTAATTAATTGTAAAATTATCGGAGTTTCGTTTCAAGTTAAATGAATTTTCTCAGTTCGAAAATATCGGGTTCTTCCAATAAGAACAAAATAAAAAAAAGTTCATATTTTGCGCTTTCTCATCTTTAAATAAATTTTGGCTATGAGAACATAACGCCAGCAAAATTTTATTTCCTTTTTTTTGAAATTTAAACTCAAAACAAGAGGGAGTTGCTTGTCTTTGAAATTCAGTCCAAGGTTAGTCACTGAGTCATCACAGATCTTGCTGAGATTATCTTAATACTCCCTTTTTCCTACTTTGAACGATTCTTCTTTGGTGAAAAAGGATCACTTTGAGAAATTGATACCTTCTAATCAACCGAAATTCAGCTCGCATTTATATCTTTGGGAAGTTCTTTTTGAGGGAATTTTTGTGGAGGAAAAAAATCCTCTCCTCGTTCCCTAGACTTATCACTAACCCTCTTTTATGATGAGAGTTACAACGCATAAAAAAATTTCTATAATCATGAAAAACGCTTGCCAGATCCAAAATTAGTAGTTTTTGTTGTTGGGAAAAGAAAAATAAAAGAGGAATTCAAACTTTCAAAGACTTAAGATTTTTCGAGGGAAATAATTTTGTATTATAATGCTTCATTTCAGTTGATTAATTTGAAATAAGGAGGGTCTATTGAATTTTTCTTCATATGCAATCTTACCAACGTGAATCAATAAATAACTTTTCTTTGAGTTTATGACAGTCCAGAAAACCTATCCTTTTCCATATCTCTTTGCATTGAATGAACTTGAACGAAAAAGACGGTCTTTAAGAATTTGGAGCTTGAATTTGCGAAAATCTTTGCAATCCAAAATTAATTCAAATATTATACGAATTAGGAGTTGTGAAATCTGTTTTCAGGGAGGGAATTTTTGTTGAAAATAAATTCAAATTCAATAATTCCTGCCTCACAAGAACTATCCAAAAAGCCATTTTTGTCATCCTTCATTCTGTAAAACCTCTGCAGTTGCTTCTTCTGAAATGCTCACTTAAGCGATCTAAGCAACCGTAAAATTTACTGAAGCTGGAAACATTGAAGAGATTCAATTAGTCCTGGAAATGGAGTTAAAACTATGCAAACTCAACAATTTCCAAACTCATCCCTTTCACTTATATTCCTCAAGTAGTTCGACTCAATTGACCTCAACTCTCAATCTCCTTGGACCAGTCTTTCACCTCAGACATCTCTAGAAAAAATCATTTCTGAGACTTCAAGAGCCTCTTTTTATGGCGCACTCGCCCTTGACTCGATAAAATTTATTTATAAAATCCATCAACCTCATCAAACAGAACATTTAAATAAACGCCCCCAAATTCCCTCCCTGCTCATTCCTCTTTTTCTAACGCTCCCCGTCCCTACACTATTAATACCCACCTCTCTCTTTTATAAATTATTCATTTCCAACTCCCTTATGATCTCAAAAGCCGCTTTTACGACTTTATTCCTCCTCCTCCTCCTTGGTTTTGCAGCCTTATGCTCTGCTCAACCTGATCCTGCTGATTGCCGAATCTTTTTCTGGAAAGCTGGAAGCTATGACTCCGTTTACTATGATGGAACCAACAATGTTGCGCCCTTCACAGGCTGGAATACACTTGACCTTAATGAGCCTTGGGCTCAACAATTTACTCTCTCTTCTGCAAATTTTGCTGAAGCTGAGAACTGTGATCTTTGCACTCTTACTGTTTACTCTACAAATTCTTTTAGTGGAAGAAGTGAATCTTATTCTCACATGGAAACACCTTATGGAATTGGCTTTCCCTTCTGTATCAAGTCATTTATTCTTGACTGTGAAACTGTTGGAAATCCAGGAGGTGAAGAAGTTGAAGAGGAACCGGAAGAAGAGGGGTTTGAATTTGAAGTGACCGAGTGGGCTCCTGAATTAATTGAGTTACGTGATTATGGAGTCCCTAATGTGGTCTCTCGTCTTATCTTTGATAACGTAATTCCCAACAATCAATATGAAATAGTTGAAGGCCACATGTACAATACTGTGGAGGTCTCAACCAATTTCGGCAACACTTGGCAATTCAACATTGTTGTCAAGGATCAACAAGGTAATGAATGGATTATCAGGTTCCAGCTTGGATTCTCTCCACCAGATCATGATATCTATTATTATGAAGGATTCCCCAATTAAGAAAAAAAAAACTTGAAGAAATAAGGAGATATTATTGTTCACAAATGAAAATAGATCACTTGGCAAATTGATAATTAATTCATCATATGATTACAAGCTTTGCATATACGTATGTTGTAAGCATTTCTAAAAAATAATTGACTTTAATTTTGTTCCTCTTAGAGAAGATGTCGGAATGTAAAAATATTCAATATTGCTCTTCAAGTGATTTTGACTCTTGCAAACAATCAGAATAAAATGATTTTTAAAATATTAGTATGGCTCATCACTCAATCTTGGCCCTTCCTCAGTTTTTTTTTTCCCCAGGAAGCTCGCGAGATGAAAAAAAAATTTTTTCAATTTTTCGATTCCAATGGAAATCTTGAAAAGAATTTTCAGAAAATTTGATTTTTACTTGAATCATCAAATCCACTGATTTTCAATGTTTTCCATCTTGAGGAATTTACAAAATCTGAATTCACAAAAAAAAGATCCTTCCACTTCCAATTCTCTAAAATATAAATCTTTGAACTCAAAAAAAAACCTTTTTCTTTCATTTCCTGTCTTTCTCCATTTTTCTGGCAAATAACATCCATTTTGGATTGTCAAAAGAAAGACAAATCTGAAAATTCGGCGAGCAAAAAAAAAAATCTAGGCAATTGAATTGCCCCTTTTTTAACGCGAAAATAGAATTATTTTTTTTCTGGCTCGTGCTCAATTCAAAATGAGAAAAATCAGGCATAAAATTTAGAAATTGTCATGAAGAGGTTTTGTTGTCACTCATAAAACAATGAATTTCTCACATTTTTTTCTCCAAAACAATCCAAGGATATTTCAAAAAAGGAAAACTGGCCTGAGAATTTTGTCATTTTCCTCTCCTCTGATTTTTTGTTCAGGTTTTGAAAAAGATTTTTTTATGTTTTTTCAAGAAAAAAAATATTTGGAGATAAAACTGAGGAAAATTGATACAAGACAAAATTCTTGAAAAAGATTTATTTTTCAAGAGCTTGGCATTCAAAAATTCTTGAAGGCCTCGAAAAAGAAAAATTTCTTTTTTCATTTCTTGATTTTCTTGCCAAAACTCCTATAAAAGAAAGTGTCTTTTAAATTTTCCTGTGAGTATTTTTTCTCTGGTTTGGAAAATGAGAAAAAAAGTTTCCATCCAAATAAATCTATATGCTTTCATTTTGACTCGAAATTTAACTCCTCAGAGTAGCGGATGTAATGAGCTCACAAAGGAGGACGAATAATGAAGAATTTGAAGTTTATTTTATTTATGAGAGGTTTTTGGTTTCGGTCCAGGGATGGAAAGATTTTCTTTCAAATTTGAATATAGACTTTTAATTTTTTTTGATATTCTATTCAAGGTTTTGAAAACTTTTTTGCGATTCATTGCAAATCTTCATAAGATTTTCTATCTTAATCAACTATTTCTCCCTTTTTTGGGGTAATTTTTTTAAATTATAAAGTAATTTTAATTCAGTTCAAATGGTTTATTCAAAAATAAATTCGATATAGAAACTAATAATCTCTATAAAATAAATAGCCGTTAACAACCTCAAGGATTCTCTCTTTTTTACTTGCTTTCTATTTTCAACAAAAGTTTATTCTGAAATTGCTCTAGGCATTTTATCTTTGAATTTGAAAATTTGAATCAACAATTTCTGCTCTCAGCAATCGCTCCGAGATAAAACTTGAATGAGACCAATTTTATTTCACCTTGAGATCTGTCTCACATCAAATACTTTGCTCTCTCCTAATTCAAAATTTAGATTCAAACCTCCAGCTTTTTTTCCCCACTAAAAAGTAAATTTGAAATAAAACAAGTCTAGTTGAATTTTTAGGAGAATCAAGAGCAGAAACAAAACTACAGCAAAGTCTGATTTTTTTACAGATTCCAAACAAACCATCAGAACCACCAGATTTCAATTTATAATCACAGGAGTTCTTGGATTGAAACGCAAAGACAAAAATTTTTTAGGATGATTACATCCTTGGAAAGAGTTGATGTAACTCTCATGTTTTTGAAATTAAAATACCAAAGAATTTTTCACACGCACTTGAATTGATACCAATGCAGAATAAGATTTATTGCTTGAATATTAAAACTTGTTAATCATAGGAGTACTTTATTGAAACCATAACAGAAATTACGCGCTAAAAGTATTTTAAAATTCAACTTTCTTTCATTTAAATCAAAACCATAAACCTTCACATAAAAACTTTCGAGCGCTCTTTTTCATGGAAACTAGGTTATCTCACTGACTGGCTATCAGATTTTACCACTTTCTTAATTTTACTTTTGCCTGACACAACATCATATTCAAATCGAAAGAAAGATTTTCATGCGAAAATTTCTTTGAAATATCCTTGAGAAGTTCTTGTTTATTAGGAAATAAACAATCAACATATTATAATAATCAACGAAACTGAGCAAGGAGGACTAAAGAACATTCTGAGGAAATTATTGTGTAAAAGGAGACTCTCATGTGTTGAGCGGATATTTCATTTTTTGCCGCTTTCCTTAATTAAATTTATTTATATATCAGTTTTCTTTCTAAAAAGAAAAATTTTCGGCGTACTTTCTTTCAAGTCTCTTCCCTGATGAACAGAGCCCCTCTAGTTCAGAAAGAAATAAAATTCACAAAGGGATATTTCATTTTTTTGATGCATATGTAAAGCTTGGAGGAAGATTCTTGATATGCTTGAATTCGTACCAAAGTGCTATTTCAAAATTAGTCTTGCCTGACAAATTTGGAGGCCTTGATTTCCTTGAGTTGCTCAAAATTATTAGGGCAACTCCTCCTCTCAATCAAAAAATCAAAAGGCGCCAAACCAACCTTTGAGGTCATTCTCTGTTGTTTGAGAATACAGACTTCAAAATCCTCAGTTGACTGATTGAGGGATTTACAATGATAATAAATCAGAGGTAAGGTCTTGATTTTTTTCAAGAAATTCACAAATTTTCCAAGAACATGTAATATAATTCCTCTAAAAATTTCGATCTGATTATAAAAGAGGAAAACTGTTTACATAATACCTACAATTCACATACAAGACTAAATATTTTTATATTATGAGGGAAAAAGAACCAGAAAAACCGAGTATAAACTCTTTATTTAGTTTAAAAAACGCTTCGCTGCTAGCCAAATTAATTGACGAATGCTGTAAATTCACGTTGTAACTAATTAAAAAAATTTAGTCCGAAAATGTGGTTCTAACAATTCAAATTCCTCTCTAATATTTCCAATCTAAAATCCCGTAAAAACGACAACATTTTCTCCTCGTTCTTTCCTCATCCCATCCTATTGTTTCTCTCACATACATTCTTCTTCAAAATGATCTTCAAAGAAAATAATTTTTGAATGAGCTTTATTTGCGCGGTGCGGTGTCTTCACTATTAATATCTTTTCAAATTCACCAATAAAAATCAATAGCCTTTCACTTGAAACTAGTTTCAAAAATTCCCACCCGTTTTCAAACGCCTCTCTCTATTATTTATACCCGGTATTCTCTGCTAGAATATAATCATATATTAATACATCCCTCCATAATATGAAAACTCTCATTCTCCTTCTTACTTTAACAGCTTTATGCTTGGCTCAGGAAACTTGTGATATGAGATTTTTTAAAAACCAAATCAACAATGATGACTATATCTACTTAGAAAATGATAATGTTGCTCCCTTTACTGGCTGGGCTTGGGTTGATCCTCTTACTCAAACTGAGAAAGAAGAACGTACTTATTCTTCTTTGAGAGCTGTCCAAGGCGGTTTTTGTGAAAGTTGTACCTTGACAATTTTCTCAAAAAAATCCTTTAGTGGAAAAAGTGAGTTATATTCTTTCAGAGATAACTACGAATTTACTTTCCCCTTCTGTGCTAAATCCTTCATTTTGGATTGTCCTATTGAGTTCCCTGAAGAAGAGGAAGAGGAGGAAGTGACTGAGGAAGAAGAGGAAGAAGAAGAAGAATCTTTGATTGAGTTCGAGGAACTTGACCCTTCTGAAGCAAATACTCCAGAAATAAACAACATCAGAAATACAGGAATTAATGAATCTGTCACCAGATTAATAAACAATAACAAGATCCCTGAAGGAAACTACGCAATAACCTCTATTAATTACTCAGCAATAGCTACTAATTTCGATAATGTCTATAAATTCGATGTGAATGTCAGCGACGGATCTCATAACTACCGCATTGTGGTCATAATGGTGTACACTCCTGGCTTCTTCGACTTGATAGAAAATCACTATTATCCTATCTAAACTAAAAGGGTGTTTATTCTAAATAAGTACGAATAAATTCATCAATAATTAATAATGCATGTCTATAAATACCCTTGTATTGATAATTATTGGCTTTAAAAGAAATTCAATAGAATTGACAAAAAAAGGCGAATCTATCTTTCGTTAAACCGACTGAAAATCTTTCATTTCAATTTCATCTGATTGACCCTCAATATGCCCCATATCAAAAACATCTATCTTTCTTATCCTTTTTACACACTTCTTCACTCCATCTTCTCTTCGCATCGAAGACGGTTCACAACAACTCTTCCCTTCAAGTGGAAGCAACCTCTTTTTTTCTGTAAAACTTTGCCTTTTTCATAAAATTTCTTGTTCAAGAATAGCCCAGGCTTTCAAGTTCCTTTCTCTCTATTCTATCCAGTCTCATTTCCAAGGCAAAAACCTATTCGAATGGGAAAAACTTTTTATCACAATATTTAACAAATTTTTTTAACAATAAAATCGATAGCCAGTATTTCCAGTACGTATTCCAACAGATTCTCGTTCGAGCAGTTTTCGTTTGGAGGACGCTGAAAAAGAAGCCAGATGTTTTCAAAACTCTTCAAGAGCCATTCATGACTCTTTTATTAATCTAAAAAAATTTATTCTATCACAATTAATTAAGAAATTATGCGTCTCTCAAACGCCTTTGAGGAGTCTCAACCTTGGCAAAAAACCCTCATATAGTGTCAAATAACCCTCCATCCAACATCAACATCGTCGAGTTTCTGGACACAGCCTCGATATATGAGGAGTTTTTCCAGGTTTTTCTAAAATTAGAAAGCCTCGAAATATTGTCTTGGTATCGCTATTTTTTCTTTATAGCAGATAAAACGCAGATCGACTGTTAACAATTTGAAAGATCACTGTATAATCCCACAAGACTCACTTCAGAAATTCCAGAAGAGAGCTGACGAGGATTTAGAGAGCTAAATTTAGTCCGAGATGGGCATTAAGAGGGCTAATAATGTCAATTTAGCACATTTCTAGCATCGAGATTTTTATTGGATCAGATCGGAATAATACTTTTAGCCATGCTTATTTAACGATAATTTCAAACAAAATCCCACGTTTTCCGAAACTTCGTTGACTACAATTCTCCCTCTTCCATTTTTAGACTTCCTTTGTTCTTTCTAGCAAAAATTTGTTTATGGAAAAAAGTTAGAAACAATTTAACCATTTCCCACTTTTAGTTTATAAGTCTGTCGAAAGAACTCGAAGAACTTGTTGAAGAGACAGAGTCCATCGTGAATACGTCAGAAAATATTCCTGGAGCTAGGTCTTTTAGAATTTCTTATAAAAATTTTTATATCAATAGAAAACTCATTCAGACTCGATTTTTGAGGACAAACAATTTCTCACAAGAGATTTTTCTACCAATTTGAGCCATTTGGCCACATCAATCTGTTCTTTTTGGAGGAAGATTTTCTTAACGTTGGCCATTTAGTTTTCTGCGAAAAAAATTCAAAATCACAGGAGCCAAATTAAAATATTTGGACTTTTTAATTTTTCAAACCCCTTTTTTAATTTTGGAGTATGATACGTATTAAATCAAGACCTGATTTATTATTCTAAACATCCTCTACGTCTCTTTCCCTCCGATTTTGGACCTCTTAAATTCATAAAATAACCCAACAACCTTTATTATAGCCTTCATGAAAACCCCCAAAATCTTTCTTTTAGCTTATACTCTACCTTCAAAAAGTTCCATAAAATTAGAAATTATCTTTTGTTCTGGAGAGTTAGATGTGTTTTTAACCACGCTTATTTCATCTTGGTTGACCTCTCTAGAGGTCTTCCTATTATAACTCAAGACAAAGTTGACTTTCTGCTGCCAATTCCCGATCGAAAAATTTAAATTACATCTTTTTCGAAAATTTCAAATTTGTCAATTTTTTTCGAAAATCTATCAACCCAAAGACATCCTAAATGTCCCTTTTTCATTGAAATATTGCAAAAATATAAGCCGTGGTCGTCTCTAGATTTGGAAAATGGGAGACTAGAATTGTGGAAATAGCCAAGTTTATTTAAAAAACAAAACATAAAGTTATTAATTAGGCCAGAGATCAGATATATTTTATGTATGCCTTTATCTTCTATTCTGATGATCTAGATTTTTAACTAAACCTGGGTTTTAGAGCCCTAATTATCAGAATATAGTTTGATTTTCATGGACATCATGAGTCCCAGAACAATAGGAGACCACCGAAAAACGATGTTTTTGATCTTTTGGTTTTCAAAGAGAATTCTTTTTTAAAAAGAAAAAATTAAATTTTCAAGAGATTCGAAAAAATTTGCCAACAGCCTTTTGGTTAAACATTTAAATTTAAATGCGAAATTTGTACTTTTGATTCTTTAGCCGGCTAAATTCTTTTCTAATGAGAAACAAAGAGTTACTGGGAAGCGAGTTTTCACAAATACTGTATTATATTGTATTATAATTATGAGAAATATTTTAATATAAACCATATAATAGAGAAGTCCTAAAGTATTTATTTACAAAAACTAAAACACTTCTTTAATTCTCATTCTTATTATTGAAAATGAAATTGCGAAGGTGGGAGAATGAGAACCGTGATAAACAAGAATAAGATAACATAATATACAAACATAAGATAACAGACATTATAAAGTACTTTTGAAACATAATTTAAACAGAGAGATAAATGGAATTTATGAGAAAAGGAAGAGGAAGAAGAAAGATCCAAAGTGTCTCCAAACTCTAGAGTTTTGTTAAGAATGGTCATTGAAATGTTAAGTTTGGAGCTTGTAATAATTTAGAATTTTCAGTTGACTTCTTTTCCCCTTCTTCTTTTATTATATATTGAACATCATCATTTGGGGAATATTTGAAACATCACTGCTTTTATCATCGCTTCTTTTTAGTAAATCATCCTTTTAGTAAATCATTTAAGCTTGAACGAAATAGGTTTGCATGAGATTTTTGAGTTCTTCGTCGGTATAAGTTTCGCCATTGTACCACTTGGATTCTTTGATCATATTGATGGTGGCTCTTTCTTCAGGTTTATATTTAGTCATCATATTGAACAACTCTCTGAACTCTGGTTCAAAATCTCCATGATACTTTTCTTGGAATTGTCGATGTTTTGCCCAGAATTGTTCATTATCTGTGTACAGTAACTCATAGAAATTCACTCCTTGTACCAATGCGTTCTCTGAATGGGGCATTAATCCTCCGCTCTTCATCACGAAAAGGATTACTCCCATTGAGTACACATCAGCAGCATAGTAGTTCACGCATCTTGCTCTCATGACTTCGGGAGCTCTATAGCATTTGGTTCCTCGAGCCAAAATCTGTCGATCTCCTTTCATATATGAGAGATCAAAGTCTGCGATCTTCATGCCGTAGTTCTCGCTCACCAGCAAGTTTTCTAACTTGAGATCCATATGAGCTACGCCTTGGTTATGAAGGTATTCTACGCCTTCAACCAATTGCTTAAAGTATGTTCTCACCAACTTGTTATTTCTTTGTACAAAACAGCTCTTGTTCACAAGGTCAAAGAAATCGCCCCAAGGAGCGTATTCCATAAGGATAATCGACACTTGAGTGAGGTCGCCTCGGTAATAGACGGCCTTCTCGTTCTCAATGTATGCAATCTTGATCACATTGGGGTGATCCAAACGTGAGAAACGAGCTTCGTTCTCAAAGTATCGATGAGGCTTGCTGTTTTGGTGAGGAAACACCTTCATGGCAAACATCATGCTTTTGTTGAGCTTGGAACAGGCCAAATATACAGGGAATTTGGCCTTGTTAAGGACCTTGACAACGCACAGGTCCTGATAAGGCAAAAGAGATTTGTCTTCGTCTGCAGAGGCGCAGAACGGGTCCACTTTGCGCGGATGGACGCGGGCTGGGCCAGAGAAGGAGGAGCTGGGGTTTGAAGAGTAGGCTAACATGGGTGATAGATATAGTGAATCGGAGGGAAAAATAGTAGATTTTATTTTAGTTTATTTGTTAAGAATCAAATTATGCAATTGGCCAATGTCTCAGATATTTAAATCAATAAAGGACACTCTACTTTTAAATAAACGCCTCGATTAACTCATTGGATATTTTTTTTCTATATATATCCCTCTATAAATTTATTTAATCTTGCTTCCTGATGTGCCCCTTTCATGTTTCTTCTTGTTCTCCTTGATATGTCTGGACATAAACCTGCCCTCAAACGTCCTTTATATCCTGTTTTCACCCAATCTTCTTTATATCTTGTCAAAATACCTCACAGTCCAACAACCGTAAAAAGAAGTAGAATAGCTGACAATTCCACCGTGTTCTAAGAATGAATGAGAGAAAATGTCCTTTATTCTAACTCTAATTTATATCAGATGGTAAAAAACCCCACTTTGGACTTCAAAGAAGGATGGGGAAGAGTGAACGAGGGTCCCCTTCGAGCATTTCGAGGCAACATGAGCAGCCATCAAAGTCGTCAAGTTGACTACTGCTTTGAAATCACCTCGGTTTGAGCGATCTGATACAAAATAGATGTTTTTGAACCGTTTAAAAAATAGAACAAAGAAAAATGTCATTTGAAAGTGTCTCTAGATCTCATATCCATCTATTTTATTATTAGGCCCCCAGATTTCGTCCTTTTTTGCTAGAGTGTTCCCTTGAAAGTTCGATTCTGATGTCAAACTCATCTAGAAGAATCGTTTAGTTTGGTAATTTCTGCCCTTGATTTAAATTTTATTGCGTACTTCAGTGTCTAATCTTTCTTCACTTTGTCTCTACAACTTTCTTGAGTTTCACCTCCTTATCCCCTCTATCGTCCTTCTCCTTTCTTAGAACCCAACAAATTGCAAACAACTCTCTTTTAGGACCAAAGAGATAGGCTTTAGAACTGATAAAAGGGTTCTTCTCCAATCCTGGATAGAAAGATCTTTAATCTAGAAACTTTGATGACTATCCTGACTCCCAAACTCCCAATAAATTGCTCTTATCCGTTCTAATTTAGCTTAGTATGTTGGTTTATTGCCTAAAACTATGATTTATTGGCCAAAAACATTTTTTGGTGAGATTTGTGCTATGTAAAAGAAGATTCGAAAACAGAATCTCGAGTTAAATCCCTTAGCTCAATTATAATTGCATTAAATTCTGTAGAATAGAGTATTTCTTGATAAAATATATAAGATTAGGCGATAGGTGGTTAACATTCTGTTATTTATAAGTGTAAGAATGTTAGTGCGAAAATGAAGTTGCCCTATGAAGTCTGAGGAAAGAACATAGTTGGGAGTGAGAAATCTGGAAGAAAAATGGACAGAGATGAAGAAAGGGAGAAATTTGAGACATAGAAATGGATGGTAAAAGAAAAGAAATGAAAAGGAAGATTCCAGAGAGTTGGTTTCGAATGAGAAAAATTCTTTCGAAGCTGAAGTTTATTAATAAAAAGATCAATCAAAAGACTTCCTACATACAGTCTATTCTCTTTTTTCAAACAAGATATTTCCATTTTTCGAAAATTAATCCCGTGAATGGCTCTTGGTTTATTTTTTTATCACGTGGAACAATTCCATCTTTTTCTTTTCAAAAGATTCAAAAAATCGAATTTCGAAAATTGCAAAAAAAGGCAATTATTCAAGGACCAAATCTTTTTGGTGAACAATTTCAATTTTTCCATTGTGACGTATGTCTCTTTAAACTCAATACAACTAATTTCTATTTTTGGTCCCCTCTTCTTTTCTCCTTGTTAGGCTTCTCTGTTCCTTTCATTTTTACTCATTTCTCTCCTTTTGAAAATCAATGGAAATTGAATTCTACAAAACAAGAAATAATTTATTCTATTATGTCCCTTAGATCGTCTTTGGTGGAACAAGGAGATAGCTAGAAGTCTCTATTGAAAGGGTTTGTAGAATGAACGAGCAACTCACCGATCGTTCTAAATTAGATTGCTATCATTTTCTTCTAGATTTGATCAGGAGTTGACATCATACATTTTTCCTTTAATAAAAAAACGCCTCTGGCTCTCTATGGAAAATCTCTTTAATTTTATCTGTTCTTTAATTTATTCGATTGCGAAATTTGAATCTAGAAGCCTTTTTCTTCGATCTTGCAAAGAAAGAGCTCGAAGCCTCGAAATTACTCAACTATAGCTATTTAGCTTTGATCATAAGGGAAATTCTTTTAATGTTCAAATGGTTTAGGAGCCCTTTTGAAAACTTGAAAATTAAATTTGTAATTTAGATCCTCATCTTCAAAAAAAGAAAAGGTTTTTGAAAGATAGCTTGTTGTTTTATTTTTGAGAGAGATAATTCCATACTTAGACTCGTTTCTGCTTTGCTAATTTTGAGAGACTAATAATTTATCTCATTGATTTTACATCATGATCAAATGCATGAGAGGGATTATCTCATCTTTAGGGCTAGATATGGGAAATTGTGTTATTTAAGATTTATTATCAAGAAAATATTGGTGAGTCAGCCTCTGAGAATCTATCTAATTTTTCTAATTTTCGAATTTGTTCAAGAATAATATGATCACATCATATTGTTAAAAGGGTTATTTCCAGGAGAGGTCTCGATTCTTGTGAAACTTCTTTTGAGAAATTCAACGAGAAAAACGATTGTATTTGAAAAAAGGATCCCACAGAGAAAAATAAAAAAACGGCGAGATTGAAGAAGAGAAAAAATTAGTACTTTTTGACTATTTTTGAGAAGACTTATTCAGAACCAAAAAAATAATCTCCTTGAGCCATGAAAAAATTTTTCAGGGTAAAGAGAAATCCCATCTGTCTTCGAGAAACATCCTTCAAACAAAAAATTCATAATAGATCCAAATTATTAAATCCGAATCTTCTAGAATTAAAATTAATTTTCGAGATTTGGAGACTGTCATTCTGAGTTTTCTTTTGAAACTGAACATTTTCTATAAGAAAAAAGCTTTTTGAGAGTTTTCTTAAGAAAGGAAATACTTTTGGAGTGAAGAGGATTTTTTTTGTCAAAAAGTGTTTCTCTTCAATTTTTATTCCTTCTTTCACAGCGAATGAGAATAAATTGTTGATTGAATGCGTCAAAGTGAATAGATAGAGATAGATAGATTATAGATAACTGTATAGAAATTTTCATTTCCATAAAAAGTAGTTCTATTTACGAATTAAACATTTCTTTTGTAAAAAAACTAGAGTGATTGATTATTATTAACATAAAAAAAAGTATTTTTGCTTCAGCTTTTCTTCTATTTCTTTTGCTTTTTGTCGTTTATAGGTTGATAATTCGCTCCGTCTGGACCAATAAAAAAAGTAGCACAAGTCCATCTAAAAAAAACCGAGAGCATATTTCTTTTGATTATTTCTTCCTAAACCAATAATTTTAATTAAACATTGAGTGCGAAACCGCAATCAATTCCTCCAAAGCCAGCGTCACAAACACATTTTCCATCGAGACAAGTACCTCTTCCCATACAGTTTCTCAAGCAAGTGGGTTGACCAATGGTGCTGCAGAACTTGACGGGATCAGGGCAGTTGAATTCTCCCTTGTAGCTACCAACAGTGAGAGGACCTTCCTTCTTGCAGACAATCTTATCATCTCCCCAATGAGCATTGAGAACAGTGTTAAGTCCACTGCCTTCACAGGTGAACTTCAAGCAATAAGAGGTTTGAGAAGCCTTGCTTCCAGTAGTCAAGTTGCCGCTGAAGCACTTGCTACCGAGACCTCTACCGTAGACTTGCTTGCTGGAGAAAGGAGAATAGTAAATACCAGCGGGATTTTCACAGTTGAATTCCAATTGGTGAGTGACGACTCTTCCGACCTTAATCAAAGAATCACTGACACAGTATCCACCACTGTGACCAACTTCAGTGCAGCCGATACCATTTCCAGTGCAGTACTCGTCGGGATAGTTGGCAGAGTTGATGCTTTCGGAATAAAAGTCACAACCAGCGCCTCTACCAAAGTTGTAAGGCTCAGCGAAGCAGTAGTCAGGAACGTACCAGCCAGTTCCTTCAAGGAAACCAAGGGTAACTTCAGAGATTTTGGAGCCAGTAATACCGCCAGTTGACATAATATCCCATTGGAAGAATCTTCTGGAGACATGAGCAGTTCCACTTTCCATAACGAGGCCGGGAATGCTATCGCAACCATAGAAACTTTTGAGTCTGTCGGTAAGGTAAGGAAGATCGAGGACAGTTCTGGAGCCGCCATTGACAGTTGCAGTTTTGATGTGATCCTTAAGGAGATTGCCTTCATCATCAACGAAATAATTGTAAAGAGGTCCGTTCATACCCAAAGCGTGAATGAATTCGTGAGCAAGGACATTGATGTTGAGATCGTGTCTGAGAGGATTGGATTCATCGGTTTCTTTGATAGAAGCAGTGTTGATACCAATATTGACGATCATAGGTCTCTTGATGCCTGAAGCAACAGTACAAAGAGTGGTAGCAGCCATCCAGGAATATCCAGTAGCATCTTTAGTGTTGAAAAAGATGACGATATCGGCATCGATACCTTCTTTGAGAGCAGCAGGGGTTGAGAAACCACAGAGAGTCCTTGCGCTTGACTTGATGGGACTAGTTGCGGGATATTTGATTTTCAAAGCGCCTTGAAGATAGTCAACAACAGCAGGGATAAGTTGAGATTTGATGTAAGTTTTGAATGAAGCAGTACCAGCACCGTTATCAACATGCTCGTAGTCGATTCCGATTCTGAGATTGTTGAAGTTCTTGAGGAGTCTCTTTTCGCCTGAAGGGGTTTCGAGGTCATAGTCTTCGATTAAAGGCTCAAATTGTTGAGTGACTTCGTCAAGATCATTTAAAGGCATATCCTGAGCTTCTTGCTGGGCAAAAGCTGTCGATAGTAAAAAGAGGCAAACGAGTGATTTTGTGAAAGTAGAAGGCATATTTTTGTTTGTAGTAGTTGATGTTTAAATGTTTGAATTGATTATAAACTTGCTAAGGAGGCTGCGTATATATAGCCGAGGAAAGGACTAAAGGTTTTTTTCTGCGTAAGAATAGAATCCAAGGATCCGTGGAGTGAGTGGTGGAGAGTTTGGGATCCGATTTTTGGTTGGGTTTATTGGTTGGAATTTATATCAGATATGAACCAAGGGAAAAACAAATATTAGAAAGGCAAGTAATTGCTTTCGTTAGGAGCCGAATTAATTTTTTTTAAGGAGAATAAATTTGCCAAATTTTAAAACTCTAAAGAGGGTCCTTTCTGTAACGATCCTTCTCTCAAAGACCTTGATTGCAGTCCTGGAGAAACAAAATTCTTTTTGAAGAGGGAAATGAGTTAGCACACAATGGGTTGGGTGAAAGAAATATTCTATCAAAAGTCTCGGTTAAAATTTTGTTTGCCCAAAAAATAGGTTTTTTTATCACAAATCAATCTTTGCCCAGATAGCTCCTTGAGCTCTCTTTGTTATAAGTTCCCTTGTCCTTTTCTTCCAAAATTCACAGACAATCCAGATTCTAACCCAAGATAATCAGACTCTTGAGGTCTTTATCTCTCCTCTGATAATCTCTTAGGTTAGTTGAGTTTAAATGATCCACCAACGAATAAGCTCAATTTACAACTTGAGGATTTTTTTTTTCAGGAGCTGCTATCTATTGGCTCAAATTATATAACATATCCCGCAGGAAAAACCCTGTTTATCTTCAATTAACCTTTCTTATCTGCCTCTCACTCTTTATTTTTCCTGCTTCACAATCGCCTGATCCTCGATAAAATCTCAACTCCGGTGTCGCCCTTGAATCTCTCTCGAGACAAACTGTGCTATTTCGAGTCTTTTTATCCCAGTCTAGTGATGAAATTCGCAAGATATTCACTTGAATTTTTTCGTTTTGAACATGGAGTAGCTCCAAAAAATCTCAAGAGTTCAAGGGTTCCTCATTGGTGTTTTCGATCGAACTTCGAATGAAGTTTTCGACTTCTACTTAACCGCATTGATGTATCCAACGCTGGCAACGCGTAAAAAACCTTCATAAATAATTAACCGATTTCAAGTGCTTTTTCGTAGAGAATTCCTTTAAGCTTTTACATCAATATTCCTTCCAAAAATACCACAACAACACTTCTTCCTACATTTCAAGAGCGTAAGAGGTATTGGCATGATTGTTTGACTTTGTGGCGGAGAGCTTGAGTTACAAACTTTAAAGGGAAGGACTAAATTTTTTTCATCAAGGAACCTTCTACTAAATTTGCCTTGCAAATGAAGTTAGAAAAAAAAACAGTTAGGATCCGATCCTTACCAATATGACGAATTTCTGATTAAAGCTGGCTTGCATTCTTTGTTTTTCTAGCTTTTAGCTTGCATCTTAAGTTCATTTCAAACCTTTCTTCTATGAACCCTTTGGCGCTCAAATTTCAAAATTAGACCTCTTCTTCAATTTCTATCCAATAACTTCAAAAGACTGAAAGAACATCTCCCTTTGTGTCTAAACCCTCATTCTCCTACCAAAAGTCTTTTCTTAACTCCAAGTCCCATCACCCCTTCCATTGCTCTCCTCTCCTCAATTTTCTAAGCTATTTTTGCTCCTTCTGAAACTCCTAAATAATCATAAATTGCCGTTAGGCTTTTTTGTGTCTAGATAGGAGAGTTATTGAGAACCCGTCGCTCAAAATTACCATTTAGCCACAATTGGAGGAAGAAAAGAAGGATCGTAAGGGATTCAAACCTCTAGTTCTCTTAGGTATTCAAGAAATCGATCTCTGAGCCCAATCTGCATCAATTCAGGTTCCTTACCTATAAAAGCTTTGTTTGTTTGAGAAATAAAAAGTTTCGAACATTCATTCGCTTGATTCTGCTAAGCAAGAGCAATGTCTGATTCACAAACCCCTTTTTACTCTGAAAAAAAATTTCAAAAACTGATGTCCCACAAAAGGGCCCTTTCAGCCAGAATGCAACCCCCACATCAGGATAAATTTATCTGAACGTCAGTTAGGTTAAAATCCAAAACATGAAACTTCCCTTCATACTTCTTCTTTATCTTTCCCGTCAACAATCAGACTCGAACCGACGAGCTTTTTTGCCTAAACATTAGGCTCCTTAGGCCACCTCAATGAGAAAATTCATCAAAATCAAAGTCTCTTATTCTCAATACTTCTTTTGGGAAATCCCCCAGTTCTTCTCTGAGGCTAACTAAGAGCAGGGATCCCTTCCTATTTGAAGGAGAAAGAAGGTCTAAATTCTTTTCCTTTTGGGAATTTTGGTTCCTAATTGAGAAAAAACCAAGGTTTGAACCTTATAAAATAATAGCCATAAACAATTTTTAGCGTTTTTTTGCGAATGGTTCTTAAGCATATGAAAGGGATAAATCGCTTGGAGTGCTCTCTTCGACCTTTGAAAATTAAACCCTTTCGTGAAGTCTGAAAAATCAGGTTTTAAATGTCTGACATATTAGTCTTCTTGGAGCTTTTTGTTTTTTCTGATGTTGACATATGATCAAAAATTTAGTCCCTTGTTTTTTTATAAAAAATCCTCAACAATCATAACCCTCACTATTCACATCTCGAGATGATCTTGAGCTTCAAACAACCAGAAACTCGCATAAGCTGTATAGGTTTCTCTCCTTAGAATCGAAAAACGCCGCTAGAAAGTCATTTGGAGAAGGACTAAATTCTATGTTGGGAGCCGAAACGAGAGTTATTTGAGATCCTAAGAGAGGAAAAGAAGAGGAATGGTTTACGAGGCGATAGAAGAAAGGATCCTTGTTTTTGGTGGGATTTCTGGTTTTCTAAGAGAAATAAAAGGCCTGGCTCCAGGAAAAGAGATGTTGTAAATTTATTAATAACCGAGTTTCTAATTAAAAAGTTTTTAAAAAGGCGATTTTGTCCAAAAATAATTAATTGAGCCTTTCTGCAAAATCAATTTCTCTTCATTTTTTAGTTTTTATTCCTTCAAAATTTCTCTCCTCATCTAAAAAAAAACAGATGAGTTTAACCGCTACAATGAACTCAGAATTGAATATTTAAATGAATATTTCCTTTATGAGATTTCAGGTCTCAATTACAAAAGGTTTTTAAAACTGAAGATGGACAACCATTAGAAACCCCTCACAAGACTCAATGTGAAAACTTTTAAGGGAGAGGTGGGTCCTTTTGTTAAATAAGCTAATTGTTATTAAATGAGTAGCTATTTCTATTGATGATTATTTTTCGACCTTGAAAGACCTCAAGCTAAAACAATTTTTATGCTTTTTTGAGATAAACACAAACGCGCAAACTTCTAAATGTGAATTCTCAAAAGCAAACTCATAAGAAGTCATACAAATCTCTCTTACAATTTTTGTTTATCGCCAAAATTCAAAGTCTCTCATTTCCGAAAAATCTTTACTTCTCCCAGCATCAACCAAATCTTGTTCTTCGCTGAAAACTTGACAATATCCTCTCTTGCCTTCTTCTATTCTCCAAGACCAGAAAAGAAAAAAAAAACCCTGAAAAAATTTAGTCCTCGTCTCAAAATTAGACCTCACCTTTTCTACATGTTTGAGAAAAAAAAACCCTGAGAGGTGGAAATTATAAATTTGATGTGAGGCTGGAACAAACCCTTCACACTCAAAGCCTCGGGATAGTTACTTTCTAAATTGAGAATGAGCTGAAATATTTTAAATTGATTGTTTTTTATTTCCTTCTGATTCCTTGAAAAATATTCTCATTTTATATCAAGTCAAGGAGTGAAAGATTCTTTTTGGACTAATTGAAAGCAGTAAAACAGAAAGTTTTGAAACTGAAATTCTAGAAATTGTCAAGAGGCAGGTAAACAATTGGTAAGACCAAAATAATATTCTGACCTTTTTCTCAAGTTATGTGAGATTTGATTTTTTTTTTTTTGAATTTCTAGAAGTTGATAAATAGAGGACAGTATAGAATTACCCATACATAGTTCAATCAATAGTTCTTTTTCGAAAAAAAAGTAGTTTTTTTCACATTCATTGCAAATACATATTTAAAAAAAAGTTCATAGAGAGAGTTTTATAGAAATTTCTTATGCATTTTTCAGCTCTGGGACCAGAAAAAAAGAAGTTGAGGGCCCGCTTTCAAATTAAAAAAAAAAATAGGAAGCATTCTGAATTATGATTAATTATTTCAATTTCAAGCTCAATCTCAATCTCAATCAATTTAGATGGCAAAACCACAATCAGTTCCTCCGAATCCTGCCTTGCAGACACAGATTCCGTCTTCACCGCAAGTACCTCTTCCCATGCAGTTTCTCAAGCAAGTTGGTTGACCAATAGTGTTGCAGAACTTAATAGGATCAGGGCAGTTGAATTGTCCTTTGTATCCACTGATAGTAAGAGGGCCTTCCTTCTTACAGACAATCTTGGTAGTTCCCCACATGGCATTAAGAACAGTGTCAAGTCCACTGCCTTCACAGGTAAACTTCAAGCAGTAAGAAGCTTGGGAAGCCTTGCTGTAGGTGGTCAGGTTTCCAGTGAAACACTTGCTGCCAAGACCTCTACCATAGACTTGCTTGCTGGAATAGGGAGTGTAGTAAACACCAGCGGGGTTTTCACAATTGAATTCATATTGATGGGTAACAACCTTTCCGACTTCAATAAGAGAGTCAGAAACGCAGTAACCACCACTGTGACCGACTTCAGTGCAGCCAATACCAGTTCCAGTGCAGTATTCGTCAGGGAATTTGGTGGAGTCGAGTTTGTCAGCAAAGAATCCGCATCCTTGTCCTCTTCCAAAGAAGTAGGGTTCAGCATAATCGTAATCAGGGACGTACCAGCCAGTTCCTTCGAGGAAACCAAGAGTGACTTCAGAGATCTTGGACCCAGTGATACCACCAGTGGACATGATTTCCCATTGGTAGAATCTTCTTTCGATGTGAGCACCGCCACCGTTCTCCATGAAAAGACCAGGAACAGTGGAACAGCCATAGAAATTCTTGAGTCTTTGAGTGAGAGGAGGAAGGTCAAGGACAGTTCTCTTAATTCCAGCCAAAGTAACAGTCTTGACGTGGTTCTTGAGGAAGTTACCGTTAGCATCAACACAGTTGTTGTAAAGAGGTCCGTTCATACCCAAAGCGTGAATGAATTCATGGATCAAGACGTTGAGGTTGAGATCGTGTCTGAGGGGGTTTGTTTCAAGATCAGCGACTGAGATAGCAGCGGTGTTGACACCAATGTTGACGATGACGGGCCTCTTGACTCCAGAAGAAACAGTACAGAGAGTAGTGGCAGCCATCCAAGCATATCCAGCGGCATCCTTACTGTTGATAAAGATAGCCATATCAGCGTTACTGATACCGTTCTTGATAGCAGCAGGAGTAGTGAAACCGCAGAGAGACTTGGAAGTTGACTTGATGGGGCTGGTGAGGGGATACTTGATCTTCAAGGCGGCTTGAAGGTAGGCAACGGCAGCAGGGATAAGTTGAGTTTTGACGTAGGTCTTAAAAGCGGTGGTACCAGCTGTTAAGTGTTCATAGTCAATGGCAATTCTGATGTTTCCGTAGCCGGCAAGGGTTCTTCCTTCATCTGAAGGCTTTTCCTCGTCATAGTCTTCGACAATAGGCTCAAATTGTTGAGTCGCTTCGTCAAGATCGTTCAAAGGTAAATTTTGGGCTTCTTGCTGAGCAAAGACTGCTGACAGTAAGAAGAGACAGATGAGTGATTTTGTGAAAGTAGAAGTCATGATGATAGTAGTTGAGGAATAAATTGATTATAAACTTGCTTGGGGAGCTCAGTATATAAATTCGACGATGGGACTAAAGGTTTTTTTCATAAGCAAGGATAGGATTTAAGAGTCAAAGGTTTGAATGGTAGAGAGTTGGGAGTTAGTCAGAATTGAACCTTTTTAGGATTTATTGGTTGGAATTTGAATTGAATATTGACCAAGAAAAAAATAAATAATAGAGAAGCTAGTGATTTTCGTTAGAAACTGAATTTGTTTCTTTCAAGGAGAATAAACTCTTCAAATTTTATTGCAAAAAAACCTATTCTTTGTTTATCCTTGGACCCAAATAAAACTCAAAGACTCCAAAACAAGTCTCAGCCGAGCCAATCCAAGGCTTTAACCCTCAGAAAACCATTTTCTTAAACCAGGATGGAGAAAATATTCTATGAAATCTGTTTATGAATGTTTCACTAAAATTTAATTTGCCTGAAAATAGGTTTTAGACTTCAATCAATGTTTTCT
>Ga0182738_1002269_pt1 | contig 23050 bp, 10 predicted proteins | sample eDN5th30CBELigMG_FD_128876 | JGI IMG/M metagenome (GOLD analysis project Ga0182738, IMG submission 128876) | Enriched Miracle-Growth compost microbial communities from Emeryville, California, USA - eDNA 5th pass 30_C BE-Lig MG (version 2)... ...
CTGTCCGGTAATTTCGAATACAAGCGAATTACAAATTACAAAATTAATCCGCAGGGGGAGTCGAACCCTGGCCCTAATGCACGAAGATTCACTCCGTCCCACTGAGCCACTCGGACTCCCTCATTTTTTTTTTCATAGGGAGACTGCTTCATTTGAAAAGCTGAAAGTTGAAAAGGAAAAGATGCTCATCCTAATGAAAGAAAAAACTTTTTTTTTCAGAGGGAATACATAGAAGATTCATTGACCAAAAGATTCAAAGAATTTTTTTTTCTCAGAAAATCAAGATATTGAAAGATTGATAATATCATTTTTTCTGAACCATTTCCCATATCACTCTTGATTTTTACCCCTTCAAACCAGAAAGTTTTATTGAGATGGAAAATCATCAATAACAAGCATATCTTATTTTTTATTTAAACTTACACGAAACCAAAATTTTTTTAAAGATTTGATTGAATGTTTCGGAATTTTTTGTCAAGAGGATCAATCTTCTCCCAACGACAACAGTTGTTTACAACAAGGTTCCAGAAGGGCGTCATTCTTGCTTATGTTCCCGGTTCATCATTTTCGACAACAGCAAATAATAATGACTATTTAACGTCGCAAAAATTTGCGGACCTGAATCTGACCACTTATCTCAAACAAGCTCTTCAGCAGAAAAACTTTGAATACCTGACTCCAGTACAAAAACTGGCATTACCCAAACTTCTCCAGGGAGCAAATGCATTAGTGCAAGGAGACCCAGGAAGTGGTAAATCTCTATGCTACATTCTTCCAATTCTCAACGCCCTTCTTTCACCATCCTCCAGCTCATCAAAGATCAAAGGAGCACTGGTTTTGGCTCCGACGAAAGAGCTTTGCACGCAGATTTACAGCTTTTTTAGAGCTCTTGATCCTGAGAATAAAATAAATATCACAAGATTGGGCTCATTGACTCATTTTGCCCCGGTTGTCCCCCATTTGGACCAGAAGAACTCTGAAGAATTTCTTCGTGATATTTCGTTCCAAAATGTCGTCAATACTGTCAGCTGGCAGGAACTTGACATCCTTGTAACGACGCCAGGACAGCTTGAAGATATTATGGCTGTCAAAGATAAGAAAGACCCATATAATTTGAATCCCAAATTCGTCGTAGTTGATGAATATGATATTTTGCTGGGCGAAGAGACTTTGGGCAAGTCAACTAGGACCATACTGAGAAGATTCGCAGGGCTCCACAGGAGCATTTTCGCAGATATCAACAAGCAAAGACAATTTATTCTTTGCGGAAGCACAACAGCAAGAAAAACTAGCAGTTCGATAACTATTGAAGACGAGCTCTCAGAGACCTTTAAAGACTTTGAAGTTATTCAATCTGAAAGATTTTACAAGTTTCCAAAGACAATTAGATACGATTACGTCGATGTCCACAGAGGCTCTCCTTTTGAATGGGAATTAAGCATGCTCAGAGATGTTTTGCAAACCTCTTCTGCTCAAAAAGTTGTTATTTTCTGTAACAGCGGAGAACGTGTCAGACAGGTGTATGAATACCTCACAGACATTGGAGAAAAGACAAGCACTTTTTACGGGAATATGCCCACTGAAGAAAGAATTCATGTCCTCGCAAAGTTCAAAAGAGAAAATCTCCGAGTACTTGTTGTATCAGAATTAGCAAGTCGAGGAATTGATTTTGAAGGAGTTGACCATGTCATCCAGTTTGATTACGCACTGAGTCTCAGCAGTGTGTTGCATCGCGCAGGCCGCACTGGCAGATGCGGTAAAAGTGGTGTTTTCACAAGCTTTGTCCGAGATAAAGATCAACCATTGGTCACGAGAGTAAAGAACGCCATCCAGAATGATGAAAGTCTCGAGGCTTCTTCCTCAAGTGGAGTAAAAAGAAATATGAGAAGAAAAGATTCAAGACGAATTGATGAAAGTGAAGAAGATCTATAAGAAAGATTAAGAGTTCTATGAGTCATGTAAAAGTACTTTATTTAATTGTTTTTGGATCATCTTGTCCCAAGATGAAGTGAGAGAGGGTAATTTTTATTGAAATTTGTAATTTTGTTTTATATAGTGAGAAAGATGAACGAAATAATTAAGAAATTCATGGGGATAGATAGGAGGAGTAATAGAGAGAATCAACATTTTTTCGAGTTATTATTTTAGTGTCAGTTAGAAGCCCAGAAGGGTCTTGAACACGACAAGTTTTAGATCTGAAAGAAGCTTTCTTAGAAAGGGAAGAAAAAATAGAAAAATAAACTTATTGTTTTTCTACATTTGTAATAAGAGAAAATTTCACACATCCTGAGAGCTTGATTCATAAAAAAAAGAGAAATTTTAATTTGGAAAGCTTGCGAGTTTGAAGGATTCTTTAATGAGACAGATCTCCTTTTCAGAGTTTAACTGAAAAGAGCTTTTATTGAATCAAATAATTCCAAAATAAGTTTTGTCGGATCTTGTAGGCGAAAAAAACAAAACAGTATAAATTTCTTATGAATCACTGGATTCATTTGAATCGCTTCAAGCATTTTCAAATCCTCGTAATCGATATGGATATGAATTCATCAGGCGAGACAGAATTCGCTTGCTTGGTCAAATAATTCTGCTGCGCTGCTACTTGATGACATCAATTAAAAAAAATAATCATGAGGTCATATGTAGAGAAAAAAATTAATTTGGATTTTTGGATGAAGTTGTGCGAATTCCTGATTGCGAATTTAAGGCAAATTTATTTATTTTTGTTTGAGCTTTTTTGAATATTTTGGAATTATGAAAGACTCGCCTATTCACGTTTCACAAAACGGCTTTTTTACTGGAGTCGCTGCAATAATGGCAAATGTTATCGAGCAAGTTCTTCACCCTTTTGAAGTTGTCAAACTCAGGTTTCAAAGTAAATGCAACGTTCGTGCAAATAACTAAAGAACTAAACTAGGCCACGACGGTCAAGACAAACGAAACCTGGTTCCGAAATATAAAAGCATTATGCAAGCACTTACAGAAATCGGCAAGACCGAAGGAATAAGGGGGCTTTACAGAGGAGTTGTTTTGAGTGCAATGTCTTCAAATGCAGCCAAGTTTATTTTCTTTGGACTGTAAAGGATTATTTTTGGCAATTCATTACTCATTTTGGATAGGTTTGGCATGGAAAAAGCCAGATATGAACGCAAATTTGGCGAGAAATCACAGAGGGCAATAGTTTTAGCCTCATTAGAAGCAAGCATTATTGCAACTGTCCTCACCAGTCCATTATGGGTCATCAAAACTCGCTTGATCCTAAATACTAAAACTGACAGAACAGTAAATATATTTGAAAAGGGAAACAAACTATCATCACCAAAATAGGGGTTTCAAAATTTGCTTCATTCAACTAAAGAAGTCTATTCTCATCATGGACCATTTGGGTTCTTTAGAGGGCTTCAACTGTCGTTGGCTTTATCTTCATATGGAATCATACAGATGACTTTATATGAGAATTTCAAGATACTTGCAGAGTAAAAACATCTTCCCTCAATTTTTGTTATATTCTAAATCGCCTAGTTATAATCACAATAGCCCAACATCAGTCCCAGCAATGTGTGGAATCGCGAGCAAATGTCTCACTTCCCTTATGCTCTACCCTATCAATGTGATCAGAACGAGAATTCAGCAAAACCAATTTATCGAAAGCCCTGACATGAAATACAAAGGAATTTTTGATTGCGCAGTGAAAATTAGGCAGCTAGAGGGCTATAGAGGCTTTTATAAAGGATTCATCCCAAGCACAATCAGGGCAGTCCCATCAAACGCGATATTCTTCTTCTTCTTTGAATACTTTAAAAAGATTTTCCACAAATTAGGCTATTTAAACAACACATAATGAATAAATAAATATTTTGTTGATTTTTCTAATGTGTATAAGTAAGTAAAAGTTTGAATAAATTGATAATTGCACTGTTGTTGTACTTTTCCAACTTACTGTTGTTGTTTGAAACCTCTCTCAAAAATAAAATGTTTCTTTTTCGAATTCCAGTAAAAGAGTTTTTTCGGAGGCGGATAAATACGACTAAAAAAATAATTTCATCGTTCTCAAGGAATAAATTTTTATAAACTTTTTCCGCAATCCGGAATGGGGCAAAACAACACAAGAGCACCTTCAGTTTACTCTCCTCCTACAGTGATGTCTCCAGGCCTTGTCCAGCCAGAGAGAGAAATGTTTTACCAAAAGCTAGCAAATAGTGAAAAGCGAATGATCATTTACAACTGGATCCCAAAACATTTCACCAAAACAAAAGTTTCAAAGAGACTGAGCCGACTCGTGAAGAAAAGAAGATACCTGATCAAGTGTGTTGATATCAACAAAGACACCTTGGCAGCCAGAAACTCGGAACTCATCCGAACATTATCAAAAATGAAATGTCTGCAAGCAATCAACATTGATTTTTGGGGAAACATTGATCTCAAGCCAGAAGCTTTTACTTTTCTCGCAAGAGCTCTTCGCCCATTAAAGAACCTCCAAGCCTGTTGTCTTGTTAATCACGACCCTGACACCATTTCTGTCAAGGGAGCGAGCCAGGTGATCCAAAGTCTGTCATTTCTGAGAAACTTGAAACGAGCGGATTTTTCCTTTTCAGACTGTTTAAATAACAACATAAATGAAGACGTCATGAAATGTCTGATTTACAAACTCACTCGGCTGCGACGGGTCCAAAAGTTTGCTCTAGATTGTTCAAGCTGTGAGGCTCTCACCAACAGCAGCACCAAGCTACTTGGCAAGAGAATGTTGAGGTTTGCTCACTTACAAAACTTGAAGATTGATTTCAGTTACTGTCCAAGCTTAGGAAAAGAGGGCGTCTCCGATATCGTCCAGAAAATCTCGTTGCTACGAGAACTAACTTCCCTTGAGATGAGGTTTGGAGGCAAAAGACTCATTTCTGATGATGAGTTGACTTTAATGAGCAAGGAGATTGTAAAACTCTGCCATTTGGCTCAACTCAGCCTCACTTTTGATGGATATGAGAGTATTAAAGAACAGGGACTAAATTTCTTGATCGAATGTCTAAACCAGTTGAGGAATCTCAGTATATTGGAACTTGATCTAACAGGGTGTAAAAGTATAAAAGACTCTGAACTCATAAAGATCAGCGAAAACATAGCCTTTTTTGAGAGACTGAGGCGATTGAAGCTCCATTTATTCAACACCAGCATTAGTGATATTGGAATGATCAAGCTCTCAGAAAGTTTTGTAAGGCTCCCAAAAATAGAATCACTCGATCTGGCTTTTGGAGGGTATGAATTCATTGATAATTTTGGCCCTCCAAGCCTTGCCCAGAGCTTATCAGGCATGAAAAACCTTAAAGCATTGAAGATTGAGCTCACCAAAACCAAGATATCAGATGGCGGGCTTGAGAAATTTATAAAAGGCATATCTAAGCTCGCTCACCTTAGAAAATTGGGTCTTAAATTCTGTCAGAGTAATGAATTGACAGGAAAAGGCATTTGTGCTCTGAGTGAACACATGGTGAAGCTTGCCAAGCTTGATGATTTAGAATTGGATTTCAGCCATTCTAGTAATATAACAAGTGATGGTGTGTTGAACCTGACTGGCAACATTTGGAGACTCACAAAACTCCAGCATGTCGCTTTAAAATTCCAAAGCTGTATGAAACTAAGCAAAGCTGCTCAAGAAGCATTGCGAATATTCGATTTGGATAGACCTCAAAATTAGTCTCATTTTGGGATTACTTTGAGAAAGCCAATAGAATAGATTTCAGACAACTTGACAAACTGTATTTTCCCATTTGGTGATAAAGATTGATTCTATGAAAAGCTTTATTATTTCGTAATTAAATATTGTAGATAAATAAAAACAAACTTTTGTATTTGATAACAAGATGACTGGAGAAACCGAGACTATTAAATTTTAATTTTCTTCCATCGAATCTCTCAAATACTAACTAACTTCAAATAGATGCTTATCGTGTTTTTAAACTGTAAAATATAGAACTTTCTTCTGGAGTAACTTTTAATCAAAAAGTTGTTTATTTGAGAAATTCTTTTGATTCAATTTTTTTTCTCGATTATTCTGCAGAGAACTGATGAAAAAGAGAGTATTTGTGTTTCAAATTTTTCTCTCCTGATCTCCTCTTTTTCTGTGATGATTTTGCTCAATGGCCCTCAAGGTCTGAATTTTTTTAAATCATTTCCATTTCATCAATTCGGATGTCGAAATGAGATTCATTAAGAACTTCGGTGATTACCAAGAAGAAAAGAATTCCATCAATTAAAAATTGAAAATTCCGTTTTTTCTCATAAAAATATTTCAATGAAAACCTGTCTTTTGTGCGGAATTTTACTTCTCAGAATTTCACTTTTGATCGCAAGAGGGAAGAAATGAGATTTCTTGATTGTTTTTTTGTTCAGAATTTTTGAAACAAAATAATTTTACCCAGAAATTGTTTCAAAATATCGAAGAAATGTCAAAATCATCATTAAAAAAAAAAAATCGAGAAGACTCTCGAAATCCACACAACAACAAATATTTCTCAAATGAAAAACTAACAAAATATCATATCCAACAGCAGTTTTGCGTCCGAGTGGCTCAGTGGGACGGAGTGAATTTTCGTGCACTAGGGCCAGGGTTCGACTCCCTGTGGATTAATTTTGTAATTTGTAATTCGCTTGTATTCGAAATTACCAGACAGATTAATTTGGGCGTTGGAGTCTGTCTGTTCCTAAATGTCCATGTATATGAACTACGACCTCACATGTAAGGTTTAACGTTGTACGGTTTTGTCCTAATGTATTAATAAAAGCAGTGGAGACTCCTCCCCTCCGTTTGTCGTATCTGAGGATACAAATATTATTATTATTATTAAAACAGTTTTGCCAAAAAAATTATCAGAAAGATAGTCAGAAATTCTCTCTGAAAAAAAAGTGGCAATTTTTCTGTTTGGTTTGTTCGACTGTTAATAAATGACCATTTTTGTTTTCATCATTCGTCAAAATCTCGAGGTTTTCTGGAAATCCAAATCTTTTTAGATTCTTGAAGTCTGCTTAAGAATTTTAGAAAAAGAATTTTTTTAAAGTGAATGAAATTGTCTAAATTTTTCCAAAGAATGGTCAAACGGAATTAATGCTTCATCATTTTTTTAAATAAACCCAGAATTTTATTCTTTTCTTTTTAATTCTTTGGAATTTTGAGGGGCTTTATTACAACATGAGAAGAAACATTTTTTTCTGACTCAAAATAAAAAAGAAGAACAACCCCTCTAGTTTAAAATTATTGTTTTCTCCTACTTTCGGCGGAAACAGGGATTCTCCGAAGGATTGAGACTTTTAGTTAGAAATTCATTTTTCCAAAAAGTTTCTTCTTTTAGACAAAAACTCATTTTTCCAATTTTTTTCTTTTTCTTAACATTTTCTTTCAAAAGGTCATCAAGTAAGCTGAGATCAAGAGCTGCTGATGATGGTGAAATTGGTTAATTTTAACTTTCAATTGTTGAAGAATCGAAATAAACGAAAAAAAGCGAAGATTATCTTTCATTCCATTTTGCCAGAAGAATTTTTTAAACGTGGATTTGAGGCAATGATAAAATTCGTCAAAATTTATGCTGGTTTATCCACAACTAATTCAGAAATAGAGAGAGAGTTCGCTTGTCTGAAGAGGATCAAGACTGATTGGACGAATAAATTGAGTGTTGGGAGGATCCAAAATCCAAGAATGCGATCTCCGAATGGGGAAGATCTCAGAGTGGGCCAGATGGAAGTTATCACCATCGGAACCCAATTCGTAATTTATGAAACTTGAATAAAAAGTGATTTTCAACCTTGGATATGCTTGTTTCTAACTTTTAAAGAGAAAAGTGAATTTATAAGGATTTTATGAAAGACCAGTTTTGTTTTGGAAAAATGAACCAAAAATTTCGAAATTTTTTCCAATTTTCCAAAAAGATTGAAAAAAATTCTTTTTTTGGTCTTTCTGAAATGTTGTAAAAAAGTTTTAGTCAAAATTTCGTCAAAAATATAGCTTTAGAGAATATTTGGCAAAACTTAAGGGCTTTTATACTGAGGAAAGTCATTGTTTGGAAAATTTATTTATTGGAGGTCAAACCAAATTAATTTCTTTTTTACTTTTTCTCTGAAGATTTTATTGATTGACTGAAATTTTGAAGAAATTTATGCTGTGAAATAAATCAAATCTTTTTTCATTTTGAAAAACTCAAATCTTGAAAAATTTTAGGTGAGTTTGAAAAGGATTAACAAATTTCATGATTTTTCTTTGAAATCAAGGACGACTGTTTATTTTCTATTTCATTGCTTTCAATATAAAAATTTTAGATCAAAGGCTATTTTGAATAAATTTCAGGGAAGGATTTGAGCAAGTTCGAAGAAGAATGGCAGGAATTCACACAATTTGCAAAGTATTCAGTGTTCATGACTCATTGTTCGAAATGTTGAGTTTTGATCGATTTTGCTTCGAAATAATTTTTTTTTTAATTTCAGGAAAAAATAGTTTCTAAAATGATTTCTAAAAAATATTTTCTCGAACAAATTCATTAAATTCATCAACGTTTTGGTAGGTTTTACTGATCAATATGATAATAGATGATAATCTCATATGTATATGCAAACTTTTATCGAATGAAATGCTTTTATATTTTATTTTTGATGGAGTCTAGAATTCTATCAGAGTTTCTCATGAGATAGTTTTTGAGATATCGGTTTGTCATGACAATATTGACGGGGATAACTCTCATGAGACTTCTGAAATTCTTTCTTTCCTCTTCCATCCTGGAGATGGCTTGGAGCCAAATGAACTTAACCAGTACTAGGAGGATAACGACCGAGACAACTCCTATAATTATGGATCGCTTCATCAATTGGTCAACTTCTCTGTTAAACTGACTAGTGAGGACTGTAGTCAGGCGGTTGTAGCTTCGAGTTGTATAGATTGTGTAGGCTACTTCGACATCTAAAAAGTCTTGCATAGTGAGCGCTGTTATTTGAGAAGCTGGAGATTTGTCTGAATTGTCATAATAATCTTTGATTTCTCGAAGATCTTTCAGGATGAAAGCATTGATACTAAGGATTCCCCTTGCACCAATTCCAGTAACTTCAGTGGCACAAGGCCGGTCTGAGAAGAGCATTGAGCATAAGTTTCCATTGAGCAAGGTGACCATTTGATCATTGAAAGTGGCATCTTGGTCTGTGAAGGAGTTGAAGTAATCATTGGAGGCCGTGAGGAGGTGGTAGGTCCTCTCCCATTCTGAGCCAATAGGCTCGTCGCGGATTGTAGTGCTATCATTTTCGCTGATATATTCGTAAAGGCTTGTAAAAATGAGGCCAAACTGGAATAAATTAACGTTCGTATTAATGATACGATTCATGAGTTTGCTGATGCTGCTTTCGTAGCTGACAAAGACTCCGAGAAGGATGCCAAAGATGAGGACAAAAATCAAGACAAAGGAGGTGACAAGGCCAAGGTTAACATAGGTGATGACATTCATTCCTCTGGTGTTTGCTGATTTAGCTTTGAAGGCTCTGTGCTCTTTTTTGCCGTCGGCTTTGGAGACGTCGGGGCCAGCAGATTGCTGGAGATTTTTTGCGAGGAGTTTTTGCATGAGTCTCTCGTCTCTGTCGTTGTCCTTCAAAGCAGTGTACAAACTATTGACGACGCCAAGAGTTCCCTCGAGTTCATAATCTTTGATTCTCAAGAAAGAATCCAGGAAATTGTTTTTTCTTTTAATGAACTTCAGCTCACTTCGTCCAACAAAAAGAATAATGGAGATTGAAATGACGAGAGTGACGATCATCAGGATCAAGACTGTGTGCTCAACTTTTGCCAGACTAATTTGGTTGTCGTCAAGCAGAATATTAGCAATGTCTTCATTGTTCACAACCAAGTCATTAAGAGTGTTTTCGAGGATAAAGGTGAGATCAGGGTTATCAGCATCTGGTTTATCCGGCAACAGGCTATTGAGTCTGAAGCCTGCGTTGACGATTTCGGTACAGGCGTCCAGACTGTTGAGCTGTTTGACTATAGAAGGTGTTCCTCTTTCTTGAATGGGGAGTTTTTCGTAGAATCTGGGTTGTTCACTTTTGTCAATCTTACTGATAGAGAGCCTGATTTGGTTGTTTGCAGAAGAAAGAGAGTTGGATACTTCAGGGAACTCTTCCAGGTTATATATGACATCATCAGTGTACAGCCTTGAAGCGGGTGACAGTCCTCGTTGAATAATATTGACGATGCGAGCCATTCTGTTGGTCTCAACAATCAAATAGAGTCTGAGAGTGGATTGCTTTTGGACTTCGACATTGCTCTTGACTCGATTAAGGTTGGAGTTTGAGATGAGGAGATAGTAGATAACCATTATGACTGCAACCACGCAAAATCCGCCAACTATGTAGTTGAGTATCTTAATCGAGGTGTCCACAGTGCTGTTGTAAATGGCTCTTTCGACTTTGGAGCTGACTTTGGTGCTTCTTGTTGAAGAGGAAGCAACAGAAGAGCGATCTTGGCCTTCTTGAAGGCCATTGCCTCCATCAAGGACGAGGAGCTTGTGCTTTTGGAAAAACCTTTTGAGCTTTTGGCGTTTTTCAGACTCTTTCTGGTCGTCTTGTCCCTCAAAAGAGTTTTCGGTTTCAGAGACTTTGCCTATCGTTTTCTGCTCATTGAGTTTAAGAGAGGTTTTTCTGATGTCTTGCATGGCTGTTGGAGTTTGTAACTCTGGGGCGAAAGAGCTTGTAGCTCTTCTCAAATAAGCCAACTGTCTGGCTTGAAGAGTGACAGGGTCGTCTTTTTCTGCATGCTCCTCGTTGTCTTCAGTGATGAGATTCAGTTGAGGTTCTCCATCAGCTTGGATTTTTGGGACGGCGGAGTTTGGTTGAGAATTGAGCATTCGAGCCATCATTGGATTCTTGAGAATACTGTTGTTGAAAGAAATCAAGTCATCATCATCTGGGACGCCAAAGTCTTCTTCTCCTTCTTCGAGTAGATCGGGGATTCTTTCTGTGGCCTCCGGCTTCATTGTTTTGAGTTTTGCGAGAGGGGTTCTGTTGTTGGATGAAAGGAGCTCTGCTTCTTCAGTCATCAAGGTCTGAGCCATGTGGCGAGAAGTGGTGGATAATGGTTCGGGAACCTCAAGCTTTGCTCTTTGACCTTGAACCTCTAAGGGGAGATGGAAAGGAGCTTGGGGAGATTGCAAATCGCTGCCGCTCTCGCTTTTTATTGATTTTTCTTCAAAAGTTGGCTCTCGTTCAAATTCCATCTCTTCAAATTGTTCGTTTTGGACAATATCTGTGCTGACGCTTTGAAGCCGAAAGATGGTGAGTTTGGAGCCGTAGGCAATCTCTTCTATGAGGATGGTGTTGAATTCAACAATTGTTTTTGGACGCTTTTTGCCTTCTCCTCCTTCGATATACTTATTAAAGAGCATTGGAACGCCAGTGGATGTAAAGAGTTCATAGAGACGGACCCACTGGTAGAATTCTTCCTCTTTGAAGATATCGTTAGTTTCATCTGCGGTTTTATGGGCAAAAGTGGTTTTCCCGGTCAGCAGTTCTTTTGATTGCGAAAATGATTGGTCTGTGTTGTGGCTTTTGACTGAGCCAGAGGTTTTATCTTTTCGTGAATAGGCAACAGTTCTGAGCTTTTCTCTGTTTCCAGCCTTGAGATACTCGAAAGCACGGTGGTACTTTTCGAGTTCCTCGCAAATATCCTTCAAGTCGTATTCGCGCACTCTTTCTGGCTCAAGGCCAAGGGTCTTTGCGACATTTTCGGAGAAACCATCAAGGGTGCCGTTCGGAAGGACCAGTATGAACTCATCGAATGTCTGCACTGGGCGTAAAATGCCGATGTAGATGAGTTGGTTTTGGAAATAGGGAAAGATTGAAACATAAAGAGTGATGGGGAGAATATAGCCATCTCTTTTTTGGCCAAAGACGGCACGGTTCCTGTTCATGATAGAGGTCCTGCTTTTGTCGATATGAGCAACTAGAATTCTATTATGTCTTTCTTTATAGAATCCAGGCATGAGTGTGTTGACGTTTTTGCCTATCAAGTCGTAGCTTGAGTACTGGAAAACGTTTTCAACGTTAGGAGTAGTAAAAAGGACGTTCCCAATTTGTTCTTTCTTCATGATGATGTAGATCAGTATATTTTGAGGCTCAAAGACATTTTCGGGAGTCAAGAAAACGTTGCGATTTCGCTGAATTGAGAAGAGGGCTGAGAGAGACAAGTACTTTTGAAGGACCTTTTCAGCTGAATATGGAGCGCTCCTGACGAGACTTTGATAGAGACCGTAGAGAAGATGGTCTTGGTAAGAAAGTTTGGAGTACTTGGTGATAATGTTATTCCAGATCTGAGCGACTTCTTCAGCCTCGTTATTGATCTCAACACTGAGATTGAACAAGTTGCCGATATTGGGCTCTGCTCCCTTGTAGGTTTCCCAGAATTTTAGGTACTTGGAGAGATTGTTTTCGATGATTTGTCGAAGATCAGTCGAGAGGCGCTGGTATTGAATAATTTCTTGGATATCAATGGCAGAGTCGTAATTGGTAAGGACTTTGTTTTCGATTTTTTCGAGTAATTTAGCTCTGATAACTCTGATTTCAAGCGTGGTATCTTTCAAGGTCAATCCATGGATAATTGTGATGGCAGCAGCATAAGACTGGATTTTATTTTCGAAAAGGAAGTTGGCGAGAGTGACTTGGATTTCGGGGTCAGGGAACCCTTTAAATAATTCTTCGATGAGTTCAAACTTGAAGTCTCTCATGATTCTTCTTTGTTCTTCTTTGAGCGGTAAAAACTCACTCATTGCTTCTTTCTCAAGAATGAGATTGCACCCACAAATGATTTTTTTGCATTTTGCTTTATGGGCCTTGATGACTCCATAATAGAGGAACTCGATAAAGCTTTCTCTCTGCTTCTTTTCAATGGTTGCTGAAATTGAGCCTTGCTCTAGAATATAGTCCACAGCAAAGAGCTTTTTATAAAAAGTATCTTTGGTTTTGATGCTATCAATGTCAATCAATCCATAGGTTCGAATCATGCGATGCAGGAGAACATCACTTGACTTTGCAAAGAAAATAGAAAGAACCAATGCCATATACATCAGGGAAGAACTGTTGACAGTCTTGCCTTCGTTGATGATCTCCATGATTAGGTTGAGGAGGGAAATGGCAAACTCCACAAAGATGAAAGCTTGGAACATTCTCATGGCCTCAAAGTAATAATATGGGATCTTGGTCACGTAAACCTTGAGACGATACACAAGAACAATGAGCATAAACACCAAGCGGATCCACTTTTGAGTTTCGTAGTTGGTAATAAACACTCGGAAGATGACATCTATCCCTTTAAAGGCCAAAGCCAAGAGATCTGGGAGGGTTGTCCTGAGAGCAGCAATGTACTGACACTTGATCGGCTCATAAACGAACCTTGAGGAGAGCAAAGCATAAAGGGTGGAGATAACGATAATGAGAACCCCAAGGCCTGTAAACAAGCCTGTTTTTGTGGTTCCTAAAATGTAGATTTGGTTGTCCGAAGCAGCTTTCATCATACCCACGGCGCATTGATGAATATAGAGGAAGAAGCAAGTGAAATGGATAACGCTCATGTTTATCCAGATTTTCAAAATCCCCATTGGAAGAGTTGTTTTCATGAAATGAGCAACAACAAAAGCTACCGTATAAACAACAAGGAGAGCAATATAGACCAAGATAACAATCAGGACAATGTTTGTCGCAGATGAGTTGCTATTGAAAAGAAGCACGTCTTTGAGGGAGATGTAGTTGGTGATTGTTTTCATGAAATCACCCAGAGTATCAGATTGAGAGTTGTCGAGGAATTCAAAAGAGAATGTCAAAAGCATCGCAATGATCTGAATTTCGGAAATCACTTTAAAAAGAATCTCAAGCCATCCGACTTTACTATCGCCGCCAATGAGCGCAGCTAAAAGAGAGTGAACAAGCGATCTCTTTTTGATAATGTGTTTGGAAAAGGAAAAATCCACTTTCATGGTTGAGGGTTAGGGAATCTTCTTTTGAACTCTATCTTAGTGTGTGTGAAGAGTTTTTTAATAATTAATACAACAAAGTCTTTAATTCTAAATTTCAAAATATAGTTTTTGAAAATCAAAAAGGTTAATTCTAATTAATTTTGTTTATACTGGTTAATTAACTGCGGATCAATGAGGTAAAAAGAAAGTTATTTGGAACTTAAAGGAGAGGGAGAATCCAAAAGTGAAAACTGTGGTCTGGATAGTTCTGGGGAGTTTCAAGTCACCCGTCTCGACAAGCGACAAAAGAAGAAAAAGTGATGAAGATAGCGGATTCATTATAAAATCAGTGTGAGAGGTTGAACTTTTTTAAAAATTAATTTTAAGAGCATATTTAATAATTTTAGCTAGAATAACTGTTGGGTGGAGTGTTAAAAAGAAACCTTGAGAATCCCAGTAATTTTTTGTTGTATGCGAAAGAAAAAGCCTTTTGAGCGACTCAAAGAAAAGTCGAGGGAAAGAAGATATCTTCTTGTCTCAAGATGAGCCAATATTTTTGTAAATAGGAGTTAGAATTTAATCGAGAATAAATTTATGATGGAGTATCGTCTTTCTAGAAATTTCATCTGGAGGATATTCTCCATAACACAGTTTCATCTAAAAAACTGACTTCCTCAGAGAGAAAATCCACAACATAAAAATGGAATCTTGGTAAATATCAATTTTGCAGGCAGTTGTGAAAGTCGAAAAAACTCGATTTTATTTTCTCATTTTACTGATCAATCTTTCTTTGTCTGTCTTTCTCGCTCAAGGGAAAAACTCTCGAGAAACCCTACAAAACAACGATAGAAATCATAAGTAGTTTTCATAATTCGCAAAGTGAAAAAATGAAAAGAGCCACAGACAGTCTCCCAGAAGGAAAATGGCTCGTAATAGATCCAAGATTCTCTGTTAACGACAACTTTTATCATAAAATTAAATTAAAAATAGCAAAGATCGATTTCTCAGTCATAATAGTTCAAAATTAATTTTTAAAAAAATGAAAACGAACTTCTCCTTTGATACACACATAGTCAGGAAGTATAGTCTTACACATGCATTGCTTTCTGCCTTGATTGGAGGCGATTTCAAAGTGGGCTGGTTGGAGATTACCTTTAAAATGATTTCCGATTTTCAAATTCTGGCAATGCTTGTCCTCTATCCATATCAGTATCTCGGACTTGAAGACCTTGACTCTCTCAACTGGTTTCTGAAAAACCTTGCATCAGTTGTGACATTTAACGAGTTTATCAATGTGACAAACAACTCGCTGGGCTCAAATATTCTTTTAGGATTGATTATATTTTGGATTGCTGCAGTGGTCATCTATGTAGTGGCATTCGTGATTGCTTTCTTCATTGGCAAAACTCTTCCGTCGAGCTTGCTCAAGCTCTGGATCAATGCAAGCGTGGTCCACTACACGACGCTGTTTTTGCTAGTGCATCAATTTTCCCTTGTTATGATCAAAGAAGGAAATAACGGAACAGCACATCTATTTGGGCTGACATCATCAACCTTCTTTGTCGGGCTAGGAGCAGTTCTGATGGTGCTGAATCTGGCTTTTTCACTGATAACCTCAAGGTTTGTTTATGAGCCAATTAAGAGTCATTACATTGCTGCTATTAGAACAACCATCCCGGATCTGATCAGCATTTTCTTCAAGGCTCTGGATCTGTTTTTTGTTTTCTTCATTGATGACGCTCAGACCCAGAAGTTTATCAGACTGGTAGTGATGGTGGTGCTCTTGGGATATCGCATGATCATCTACCTCAACCAGTGCCCCTACTACTACTTCCAGCCCATGAGGCTATTTCAAGCCTTTAACTGCGTGCAGATGGGAGTGGTTTTGGTGAACTTTATCGTGATACTGGTAAATGAAGGCAAGATCATAAATGGCAACAATTTGGCTTATATGATTTTGATAATTTGCATTTTCTTTGCCAAAGCGAGCGATGTGAGAATGGAGGCGATGGTCACCAAGTATGGGATGATAGACATTGATAACATATCATCAAAAGACCATTTCTACAAGAAACTCTTGGCAGTAGACTACATCCTAGAGGAGGGGTCAATATCTGCTCAAATGGAGAAGAAATCGCGAGAAAACTTTGCAGAGTTTTTGTTTTATGGAATTGTGAAGGCTCACAAAGTAAAGTGTAAGAGGCTAGCATGTGGGTGCGATTTAATCCTGGAAACAGGAAAGATGGCGGAGAGGATTCCGTTGAAGGAGGATCAGCGGGCTTTCATGAGAGATTTTCGATTCAATTTGACATTTGAGTTGTTTGCAGCATTTAAGGAGCCCGAAGTCCAGCTCACCTTGGCGAATTTCTTGTTTGAAAACAAGGTGGACGCTTACGCTGCTGCAATTACGCTTGTTCATCAGCTTCACTTGGACCGAGGATCGATCGAGTTGAAAGTCGTGAGCGTGAAGCTTCTGGAGAAAATTGAAAAGATGGTCTTAACCAATTACGACTCAAGTATCGACATGCAAGAAATTGTCGATTATCAAGCGCTGTCCTACAATCTGAGGAAGTCTGTGGAGGCCAACATCCGAAGGTATCTTAAATTCTGGGAGATTTATAAGGGAGCCGAGCCAAGCGCCAAAGAGTTGTACGATTTGAGCTCGCAAACGAATCGAGAAGCTGAAAATGTAGCTGACACTTGGAATAAAATTATGACTAAGCACTCACTTTTGGCTTACAAAGACTATTTATTATATGGCCTTTACCAAGGTCTGACACGAGCATCCCCCTACTCTGCCGAGAAAACCTTGCAAAAGTTCTTTGCTCTTTCTGCAGTTTACTCTTCAAACCGTCAACGAGAACTCTTACTGACTCCGCAGAGTGTTTCTGAACCTCAGAATATGCTGATTTATATCACCATGCAAAAAGAGAAGATTGGAAACATTATGTTTACAACGCGAAACGTTGAAGAGAAGCTGGGCTACCAGTCATTTGAGCTTATAGACCGGAATGTCAATGAACTGATGCCAAGATTTTATAGACAAAGACATAATAAAGTGCTGAGAGCTCATATTGACCATGGAAGAACAAACATTATCAACAAGAACAGAGCCATTTATGTTCGAAAGAAGGACGGCTATATTATGCCCGCAACCCTGTATGTTTCTTTGTTCCCTTATTTCCAGAAGCAGCTGTTATACCTTGGAATCATCCGACCTATCCAAACATATGATGAATTCATCCTAGTTCGTCCTGATGGTATGATCGACTCATTTACTCAAACGGTGGCCAAGATTCTAAACTTGGAAACCGATTCACGAAGGAGGCTCAGACTCAAATACATCTGCCCAGAGCTCGATAATCTCCACAAAGGGTTCAATTATTTGAAGACTGGTCAGTGGAGCAAACTTCGGGGGTTGTCGCTCTCGAAAAGGGATTTTTCAATCTCACACTCTTCAAAAACAAGGCAATCAGGTACTATGCAGCAGACCAGATCAATAGGAGAGAATGACCAATCTCACACTTCTTACTCTCAGAGTGAAAATGAAACTGGACGAAAATCTCTCCAGGATAAGAATACCCAGGACCTGAGTGGGCTCATGACCGGAGACCTTGAAGAGCTTCACACCACGGGAGTGGTCGGCGAAGAGCTTACAAATCCAAACGAGTTTGATGATTGGACAAGAATCTATGAATTGTTTACATCAACAGGAGTTCCTACATATTTTTATAGATTCTCTGGAAAGCATGGAGTCAAGCCCAACACAAATCCAAAAATAGAGTTTACTACGATTATCATTGAAGAGAAGATGTTGGGATCTAGTCTGAGAATTTTTAGACTCCAGACAATCAGTCTCGATGTTGACCTGGAGGAAGAGAACCACGTTTTTCAGGAAGACTTGACGAACATGGAGTCCAACATTAACCAGCCTGTTAATAAAGATGCTGCTCCCAATCAAGAAAAGAATTTGATGGCTGAGAGTAACATTTTGCAAAAACACTTGATCAATGAATCTTTACCAAATCCTCAGGACATGACTCTCTCAGCGATAAGTTCTGGACCAGACGGAGACATGAAGAACAATTTGAATTTAATGGATTTGAGCGCGAATTTCGAGGGGTTGTCTGAAGATCATGAGATTTTGGCTTTCAAGGATGACATTCTTAAAGGCGCCGCCAAGAATGAGAAACTCACGGCTTTTGAGAAATTTGCAGAGCATGACCTTTTGGACGCTGAAGAGCACGGTGTGCTTCTTTCAAAATCTGGAAACTTGGTCCCCAAGCAGCAACTTGAAGCAGCAAGCCTACAAGTCAACGCTTCAAACACAGGAAAAGGAGTTTTGGTGGTTTTAACTCCGACTTTAGAAAAGCAAATTACGATTCCAAGTTTGCAAGGAGTCCAGGAGGTCCCCCAAAAGGCACAACTTCGAGTGGACTCAAGCAAAGATGATAAAATGATTGGTAAAGAGAAATCAAACGATCAGCAGGACCTGAAAAGATTCTTTGAAAAGCACAGAATCCTTTATGCAGATCACGCTGGAGGCCCAAACAGTCAAGAAAAGAACTCATCAAATCATTCTTCTGCGCAATCTGCAAGAATCAGCAGTAAAATCGAGAGAGCTGTTTATACAACTGAGGTTGACAAGACTATAAAATCTCTGAATTGGATCGCAATCCTCTTTTATCTGGTTACAGTGGCTCTCTTGGTTTTCGACCAGGTCACCACCAGCAAAAACCTTTCGAAATTACAAGCCAACGTTGAAGTCCAGAAATTCTCCACTCAGAAACTGTACTTGATTATTGAAATTGACAGAAGAGCCCGAATTATTAATCTCATGCAAAGAGGGCTGATTCCGAAAGCAAGACTCGATGCTACGGATGACATACCACTCAATTTGGATGAAATGCTAGAATCTTCAGATTACTTGTCGCAAAACAACACCGAAATAAGACTTTCAGTCAACAAGATTGACTCATCACAGCGTCAAAGGTTCTATGACAACATTCCTGTTAAAGAAAGAGGCGACCCGTCGGTGGTTAGATATATGAACAGTTTCGATGCGTCTACTGAGATAATAAACTCAGTGATCCAGCTCTATAATCTCTTGCCAGACAGTCCAGCATATGACGATATTGATCTACAGTTTATTCTGGGCAACAGTTTGAATGATTTGGTGGTAAAAAATGAAGAGGTGGCCATGATTCTGCTCGATGATAATAAATTGAGTTTGCGCGATGTGCAAAATACAATATTGATATCTTTGATTGTGATCATCGTGATTACTTTTGGTCTATTTTTCATGGTGGCCCGTAGCGAAATCAAGTTCATACGAAGAAAGAGAACGTTTTTGGACACTTTCTTCCGAATCAAGGACGCTGAAATCGAAGAGAATTTATATATTGTGAATGCCTTTTATGTTTCGTTGATTGAAAGTGACAGAGAAGACTTGTTTATGCAAAAAGTGGCTGACAATAACCTCGAAATGTCACAGAGGAAAATTGAGGTTGCCAAAAACGTGAGGGACTTTAAGGCGAAATCAGCCAATTCAAAAGGCTTGGATTCCAGGACCTACATAAATCTCGGACTTGCCTTTGGCTTCATGCTCTCTTTTATTCTGTTGTTTTGCATCCTCTTCATCTCCTTCTTCAATCACAAAGACCTGATCAACAAGCTCATGCTCAGGACAGTCAACACCAATATCAACCTCTTCCAGTTTGGTCTCGTCTTTGCAAGCTTATATGAATATGTTTCTGAAGATGGTACCACAGAGATCAGGGATGTCTCAATCGGTGAAGAATGGGAGAATTTATACACAGAGTTAACAGGTTCTGTGGACTTTTTTAACGCTTTCAATGACGAAACGAGTTCAAACAATGACCAAATTCTGCTCTTGCTGAACGGAGATCTCTGTCCTCTTTTATATACAGATAGAGCATGTTCGACTGAGATTTCTGGTATCGGGAAAAGGGGAATCCTGAGCATCAATGGCTTCATTTTGAAGGCTCTCCGAGAAACCAAAGATTTCTATGATAGTTCTGACAAAAGTACTGCAGCGAAAACAAATGCTCTCTGTATCAGCGATTTTATTGCAACAGAAATTGCCTACCCTATCTATATGACAAGAAGTTATGCAGAGCTTGACAGTCTTCTCAACGCTGAATTCTCGAGTGAAATTGACAACTTTTCAAATAATGCTCTCGAGATTAGTATCATTGGAGCCGTTACTTTATTGATCTTGATGTATTTCCTCTGGATCAAGATAATCAGTCGAATGGAGAAGGAAAGAATAATGTTCAGGAGTATGATGAGACTCATTCCCATCTCCGTCTTAGTCACTAATCGATACCTCAAAAGCTATCTCATTTCAAACTCTAAAGATATCCTCGACTCTGTCAAAAATAGAATCTAAGTGATTTGAAATTTATTATATAATGAGGCTTTCATATGATAAGATTAATAATGGATATAGTACATAATTTATCTCCTTTCCAACTCAAAAAGAACTAAAACCACTTTTATTTAATTGATAAAAAGCCTAATTAATACGTAAATAAATAACCCATAAGACGACTTGGTGGAGAAGAATGCTGAATAAACAACAAGTCAATAACCACAACCATCATAATGCTTGTCAAGCTCATTATAACCGCAAGTTCAAAAACGATCTTCTTGAAGAACAATCACATCCATTAAATCCTTCATCGAGCAATGATGTTGTATGGGCATATCGACCTTTACAGCCAGAGTCAAGAGGAATACGTGCAAGAGAACGTAAAAGCTCCAGCATTAAAGAGATCAATAAAACGCTAGATTGGCAAATTCTTCTACCGAGCTCAAATTTGAACAATATCAAAAGTGTAAGATTTTCCCCTCATCAGAAAAAGGAACCCTCTCCTTCGACGAGCTTAAGGAAAATTCCAAGCAATATGAATAATAATAATGGTAAACTTCGAAATCCTTCTTTCTTGTTTCAAATGATATGATGATTAGACTATGGAGATTTACAATGGAATCAGCAAGTGGAACAAAACCAAAGGTTGACACATTCTCCGAGTCGGAATATTTTTAATGCCAGGAATAAAGAGAAGCATCTCTCACCGAAAATTGAGAAATCACCCGAATCCAAGGCTCAAAGAATTTTTTTCATCGATGAAATAGGGCCTGCATCAGGACTTTTCACAAAGAAAAAAACTCACACAACTCGCAGTCCAAATATTATCAAAAAGATAAATAGCAGTGATCTGCCCTTGTCAACTAAAGCGAAACTCGATTTGCTCAAAGAAAATACAGTTTCTCATCACGTTGACCAGTTCCTTAAACAAAATGATGCTGGTTCTGAAAATAAAAACTGGGGGGAGGTGCGTTCTGGTCGAGCCAGACAAAGCCAATCACAAGCAAGGCTGAAGAGTATATTGTTTGATGATTTGATGAAAAAAAGCTATCGGAGTCGAGAGAAGGCTAAAAAACTTGGATACATTCACAGAAGCAAGGATGAAGAAAATCAAAGCCTTGAATCAAAATTGAACAAGAAAGTGTCAATCGTGAATATCTTTGATTCAAGAAATAAACAAGGAGATAGAAAAGAAAGTTTGTGGCCGTGGAGTGAAGCAACCTATGAGAATACAGGTGATTTACTCATCACTAAACAAGCAATTCACAATCCGGAAACCACCACAGTTATTCAAGCTAGAAAACCAGCAAAATTAAAGAAAAAACTTGTTTGCAAAATTCAGACATTGGGTTTTGACTCTTTTAAAGATCAAAGAAATATGGCTGGGTCACTCAGTCCAGGAGCTTTAACACCAGACAAACGTTCGATGAAAAGTCCGAAATTAAGAATAACTGGTCAGCATTATGCGTCCTCTTTCGATTTGAACAAAACAAGCCCTGAGTCTGCTCAATTACAAACTAGCCATCAAATCAAACAAGAGATTGTTGTAAAAGGCTCTCTCCAAATTGATAAAAGGAGTTCAACAGCGCCTTGGAGTAGTGCATCTCGAGCCAACCTGAAGAAAACTGACAAAGATCATGGAATTGAGGGCGGAGAAATAATAAAGGGACACGGTTTTATTCCTCGGCAAGAGATGGAAAACATGATGTAAGTCCGTCTCATTGTTAAAGTTATTAACAAAAATTATAGAGTTCAAAGAGAGAAATTGAATAGCAGAAGAAACGCTGATAATGAAGAGGATGTGGGTCAGGTTGTGTTCAAACCAGGAACAACTCCAGGCAAGCAACGATCGAGCAAGGCATTGCCAGATTCCAAAAGTGTTTTAATAAAGCATCTGTCGAATGAAGAGTATGAGAATGCTTCACCCAAATATCATCTTTTGGAAGAGCCGAGCCCTTTCAATTGGAGAGATCAGAAATCAGAATTTCTCGAAAAGAAATTGATAAATCAGCTTGGAAACGGGGATTTAGAAGGATGGGAGCAGGATAGCAGTATCAGTGAAGTAGATCTTGAAGCCGCCATCAATCAGAAAAAAGGATATCCTTATCGTAACAAACAACCCCCTCTTGTTCAATGAGAAATGTGGAGGTATGATCGATTTGAGAAAACTTTTCTAAACTTTTTATTATTTCTTAAAATTGAATACGCCAAAAATTATTACTTTTTCTTTGACAATAATTTGTATTTGTTTTTTTAAATAGAATTTTTGGATTCTCGAATTTATATTTCATAATATGAAAGGATGGATATCTTTAATTTTTACATTTTTAAACAAAAGAAGATATAATGAGTTGAAATAGATTTTTCATGTCTTTCATCACTCATAAAGTTCGAATGAAGAAAAAATACCACACAAAATCAGACAAAATTTGAGGTAATTAAGCTTTTCAAATATGCTTTGAGGTTTCTCTCATTCCTCTTCCTCAACTATTGAAAAACTTTTTCTCTTTGCATTTGGAATTGAAAGAATTTCAAGTGCTCACTCAAATCTGCCTTGGGTGATTTGAAAATCTGCAACTGAAAAACCTGCAACTTCGTGCAACGATGTCATAACACCGAATAACAATGTCATAAAACCAAATTTGCGACTCTGTTATGGGATGTTTTGACATCGTTGCACGAAGTTGCAGGTTTTTCA
>Ga0182738_1002271_pt1 | contig 23037 bp, 20 predicted proteins | sample eDN5th30CBELigMG_FD_128876 | JGI IMG/M metagenome (GOLD analysis project Ga0182738, IMG submission 128876) | Enriched Miracle-Growth compost microbial communities from Emeryville, California, USA - eDNA 5th pass 30_C BE-Lig MG (version 2)... ...
CGCGCGCGCGCCAGCCAGGCCGCGCGCAGCTCGGCGGCGGCGCGCTGCACGTCGGGATGCTCGGCCACCGAGGTGCCTGCGGTCAGCGCCTCGTTGGTGGCCAGCTTGGCCTGCGCGGCCTCGCGCGCGGCCTTGGCCTGGGCGACCTGCGACTGGGCGCTGCGCAGCGCGGTGCGGGCGTGCAGCAGCTCCTCGCCGCTGACGCCGCCGGTCCTGGCCAGCGTCTGACGGCGCTGCAGGTCGGCCTGGGCGCGCGCCAGCTCGGCCTCGGCGCGCTCCTGGTCGGCGCGGCTGACGTCGATGTCGGCGCGCAGCGCGTCGTTCTGCACGTACAGCGTCTGCACCTGGCGCACCGTCTGCGCCAGGCGCGCGCGCGCCTGCTGCAGGGCGATGTCGGCGTCGGCCGGGTCCAGGCGCACCAGCGCCTGGCCGGTGCGCACGCTCTCGGTGTCGTCGGCCTCGATGGCGATCACCGTGCCGGCGACCTGGGGCGTGATCTGCACCAGGTTGCCATGCACGTAGGCGTCGTCGGTCGATTCGAAATGCGCGCCGTAGATGAACCACCAGGCGCCGTAGGCGATGGCGGCCAGGAGGAAGACCAGCGTGGCCAGCAGCAGCAGCCGTTTGCGGGCGGCCGGGCGGGCGGGGGAATCTGTGCTCATGATCGGATGGGAAGGCTGGAAGGTTGGCGTGTGTCGGGTATGGGTGCGGGGGCGGCGGTCAGCGGCGCGCGTCGTCGGCCGCGGAGGCCGGGCCGGCCGGTTGCTCGGCATCGGCCGTGCTACGGGCGCCGGCGCCGGCCGCAGCGGCCGCGTGCGCGCCGGACGATGCCGGGTCGTAGCCGCCGCCCAGCGCGGTGGCCAGGTCGGCGTCCAGGCGGTAGGCGCGCGCGGCCAGCTCGGTGTCCAGGCGGGCCTGGGTCAGGACGCTGTCCTGCGCCACCAGCACCGTCAGGTAGTTGCCCAGGCCGGCGCGGTAGCGCTGCACGGCCAGGTCGTAGGCGGCGTCGATGGCCTCGCGCGCCTGGCGCTGCTCGACCGCCTCGCGGCCCAGCATGCGGATCGAGGCCAGGGCGTCGGCCACCTGCTGCACGGCGTCCAGCACGGCCTGGTTGTAGTCGGCCACCGCCTGGTCGCGCTCGGCCCGGCGGCCGGCCAGGTTGGCGTTCAGCCGCCCGGCGTCGAACAGCGGCAGGCTGACGGCCGGGCCGATGCCGGCGATGCGGCTGCCGCTGTCGATCAGATTGCCGGTGCTTACCGACAGCAGGCCGGCGAAGGCGGAGATGTTGACGTTGGGATAGAACTCGGCCTTGGCCGCGTCGATCTCGCTGCCGGCGGCCTGCACGCGCCAGCGCGCCGTGACGATGTCGGGGCGGCGGCCCAGCAGGTCGAGCGGGATGGCCGCGGGCGGCTCGGTGGCGGGCGAGCCCAGCGGCGCCGGCCGCAGGCCGGCGGTGCGCTGCGGGCCGGCGCCGGCCAGGGCGGCCAGCTGGTTGCGCAACAGCGCGATATTGGTCTCGGTGCGGGTCAGGTCCACGCGCGCCGCGGCCAGCGCCGACTCGGCCTGCTTGACCTCGACCTGGGTGTCCAGGCCGGCGCCGTAGCGCTGGCGGGTGATGCCGACGACTTCCTCGCGCTGGGCGATGGTCCTGGCCAGCACCTCGTGCTGGGCGAAGGCGTCCTGCAGGTTGACGTAGGCGGCGACCACCGCCTTGGCGAGCAGGTTGCGCGCGGTCTGCGCGTCGGCGGCGGCGGCCTGGGCGCGCGACAGCGCGGCCTCCAGGCGGTCGCGGTTCTTGCCCCAGAGGTCGATCTCGTAGCCGAGGTCCAGCGCCAGGCGGTTGTCGGTGCCCACCGAGCCGCCCAGGGGCGGGGGATAGATGTAGTTGCCGCTGTAGTGCTGGCGGGTCAGGCTGTAGTTGGCGTCCACGCGCGGCAGCAGCACGGCGCGGGCGTTGCCGACCGCGGCGTTGGCCTGGTCCAGGCGGGATTGCGCGGCGGTCATGCTGGGGTTGCCGGCCAGGGCCTCGTCCACCAGGGCGTCGAGCTGCGGGTCGCCGTAGCGCCGCCACCATTGCGCGGCCGGCCAGGCGGCGGGGACGTCGGACAGGCCCAGCGCCTGCGGCTCCAGGCCGCTGGCCGGCGGGTGGCCTGCATCCATGGGCGCGCAGGCGCCCACGGCCAGGGCAAGCAGGGGAACCGCAAGGTATTTCATGCTGACATTCTGCTTAAAAGATTGCTCAAACTGTATTTGCCTAAGCAATTAGTTGGTAAAAATGAAGGGCCTGCGGCGGCGGCGCCCTCATGGCGCGAACGAGCCGTTGGCCAGCATGCGCAACAGGAAATGGCGCAGCTGGGCGACCTCCGCCACGTCGAAGCCGCGCAGGTGCTGGTTGAGCATCTGCGCGAGCACGGCGGGCGTCTTGGCGGCGGTCTCCCGGCCGGCGTCGGTGAGCTCCAGCTTGACCACGCGCCGGTCTTCCTGGCTGCGCACGCGGCGCAGCAGGCCCTTGGCCTCCAGGCGGTCCAGCGTGCGCGTCATGGCGCCGGTGTCGACGTCGGCCAGGCGGGCGAGCTCGGCGGCCGTGTCGGCCCGGCCCAGGTAGATCATGACCAGCGGCCGCCATTGCATGGCGGTCAGGTCCAGGGGCGCCATGTCGCGGTCTATCATGCGGTTCATGGACGTGTGGACCTGCTTGACCAGGTAGCCCACGCTGTCCTCCGATACGCAGCGGGCATCCGCGCGATAGGGGCGCTGGGGGGCGGTTTCCGGGGTCGACATGCGGCGATTATACTGCCTAGGCAGTTATTGTCAAGACGGCGTCGCGGCGGCCTTGCGCCGGCCCGACCACAGGATGGCCGCGACGATCAGCGCCGCGCCGGCCAGCATCCGCGGGGTCGGCTGCTGGGCGAACAGCGCCCAGGCGAAGGCGATCGCGTAGACCGGCTCCAGGGCGATCACCAGCCCGGCGGTGCGCGCCTTGAGCACGGCCAGGCTGGAGACGAACAGGTAGTGCGACAGGCCGGTGCAGAACACGCCCAGCAGCGCCAGCCAGAGCCAGTCCAGGGGCGCCGCCGCGGCCAGCTGCGGGCCCGCCCAGGGCGCGACGATCAGCGCCACCGCCAGGTTCTGCCAGCAGGCCACCTGGACCGGGTCCATGCCCGCGGCGGCGCGCCGGTTGACCAGGGCGAGCAGGGCGAAGGACAGGCCCGAGAACACCCCCCAGGCCAGGCCCACCGTGCCCCGGTCGCCCAGGTCGAAGGACGGCGTGACCAGCGCCAGGCCGGCGGTGACCAGCCCCAGCAGCAGCCATTCCCCCGCCCGTATCCGCTCGCGGAAGAACAGGCCCTCGAGCAGGGTGATGAAGGCCGGGAAGCTGGCGAAGCCCAGGGTGGCGACCGCGATCCCGCCCACCTTGACCGAAACGAAGAAGGTCACCCAGTGGCAGGCCAGCAGGGCGCCCGAGCCGGCCAGCATGCCGGCGCGGCGCGCATCGATCCGGGCGGCCAGCGGCCGGCCGCGCAGGCCGGCGAACAGCGCCAGGGCCAGCACGGCGAAGGCGGCGCGGCCCAGCGTGATGGCGGCGGCGCCGGACTGGATCAGTTCGCCGAATACGCCGGTCAGCCCGAACAGCACGGCGGCGGCATGGATGGCCGCAAGGGCCTGGGAGCGGGTCATGGATGGTGCAGGAAGGCGCGCCGCGCCCCGGGATGTCGGAATCGAACTTAAAATCATCGCATGAAATCGCTACCCCTTGCCGGCACGCAGCCTGCCGACACCGCGCGCGCGGCAGGCTTCCTGCTGGCGCTGGCCGGCGCCATCCTGTTCTCGGCCAAGGCCGTGGTGGCCAAGCTCACCTACCGGTACGGCATCGACGCCGTCGCCCTGATCGCCTTCCGCATGCTGTTCGCGCTGCCCTTCTTCGCCGCGGTGGCCTGGTTCCAGGCGCGCCGCGCCGCGAGGCTGTCCCTGCCGGCGCTGTCCTGGCGCGAGCGCCTGCAGGTGGCCGCCCTGGGCCTGACGGGCTACTACCTGTCCAGCTTCCTGGATTTCATCGGCCTGCAGACCATATCGGCCGGGCTCGAGCGGCTGATCCTCTTCCTGTCGCCGTCCATGGTGCTGCTGATCAGCGCGCTCTGGCTGCACCGGCCCATCGTCGGCCGCCAATGGGTGGCGCTGGCGCTGTCCTATATGGGCGTGGTGCTGGTGTTCGCCCACGACGTGTCCTTCGGCGGCTCCGAGGTCGCGGTGGGCGCGGCCTACGTGCTGGCCTCGGCGTTCAGCTACGCGCTCTACCTGATCTTCTCGGGCGAGCTCATCAAGCGCGTGGGCGCCACGCGCCTGGTGGCCTACGCCATGACCGCGGCCAGCCTGGCCTGCCTGGCGCAGTTCTTCGTGGTCCACCCGCCGTCCATGCTGCTGTCCCAGCCGTCCGGCGTCTACGGCCTGTCGGCGATCAACGCCGTGTTCAACACCGTGCTGCCTGTCTTCATGGTGATGTGGGCGGTGGACCGCATCGGCGCGCCGCTGACGGCGCAGCTGGGCATGATAGGGCCGGTCTCCGTACTGTTCCTCGCCTACCTGGCGCTGGGCGAGCCGATCACCGTCTGGCAGCTGGGCGGAACGGCCCTGGTGCTGGCGGGGGTTTTCATCCTGAGCGGCGTGCGCAAGGGGTAGCATTGCCGCGTTCCAAACGACCTTCCCCGGGAGTCCCCATCATGGGCAATATCGTCAAGGCCATACGCATCGAACAACACGGCGGTCCGGAAGTCCTGCAACTGGTGGACGTCGAAGTGGCGCCGCCGGCGGACAACGAAGTCACCATCCGCCAGCACGCCGCGGGGCTGAACTTCATCGACATCTACTACCGCACCGGCCTGTACCCGCACCCGCTGCCGCACGGCCTGGGCTTCGAAGGCGCCGGCGTGGTCGAGGCCGTTGGCAAGGGCGTGCGCCACGTCAAGAAGGGCGACCGCGTGGCCTACGGCCAGAGCCCCCTGGGCGGCTACGCCGAGGCGCGCAACGTGCCGGCCGCCCAGGTGGTCAAGCTGCCCGCCTCGGTCGGCTTCGACGAGGCCGCGGCCATGATGCTCAAGGGCCTGACGGTGCAGTACCTGTTTCGCCAGACCTACCGCCTGCAGGGCGGCGAAACCATCCTCTTCCACGCCGCGGCCGGCGGCGTCGGCCTGATCGCCTGCCAATGGGCGCGCGCCCTGGGCGTGAAGCTGATCGGCACCGTCTCCAGCCAGGAGAAGGCCGACCTCGCTCTGGAGAACGGCGCCTGGAAGACCATAGACTACAGCCGCGAGAACGTGGTCGAGCGCGTGCTGGAGCTGACCGGCGGCAAGAAGGTGCCGGTGGTCTACGACGGCGTGGGCAAGGACACCTGGGAAACCTCGCTGGACTGCCTGCAGCCGCGCGGGCTGATGGTCAGCTACGGCAACGCTTCCGGCCCGGTGACGGGCGTCAACCTGGGCATCCTGTCGCAGAAGGGGTCGCTGTTCGTGACCCGTCCCACGCTGGGCACCCATGTTTCCACGCCTGAAAAATTGAAAGCGGCCGCGGACGAGCTGTTCGGCCTGGTCGGCAAGAAGAAGATACAAGTGCGCATAGACCAGCGCTACCCGCTCGCCCGCGCCGCCGAGGCCCAGGCCGCGCTCGCCGCGCGCAAGACCACCGGCGCCACGGTGTTCACGCTTACCTAGGCACATTTACATAGATGTGCATTTCCTGCCCGGGCGTTACGCCCGGGCGGGGCGTCCTTGCCTACAGTGGATGAGCCCATCCACTTCACGGAGGACGATCCATGACTGTCAAAACCCTGACCCTGGTCCTGTCGCTCGCCAGCGCGGGCGCGCTGGCCGGGTGTTCCTCGCCGTCGGTCATCACGCGCGACGACGGCGGGCAGGAAGTCACGCCCGACGCGCCCGAATACAACCAGGATTCCGGCTTCTACGAATACCAGCGCGACGGCCGCACCACGCGCATCAACAAGGACCGCGTCGACAAGATCGAGGAAGTCGACGACTAGTCCTGCGCTTCCAGGTGGTAGCGCTGCACGCGCTCCACCTCGTTCTTCGAGCCCAGCACCACGCCCACGCGCTGGTGCAGCTGGCCGGGCTGGATGTCCAGGATGCGCCGGCTGCCGTCGTGGGCCGCGCCGCCGGCCTGCTCGACGATCAGGCTCATGGGATTGGCCTCGTACATCAGGCGCAGCTTGCCCGGCTTGGACGGCTCGCGCGCGTCCCAGGGGTACATGAAGATGCCGCCGCGGGTCAGGATGCGGTGGACGTCGGCCACCATGGAGGCGATCCAGCGCATGTTGTAGTTCTTGCCCAGCGGGCCGTCCTTGCCGGCCAGGCATTCGTCGATGTAGCGGCGCACCGGCGGCGCCCAGTGGCGCATGTTGGACATGTTGATGGCGAACTCGGCGGTGTCCTCGGGGATGCGCATGTCTTCGTGGGTCAGGATCCACGAGCCCATCTCGCGGTCCAGCGTGAAGCCCACCACGCCGTTGCCCACGGTCAGCACCAGCATGCTCTGCGGCCCGTACACCGCGTAGCCGGCGGCGACCTGCTGGCTGCCCGGCTGCAGGAAGTCCTGCTCGCACACCTGGGCGCCGGCCACGTGGTGGGGGGCGCGCAGCACCGAGAAGATCGTGCCGATCGAGACGTTGACGTCGATGTTGGACGAGCCGTCCAGCGGATCGAAGAGCAGCAGGTACTCGCCCTTGGGGTAGCGGTTGGGGATGAGGTGGATGGTCTCCATTTCCTCGGACGCCATGGCGGCCAGGTGCCCGCCCCACTCGTTGGCTTCGAGCAGGACTTCGTTGGACAGCACGTCCAGCTTCTTCTGCACCTCTCCCTGCACGTTCTCGCTGCCCAGGCTGCCCAGCACGCCGCCCAGCGCGCCCTTGCCGACGGCATGGCCTATCGTCTTGCAGGCGCGCGCGACGATCTCGATCAGCAGCCGGACTTCGGGAGGCAGGGCGGCGCTGCCGCGCTGTTGCTCGACCAGGTATTGGGTAAGGGTTTTGCGTTTCATGGATACCTTGCGGGCAAAGGGAAAAGGGTCAGATGTCCAGCGCCTTGGCGACGATCTCGGCGACGTTGCGCGACAGGCCGGCATGGGCGCGCACGCGCTGCAGGCGGGCTTGCGCGGCCTCGCGCAGCGCGGGCGCGAAGCGCGACCAGCTGTCCAGCGCGCGCGCCAGCCGGGCGGCGACTTCCGGGTTGAGCGCATCCAGCGCCAGCACCTGCTCGGCCCAGAAGTCGTAGCCCGAGCCGTCGGCCGCGTGCAGGCCGCGCGCGTTGTTCAGGCAGAACTGGAAAACCAGCGCGCGCGCCCGGTTGGGGTTGCGCAGGGTGAAGGCCGGGTGCGCCATCAGGCCGCGCACGCGCGCCACGCCGGTGCCGCGCGCGGTGGCCTGCAGGGCGAACCACTTGTCCACCACCAGGGGCTCGTGCTGCCATTGCTCGTAGAAGCCGGCCAGCGCCTGCGCCGCGTCGTCGCCCGAGCCGTCGTTGACCAGGGCAGACAGCGCGCCCAGCCGGTCGGTCATGTTGCCGGCCTCGCGGTACTGGGCCAGGGCCTGCGCCTGCGCGCCGTGCGCGCCGGCGGCCATCAGGTGGGCCAGCGCCAGGTTCTTCAGCGCGCGCCGGCCGGCGGGCTCGGGCGCCGGGCTGTAGTCGCCGGGCGTCCGGTTGGCCTCGTAGGCGGCCTGCCATTCGGCGCCCAGCCGGCGGCCCAGCTCGGCGCGCACGAAGTCGCGGGCGGCCGCCAGGGCGGGCGGGTCCATGGGGGCCATGCGCTCGGCCAGGGTCTTTTCCGCCGGCAGGGACAGGGCCCGCGCGCGGTAGGCCGCATCCAGCCCGTCGGCCTCCAGCAGCGCGCGCCAGGCCTGCACGAAGCCCTCGTCGAGCTGCAGCGCCTGGCCGGCGGCGTGGCGCGCGGCGTTGGCCAGTATCTGCCGCGAGGCCAGTTCCTGCCCGGCTTCCCAGCGCGCGAAGGGGTTGGGGTCGTGGGCCGACAGCAGCGCCAGCTCCTCGTCGCTCCAGTCGTATTCCACCACCACGGGGGCGGAGAAATCGCGTAGCAGCGAAGGCACGGGCCGCTCGTCCAGGCCCTCGAACACCCATTGCCCGCTGGCCTCGGTCAGCTCCAGCAGCGCCGTGCCGTCCGCGCCGGCCGGCGCGTCCTTGCAGGCCAGGGGCAGGGGGCGTCCGTCGCGGCCGAGCAGGCCGATGGCGAAGGGGATGTGGAAGGGCTGCTTGGCGAAATCCGCGCCGGCCAGCTTTTCCACCCCCACCGGCTCGCAGCGCTGCGCCAGCGTCACGGTGCAGCGCCGGCCGGCCGGGTCGTAGTCCAGGCGCACCGATACGCGCGGCGTGCCGGCCTGGCGGTACCAGCGGCGGAACACCGCCAGGTCGCGGTCCGGATGGCGGGCGCGCAGGGCCCATTCCATGGCGTCGACGAAGTCGTCGCAGGTCACCGCCTGGCCGTCGTGGCGGCGGAAATACTCGTCCATGCCGGCGCGAAAGCCCTCCTCGCCCAGCAGGGTGTGCTGCATGCGGATGACCTCGGCGCCTTTCTCGTAGACGGTGGCCGTGTAGAAATTGCCGATCTCCTGGTAGCTTTCCGGGCGGATCGGGTGGGCCATGGGGCCGGCGTCCTCGGGGAACTGGGCCGCGCGCAGGGTGGCCACGTCGTCGATGCGCTTGACCGCGCGGGCGCTGGCCGCGGCCCTGCTGTCCAGGCCCGCGGCCATGCAGTCGGCGGTGAATTCCTGGTCGCGGAAGACCGTCAGGCCTTCCTTCAGGCTGAGCTGGAACCAGTCGCGGCAGGTGACGCGGTTGCCGGTCCAGTTGTGGAAGTATTCGTGGCCGATGACGGCCTCGACGGCGGTGTAGTTGGCGTCGGTGGCGGTCTGCGGGTCGGCCAGCACGTAGGCGGCGTTGAAGATGTTCAGGCCCTTGTTCTCCATCGCGCCCATGTTGAAGTCGCGTGCGGCCACGATCATGAAGCGGTCCAGGTCCAGCTCCAGGCCGAAGCGGCGCTCGTCCCAGCGCAGCGCCCGCTCCAGCGAGGCCATGGCCCATTCGGTCTGCGTGTCCGAGCCGGGGTCGCTGTACACCTGCAGCAGCACCTCGCGGCCCGAGGCGGTGCGCACGCGCTGCTCGCGGCAGGCGAAGCTGCCGGCCACCAGGGCGAACAGGTAGCAGGGCTTGGGGAAGGGGTCTTCCCACACCGCGGCGTGGCGGCCGTCGGGCAGCTGCGCGCGTTCGAGCAGGTTGCCGTTGGACAGCAGCACCGGGTAGCGCGCGGCGTCGGCGCGCAGCGTCACGCGGTAGCGCGACATCACGTCGGGCCGGTCGGCGAACCAGCAGATGCGCCGGAATCCCTCGGCCTCGCACTGGGTGAACAGGCTCTCGCCCGAGACGTACAGGCCCATCAGCTTGGAGTTGGCCTGCGGGCTGCAGCGGCTGACCAGCTCCACCACCGCCTCGTCGGGCAGGCCGGGCAGGTCCAGCCGGGCGGGGCCGACGGTATAGCGGTCCGGCCCCCAGGGCTCGCCGTCCACGGCGACCGACAGCAGCTCCAGCTCCTCGCCGTCCAGCTGCAGCGGCGCCTGGGCGTCGCCCTGGCGGCGCACGCGCAGGCGCGCGGTGACCAGGGTGGACTGGGCGTCCAGGTCGAACTCCAGCTCCACTTCCGGGATGGCGTAGGGGTAGGGGCGGTAGTCGCGGCGGTGGATGGTGACGGCGTTGTCGGTGCGCATGGAGGCGGGAAGCGGCGTGGCGGATTCGCGGGAAGGGGTATTGTAGGTTGCGCCGCCGCCGCGCGGCGAGCCGGCAGCCGGCCCGGGACGAACCTTTGGCGCCGCCTGCCGGTCCAACCCCGGTATCATCCGCCGACGTTCATGGAGGCTGCAATGAATCCGGTTTTCTCCCGTGCCCGAATGCTCGCCCTGCGCGCGCTGCTGCTGTCGGCCGCGCTGGCCCTGGCGGGCTGCGCGTCCACCCTGTCCGCGCGGGTCACGTCCTTCCAGCAGTGGCCCGACGGCGTGGCCGGGCAGGCCTACGAATTCGCCCCGCCCGCGGCCGACCAGTCCGGCAGCCTGGAATTCCAGGCCTACCGCGACATGGTGCGCGCGGCCATCGGCGCCACCGGCCTGGTCGAGGCCCGGCCCGGCCTGCCGGCGCGCTTCCGGGTCGAATTCCAGTACGCCGCCAAGCCCACCCAGGTAATGAGCCGGCAGCCGGTCGATCCCTTCTTCTATGGCGGCGGCTTCTACGGGCCGCGCTGGGGCTGGCCGGGCTGGGGCGGTTATTACGGGCCCGACTGGGTGGCGGTGCCGGTCAACGCCGTGCGCAATTCCCTGACGGTGCAGATCCGCGACCTGCAGAACGGCAACGCCGAGGTCTACCGCTCGACCGCCACGGCCACCACCGGCCAGGATGCGCTGGCCGAGGTCATGCCTTACCTGGTGCGCGCGGTATTCGACAATTTCCCCGGCAATAACGGCCAGGTAAGGGAAGTACGGTACAAGCTGGATTGAAAAAGGGCGCCGCAGATGCGCGGCGCCCTGAAAACTGCCGACACGGTACGCGGGTTTACGATTTGTCGATCAGGAAACTCGCGCGGTCGGCGCCGGCCGCCTCGGCGCTGGCCAGCCAGCGCGGCGGCTTGCCGCGGCCGCTCCAGGTTTCGCCGGTGTCGGGGTGGCGGTATTTGGGCGCCACGGTCTTTTTGGCGGCGCCCGGGGCGGCGGCCTTGCGGCCCGCGGCGGGCCGGCGGCCCGGCGTTTTGCTGTAAGCTGTGGCGAGTTCGTCCGGGGTGATGCCGTATTCGCGCATGGTGCGCACAAGCGTGGCCAGGACGGGTTTGCGCCGGCGGGATTCCAGCGCTTCAGCCCGCTTCTTGAGCCGGTTTATTTCCTTTTCGATTTTCGCCTGTTGCGCTGCGTAGCTTTCTCGGGCCATGTATTTGTCCTCATGAATGTTTAGACCAGCCTGTTATGCGGATCAAGGCGCAATTCTATAGGGTCTGGCCGGCGCGCCTAGTTCTTTTAGTTAGACGTTACATATTTTAGATTATGTCGATCGATCAACAGAATGGTATTTCCCCGCTGTCGGTTGCCGCGGTGCAGATGGTCAGCACGCCCGACGTGCAGGAGAACCTCGCCCGGGCCGGCGAATTAATCGACCGGGCGGCCGGCGGCGGCGCGCGCTTAATCGCCCTGCCGGAATATTTCTGTTTCATGGGCCGCACCGAGCAGGAAAGGCTGGCGGTGGCCGAGGACGAAGGCGCCGGGCCGATCCAGGATTTCCTGGCCGAGCGCGCCGCGCGCCACGGGATATGGCTGGCCGGCGGCACGCTGCCGCTGCGCTGCCCCGATCCCGGCCGGGTTTTCAATACCCAGATGGTATATGCGCCGGACGGCCGGCGCGCCGCGCGCTACGACAAAATCCATTTGTTCAGTTTCACCCGCGGCGACGAAAGCTACGACGAATCGGTCGCCATACACCCCGGCAGCGCGGTGCGCACTTTCGATACGCCGGCCGGGCCCGTGGGCCTGTCGGTCTGCTACGACCTGAGATTCCCCGAGCTTTACCGCGCCTTCGGCCCGGTCAGCCTGATACTGGTGCCGGCGGCCTTCACCTACACCACCGGCCGGGCGCACTGGGAAGTGCTGCTGCGCGCCCGCGCCATCGAAAACCAGTGCTACGTGCTGGCCTGCGCCCAGGGAGGCAAGCATCCCAACGGCCGGCGCACCTGGGGCCACAGCATGCTGATCGACCCCTGGGGCGAAGTGCTGGACGTGCTGCCCGAAGACCCGGGCGTGGTCGCCGGCACCATCGATCCCGAGCGGCTCGCCGACGTGCGCGCCGCCCTGCCGGCGCTGCGCCACCGCGTGCTGTAATACGTAATACCGACATACCGAAATGAAACCGACGGATCCCGCCATCGCCTCGCTCGCCACCGCCAAGACGCTGCTGCTCGACCCCTGGGGTTTGAGCGAAGCCGACATGGCGCGCGCCATCGGCGAAATATTCACCCACAAGGTCGATTATGCCGACCTGTATTTCCAGTACACGCGCAGCGAGAGCTGGAGCCTGGAAGAAGGCATCGTCAAGACCGGCAGTTTTTCCATCGGCCAGGGCGTGGGCGTGCGCGCGGTCAGCGGCGAGAAAACCGCCTTCGCCTATTCCGATACCCTGTCGCCGGACGCGCTCTTGTCCTCGGCGCGGGCGGTGCGCGGCATCGCCCGCCAGGGCGCGGGGCGCGCGCGCGTGCGCGCGGGCGACGAGCGGCCCGGCCTGGGGCTGTACGACGGCACCGACCCGCTGGGCACCCTGACCGCGCCGGAAAAGGTCGCGCTGCTCGAGCGCGTCGAGCGCATGGCGCGCGCCCGCGACCCGCACGTCATCCAGGTCATGGCCGGCCTGGGCGCCGAATACGACGTGGTGCTGGTGGCCGGCAGCGACGGCCGGCTGGCGGCCGACGTGCGGCCGCTGGTGCGGCTGTCGCTGACCGTGATCGCCGAGCGCGGCGGCCGGCGCGAAGTCGGCCACGGCGGCGGCGGCGGGCGCACCGGCCTGGCGTATTTCACCGACGATGTCCTGGCCGGCTACGTCGAGCGCGCCGTGCACGAAGCCCTGGTCAACCTGGAGGCGCGCCCCGCGCCGGCCGGCGAAATGACCGTGGTGCTCGGCCCGGGCTGGCCCGGCATCCTGCTGCACGAGGCGGTCGGCCATGGGCTGGAGGGCGATTTCAACCGCAAGGGCTCCAGCGTGTTTTCCGGGCGCATCGGCGAGCGCGTGGCCTCGCCCGGGGTCACCGTGGTCGACGACGGCACGATGCCCGGGCGGCGCGGTTCGCTCAACATCGACGACGAGGGCAACACCACCCAGCGCAACGTGCTGATCGAGGACGGCATATTGCGCGGCTACATGCAGGACACGCTCAACGCGCGCCTGATGAAGACCGCCGCCACGGGCAACGGCCGGCGCGAATCCTTCGCCCACCTGCCCATGCCGCGCATGACCAACACCTATATGCTGGCCGGCGACAAGGCGCCGGAAGAGATCATCGCCTCGGTCGGGCGCGGCCTGTACGCGGTCAATTTCGGCGGCGGGCAGGTGGACATCACCAACGGCAAGTTCGTGTTCTCGGCCTCCGAGGCCTACATGATAGAGAACGGCCGGGTCACGTATCCGGTGCGCGGCGCCACCCTGATCGGCAACGGCCCGGACGCCATGAACCGCGTGAGCATGATAGGCGACGACCTGGCGCTCGACGGCGGCGTGGGCACCTGCGGCAAGGACGGGCAGAGCGTGCCGGTGGGGGTGGGCATGCCCACGGTGCGCATGGAAGGGCTGACGGTGGGCGGCACGGCTTGAGCGCGAGCGCCGTCGCCCGCCCCGTTGCGTTGCGGCCGCGCATCGCTGCAATCCCGCTGCAGCATGCGGCAAGAATTTCTGTGTTAGCATAGCCGGGCTATGAATACCGCGTCCGTCCGATTTTATTTTTACTTTTATGGTTTTCCGATGCCGCTGGCGGAGGAAGGGACGCGCCGTATCTGACAGATTCGATTCTGCCCCTTTGAAAAAGCCGCCAGCCGTCCTGGCGGCTTTTTTCATGGGCCGCGGGCCAGACAGCCGGCACAACCCAGGAGTTTTCCCGTGTCACACAATACCGACGACCTTCGCATCCGAGAAATCAAGGAACTGGTGCCGCCCGCGCACGTCATGCGCGAATTCGGCTGCACCCCGGAAGTGTCGGAAGTGGTCTACGCCGCGCGCCAGGGCCTGCACCGCATCCTGCACGGCATGGACGACCGCCTGGCGGTCGTCATCGGCCCGTGCTCCATCCACGATACCGAGGCGGCGCTGGAATACGCCCGCCGCCTGAAGGGCGAGCGCGACCGCCTGGCTGCCGACCTGGAAATCGTCATGCGCGTCTACTTCGAGAAGCCGCGCACCACCGTGGGCTGGAAAGGCCTGATCAACGACCCGGACCTGGACGGCAGCTTCAACATCAACAAGGGCGTGCGGGTGGCGCGCCAGCTGCTGCTGCAGATCAACGCCCTGGGCATGCCGGCGGGCTGCGAATACCTGGACATGATCACGCCGCAGTACATCGCCGACCTGGTGTCCTGGGGCGCGATCGGCGCGCGCACCACCGAAAGCCAGGTGCACCGCGAGCTGGCTTCCGGCCTGTCGTGTCCGGTCGGGTTCAAGAACGGCACCGACGGCAACGTCAGGATCGCGGTGGACGCCATCAAGGCCGCCTCGCAGCCGCACCACTTCCTGTCGGTGACCAAGGGCGGGCATTCGGCCATCGTGTCCACCACCGGCAACGAGGACTGCCACGTGATCCTGCGCGGCGGCAAGGCGCCCAACTACGACGCCGCCTCGGTGGACGCGGCCTGCCAGGACATGGCCAAGTCGGGCCTGGCCCAGCGCATCATGATCGACGCCAGCCACGCCAACAGCAGCAAGAACCCCGCCAACCAGCCCAAGGTCCTGGACGACGTGGGCGGCCAGGTCGCCGCGGGCGACCAGCGCATCGTCGGCGTGATGGTCGAAAGCCACCTGGTGGCCGGCCGCCAGGACCTGGTGCCCGGCCAGCCGCTGGTCTACGGCCAGAGCATCACCGACGGCTGCATAGACTGGGACGAGTCGGTGGCCGTGCTGGACCGCCTGGCCCAGGCGGTGCGCGACCGGCGCCAGGCGCTGGGCGCGGCGAAGTAGGGCGGGACGGACCGGCCGCCAGGCGCGCGGCGCCGCCCGGTGCCAGCCGTCCCGGCCTGCCCGGCGGCCGGCCTGGACGGTCGGGCCGGCTGATCATCGGCGTCGCGCGGCGCCGGCAGCCGGGCCGCCGCGGCGACCCCCGCAGTAGAATAAGCGGCGGATACCCAATAATTCCTACCGAGCGGAGACAAGCCATGAACGCCCCCTTGCCCGCCGGGACGCTGCGCCGTCCCATGCCCGAGGCCGTGCTGAGCACGCTGGCCGGGCGCTTCGGCGACCGGCTGTCGCTGGCCCAGGCGGTGCGCGAGCACCATGGCCGGGACGAATCCCCCTATGCGCCCATGCCGCCGGACGCCGTCGTGTTCGCGCAGAGCACCGAGGACGCCGCCTTCGTCGCCCGCCTGTGCAACGAGCACGGCGTGCCCATCATTCCCTACGGCGTGGGCTCGTCGCTGGAGGGCCACCTGCTGGCCATCCAGGGCGGGGTCAGCCTGGACCTGTCCGGCATGAACCAGGTCCTGTCGGTCAACGCCGAAGACCTGACCGCCACCGTGCAGGCCGGCGTCACGCGCAAGCAGCTCAACGAGCACATCCGCGACACCGGCCTGTTCTTCCCCATCGACCCGGGCGCCGACGCCAGCCTGGGCGGCATGGCCGCCACGCGGGCCTCGGGCACCAACGCCGTGCGCTACGGCACCATGCGCGAGAACGTCGTGGCGCTCACCGTGGTCACGGCCGACGGGCGGGTGGTGCGCACCGCCGGGCGGGCGCGCAAGTCCGCGGCGGGCTACGACCTGACCCGTGTCTTCGTGGGCAGCGAGGGCACGCTGGGCATCATCACCGAAGTCACCGTGCGCCTGTACCCGCAGCCCGAGGCCATCTCGGCCGCGGTGTGCAACTTCCCCACGGTCAAGGACGCCGTGCAGTGCGTGATCGAGACCATCCAGATGGGGGTGCCGGTCGCGCGCGTGGAATTCATGGACCGGCACGGCGTGCGCTCGGTCAACCTGCACAGCAAGCTGGGCCTGCGCGAGACGCCGCTGCTGTTGTTCGAGTTCCACGGCAGCCCGGCCGGCGTGCAGGAGCAGGCCGGGACCGTGCAGGAAATCGCCCGTTCGCACGGCGGCATGGATTTCGAATGGGCCGAGCGCCCGGAAGACCGCAGCCGGCTCTGGACGGCGCGCCACAACGCCTATTTCGCCGGCCTGCAGCTGCGCCCGGGCTGCCGCTCCAGCACCACCGACGTGTGCGTGCCCATCTCTCGGCTGGCCGACAGCATCGTCGACGCCTCCGAGCGGCTGGAGCGGGCGAGCTTCCCGTACACCATCGTCGGCCACGTGGGCGACGGCAACTACCACGTGCTGATGCTGCTCTCGCCCGAGGACGAGGCCGAGTGGCAGGAATCGGAAGCCATCAACCACCACCTGGTGCGCCAGGCCATCGCCAACGACGGCACCTGCACCGGCGAGCACGGGGTGGGCCTGCACAAGATGCAGTTCATGGCCGAGGAGCACGGCGAGGACACCCTGGCGCTGATGCGCAGCCTCAAGCACGCCTTCGACCCCAACAACATCCTCAACCCGGGCAAGATCGTCAGTTGGTAGGGGCGGCGCGGTTGGGGTAAATCCCGGCCTGCGCAATCCCCTTGCCCGCGCTATCGTAGATTCATGAACGCGATAACCGATGGTGGCGTGGCGGCCGAGCCCGCCGCGCCGGACCAAGAACAAATCGTAGCCGCGTTGCGGGAAGCAGTGCCGGGGCATTGCATCCTGTACCGGGAGGAAGACACCAGGCCGTACGAATGCGACGGCCTGTCCCTGTACCGCATGCTGCCGCCCGTGGTGGTGCTGCCCGAGACCGAGGCCCAGGTCCAGGCCGTGCTGCGCACCTGCACGCGCCTGAACGTGCCGGTGGTCGCCCGCGGGGCGGGCACCGGGCTGTCGGGCGGCTCCATGCCGCACCCGCGCGGCGTGCTGCTGGGCCTGGCCAAGTTCAACCGCATCCTGTCCATCGACCCGGCCTCGGCCAGCGCGCGCGTGCAGCCGGGCGTGCGCAACCTGGCCATCTCCGAGGCCGCTGCCCCGCACGGGCTGTACTACGCGCCCGACCCGTCCAGCCAGATCGCCTGTTCCATCGGCGGCAACGTGGCCGAGAACTCCGGCGGCGTGCACTGCCTGAAGTACGGCCTGACCGTGCACAACGTGCTGCGCGTGCGCATGGTCGCCATGGACGGCGAGATCGTCGAGCTGGGCTCGGAAGCGCTCGACGTGCCGGGCCCGGACCTGCTGGCCGTCTTCGTCGGCTCCGAGGGCATGCTGGGCGTGGTCACCGAAGTCACCGTGCGGCTGGTGCCGCGCCCGGCGCTGGCGCGCGTGGTCATGGCCAGCTTCGACAGCGTCGAGGCGGCCGGCCAGGCGGTGGCGCGCACCATCGCCTCGGGCATCATCCCGGCCGGCCTGGAGATGATGGACCGGCGCGCCGTGCACATGGTCGAGCCCTTCGTGCGGGCCGGCTACGACATGGATACCAAAGCCATCCTGCTGTGCGAATCGGACGGCACGGCCGAAGAGGTCGCCGACGAGATCGAGCGCATGGAGGCGGTGTTCCGCGAGGCCGGCGCCACCCGCCTGCAGGTCTCGCAGAGCGAGGCCGAGCGCCTGCTGTTCTGGGCCGGGCGCAAGAACGCCTTCCCGGCGGCCGGTCGCGTCTCGCCCGACTACTACTGCATGGACGGCACCATCCCGCGCCGCCAGCTGGCGCGCGTGCTGTCGGCCATCCAGCAGATGGAGGACGAATACGGCCTGCGCTGCGCCAACGTATTCCACGCCGGCGACGGCAACCTGCACCCGCTCATCCTGTTCGATTCCAACAAGCCCGACGAGGTCGAGCGGGCCGAGAAATTCGGCGCCGCCATCCTGGAGCTGTGCGTGCAGGTGGGCGGCACCGTCACCGGCGAGCACGGCGTGGGCATCGAGAAGATCAACCAGATGTGCGTGCAGTTCTCGCGCGACGAGCTGGACATGTTCCTGGCCGTCAAGCGCGCCTTCGACCCCCTGTGCCTGCTCAACCCCGAGAAGGTCATCCCGACGCTGGCGCGCTGCGCCGAGTACGGCAAGATGCACGTGCATGCCGGCGAGCTGCGTTTCCCCGATCTGCCCCGTTTCTGATCCCGCCATGGAATTCGTCCTGTCCGAACTGTGCGAGCAGGTCATGACCGCGCATGCCGGCCGCAAGCCCCTGTTCATCTGCGGGGGCGGCAGCAAGGCCTTCTACGGCAACCGCCATCGCGGCGAGGGCGACGGCCACAACCGGCTCGACCTGACCGCCTACCGCGGCGTCATCGACTACCAGCCGTCCGAGCTGGTGGTGACCGTGCGCGCCGGCACGCCGCTGGCCGAAGTCGAGCAGTTGCTCGCTGGCCAGGGGCAGATGCTGGCCTTCGAGCCGCCGCACTACGGGCCGCAGGCCACGGTGGGCGGCTGCGTGGCCGCCGGCCTGTCCGGCCCGCGCCGCGCGGCCGCGGGCTCGGTGCGCGATTTCGTGCTGGGCACGCGCCTGCTGGACGCGCAGGGCCGCATGCTGGGCTTCGGCGGCGAGGTCATGAAGAACGTGGCCGGCTACGACGTGTCGCGCCTGCTGACCGGGTCGCTGGGCATATTCGGCGCCATCCTGGAGGTTTCGCTGAAGGTGGCGCCGCGGCCCCTCATGGAGCTGACCCTGCGCAGCGAAGCCACCGAGTCCCAGGCCATCGAGCGCTTCGGCCAGTGGCGCAGCCGGCCGCTGCCGGTGTCGGCCGGCGCCTGGGCCGCGGCCGGCACCGGCGGCGAAGCAGGCGAGCTGTGGGTGCGCCTGTCCGGCGCCGAGCCCGCGGTGCGCGCCGCCGCCCAGGCGATGGGCGGCGACGCGGTCGACGACGCCCAGGCCGCCGCTTTCTGGCAGGGCCTGCGCGAGCAAGCCCATCCCTTCTTCGCCGCCCGCCCGCTGTGGCGCGTGGCCGTGCCGCCGACGGCCGCGCCGCTGGGCCTGGGCCGCACCCTGCTGGAATGGGGCGGCGGCCAGCGCTGGGTCGCCGCCGACCTGCCGGCCCAGGCGGTGCGCGAGGCGGCCGCGCGCGCCGGCGGCCACGCCACCCTGTTCCGCCCGGCCGACGGCGCGGCCGCGCCCGCCGACGGCGTGTTCCATCCGCTGTCCGCGCCGGTCGCCGCCATTACCCGCCGCCTGAAGCAGGAATTCGACCCTGCCGGGCTGTTCAACCCCGACCGGATGGTTCCTGGGCTGTGAGGCCCGGCCTGCCGCCCGCCGTGCGCGCCTGCCCGCCGCCGACCGAATCCCCCGTTTCCGGCCGCCGGACTCCGGCCCGAGGCCGCTTCCACTGACAGACCACCGTCCATGCAAACCAATCTCGCCGAGTGGGCACGCGACACCGACCTGGGCAAGGAGGCCGACGCCATCCTGCGCCGCTGCGTGCACTGCGGATTCTGCACCGCCACCTGTCCCACCTACCAGGTGCTGGGCGACGAGCTGGACAGCCCGCGCGGGCGCATCTACCTGATCAAGCAGGTGCTCGAAGGCGCCGAGCCCACGCGCGCCACCCAGCAGCACCTGGACCGCTGCCTGACCTGCCGCAACTGCGAAACCACCTGTCCGTCCGGCGTGCAGTACGGCCATCTGGTCGATATCGGCCGCAAGGTGGTCGAGGAGCGCGTCGCCCGCCCCTGGGCCGAGCGCGCGCGGCGCGCGCTGTTGCGCGGCGGCCTGAACTCGCCGCTGTTCGCGCCCGCCTTCAAGGCGGGGCAGGCGGTGCGCGGCCTGCTGCCGGCGTCCCTGCGGCGCAAGGTCCAGCCGGCGCGGCCGGCCGGCGCCGTGCCCGCCACCGGCCACCATCCGCGCCAGGTGCTGATGCTGGCCGGCTGCGTGCAGCCGGCCATGATGCCGTCCATCGACGCCGCCACCGTGCGCGTGCTCGACGCCGTGGGCATAGGCACGCAAGTGACGGCGGGCTCGGGCTGCTGCGGCGCCGTCAAGTTCCACCTGGACGACCAGGACGCGGCGCTGGACCAGATGCGCGCCAACATCGACGCCTGGTGGCCCGCCATCGAATCGGGCGAAGTCGAGGCCGTGGTGATGAACGCCTCCGGCTGCGGCGCCATGGCCAGGGAGTACGCCCACCACCTGCGCCACGACGCGCGCTACGCCGAGCGCGCGCGCATCGTGGCCGGCAAGGTGATGGACGTGGCAGAACTGCTCGCGCCCCTGGCCGGGGAATTGCGCGAGCGCCTGGCCGGCGCGGGCCTGCCGGCGCGCGCCGCCTTCCACCCGCCCTGCACCCTGCAGCACTGGCAGGGCCTGCGGCCGCTGACCGAAAAGCTGCTGGCCGACCTGGGCTTCGCGCTGCAGCCTTTCGCGGATACGCACCTGTGCTGCGGCTCGGCGGGCGCCTACTCCGTGCTCAACCCGGAAATCGCCGGCGAGCTGCGCAACCGCAAGCTGGCGGCGATCGAACCGACCGGGGCGGAGGTGGTGCTGTCGTCCAACATCGGCTGCATCGGCCACCTGCAAAGCGGCACCGACACGCCGGTGCGGCACTGGATCGAGGCGGTGGACGCGGCGCTGCAGGGGCGGGCGGTATAGGCTGGACGATAGCGGGCGGACGATAGCGCCCGGGCGATGGCGGCCGGAACCCGGCCGCTGAACGGAACCTACCCGGCCGACGGCCCGCGAGCGGCCAGCATCAGGCGATCCAGCGCATTGGCGAACGCGCGCCTGTCGGCCTGGCTGAAAGCCGCGGGCCCGCCGACGTCGACACCGGCATTGCGCAGGTCTTCCATCATGTCCCGCAGCGACAGGCGCTCGCGTATGGTGTCGGCGGTATAGCGCTCGCCCCGCGGGGTGAGCGCCAGGGCGTTCTTGTCCAGTACCTGGGCGGCCAGCGGGATGTCCCCGGTAATGACCAGGTCGCCGGCGCATACGTGCTGCACGATGTAGTCGTCCGCCACGTCGAAGCCGCGCGGCACCTGGACCGCCCGGATCAGGGGCGACGGCGGCGTGCGCAGCATCTGGTTGGCCACCAGCGTCAGGGACCGCTGCCACCGCTGCGCCGCCCGGTACAGGATGTCCTTGACCACGACGGGGCAGGCGTCGGCATCGACCCAGATGTGCATGCCCTTGGCGTGCATGCCGCTAGCCCTTCAGCGCGTCGGCCAGCAGGGTATTGACCAGATCGTTGACGGCGACGCCGTCGGCCTGCGCCCTGGCGCGCAGGGCGTCTATCAGCGGCAGGCGCAGCTTGACCGGAAACGGCACCAGGCCGGCCGCCTGGTCCAGGCGGCGCTGCTCGCGTCGGTCCGGCGCGGGCGAGGCGCCGGCATAGCGCCCGGGCGGAATCGCCGCGTTGAGCCTGCCCATCAGCTTCAGGGCCTTGTTTTTCTCGAGATCGGTCTTTTTCATGAGGAAATCCGGGTAAGGGTAGGCATTCTAGACGGGTCGGCCAGCGCCAGCGACTGCGCCTGCGGCATCTACGTATAGGCCTGCGCGGCGCCGGGCGTCAACGTTCCGTCCGGGGAGCAGTCGCGTGCGCTGCCTTTTTCAATGCTTTCTGAAATTGACTCTGGCTGCGCGGCCTCTGCCGCGCTAGCATCGCCATACCTGGATGGATTTCGGCATGAACGACATGGCACTCAAGTTCGATACCCTGGCTATCGTCGACCGCCTGCAGCGCGGCGGCTTCACGTCCGAGCAGGCCCGGACGCAGGCGGCCGTGCTGGCCGACGTCCTCGACGCCGACCGCCTGGGCGTGGCCACCCGCGAAGACCTGCACGCCGTGGAGCAGGGCCTCAAGGCGGATATCCAGAGCGTCAGATCCGAGATTGCCGAGCTGCGCCATGGCACGCGGCTGGACATCGCCGACCTGCGTCATGAACTCAAGCTGCAGCGCTGGATGACGGGCTTCCTGCTGGCCGGCACCAGTTCCATCATGTACCAGCTGTTCCTGGCGCCGGCCGCCGGCCTGCTTCATTGAGCCGGGCATGACCGGCGCCGGCCGGCGCCGCCCGCCCGGCCGACCGCGCTGGCCGGGCCAGGCAGGCTGCGCGCCTACTCCACCGCCTTGACCATCTCCTCCAGCACCTTCTTCGCGTCCCCGAACACCATCATCGTCCGGTCCAGGTAGAACAGTTCGTTGTCCAGCCCGGCGTAGCCCGCGGCCATCGAGCGCTTGTTGACGATGATGGTGCGCGCCTTGTAGGCCTCCAGGATGGGCATGCCGGCAATCGGCGAGCCGGGGTCGTTCTTGGCCGCGGGGTTGACCACGTCGTTGGCGCCCAGCACCAGCACCACGTCGGTCTGGCCGAACTCGGCGTTGATGTCGTCCATCTCGAACACCTGGTCGTAGGGCACCTCGGCCTCGGCCAGCAGCACGTTCATGTGGCCGGGCATGCGGCCGGCCACCGGGTGGATGGCGTACTTGACGGTGACGCCCTTGTCCGTGAGCTTCTCGGCCAGCTCCTTGAGCGCGTGCTGGGCGCGCGCCACCGCCAGGCCGTAGCCGGGCACGATGATGACGCTGTCGGCGTTGGCCAGCAGGAAGGAGGCGTCGTCCGGGCTGCCCGACTTGACGCTGCGCTCGCCCTGCGCGCCGGCGCCGGCCGGCCCGCCCGCCGCTGCCCCGCCGAACCCGCCCAGGATCACGTTGAAGAAGGACCGGTTCATGGCCTTGCACATGATGTAGGACAGGATGGCGCCCGAGGACCCCACCAGCGAGCCCGCGATGATGAGCATGGGGTTGTTCAGCGAAAAGCCGATGCCCGCCGCCGCCCAGCCGGAATAGCTGTTGAGCATGGACACCACCACCGGCATGTCGGCCCCGCCGATGGGGATGATGATGAGCACGCCCAGCACGAAGGCGATGGCCGTCATGACGATGAAGGGCAGCCATTCCTGCGTGGCCATGAACCACAGCCCGCAGCCCGCCATCGCCAGCGCCAGCAGCAGGTTGACGACGTGCTGGCCGGCGAACACCACCGGCGCGCCCTGGAACAGGCGGAACTTGTACTTGCCCGACAGCTTGCCGAAGGCGATGACCGAGCCGGAGAAGGTGATCGCGCCCACGAAGGTGCCGATGAAGAGCTCCAGCCGGTTGCCGGTGGGGATGGGCATGCCCGGCGCGGCGATGCCGAAGGCATGCGGCTCGGCCACCACCGCCGCGGCGATGGCCACCGCGGCCAGGCCGATCATGCTGTGCATGAAGGCGACCAGCTCGGGCATCTTGGTCATTTCCACGCGC
>Ga0182738_1002272_pt1 | contig 23036 bp, 21 predicted proteins | sample eDN5th30CBELigMG_FD_128876 | JGI IMG/M metagenome (GOLD analysis project Ga0182738, IMG submission 128876) | Enriched Miracle-Growth compost microbial communities from Emeryville, California, USA - eDNA 5th pass 30_C BE-Lig MG (version 2)... ...
AGTACCACCTCATCTTCCAGAGACTCAACCTTCCCATCTGAACGCGCCTGGTCCAACCTTTGCTATGTAGAGTTGGTCCGTCGACATAAACTTCGCCTGCACGTTGAGATTGCATCCACTGCAATCCGTATGGCAAACATTTGAGAGCATCCCGCCCCATCGCCTGACACTCATTCCACCAATTCAACCAATGCAGATACTTCGCATTCAGCTTGACCGTGAAATCCTCAAGGGGGATTCGTTCGAGCAGCAATTCCTTCCGTTCCAGCATCCCGGTGACTTCTTCCACAGCCTCACGACGGTCACCAATACGCCGAGGCGAAATGAACTCCGTTCTCTCAAATCTTCCTGCCGCAGGATTAACGACGATCGCAGTCAAGTTTTCCTTGACATTAGGAGTAGCCATTGACCAGACCAGCTTCATGTCCTCAGGCTTGAAGAGCATGGATCGACAGGCATCTTGGAGACTTGTTCCAAAGAGCAGGTCGACTTTTTCCCCTGGCTTAACGAGACGTCGCCGGGTGGCTGTCAAATGGCGACGGGCAATTTGAGCGGCCTTGCGCCATCCATCCCATTCGATGGCTTCCTTCCGCTCTTTCTCTTGCTCTTCATTCTCGTATGGCGCATGCACGATGACGACATCGAGGTCGTTTGATTCCAAGGCGCCTCGCGCGAAGGAGCCGAAGACATAGACTGCGTGAACCTCGATTGGGAGGTTCCTGCTACAAACATCGGTGATCAGCCGTTCGAGGAGGATCTGGCGTTGCTCACGTTTCACATTGGCTCCTGTGAGATCCCGGTGAAAAGCCTTATGTGGCATCCAAGAATAACTGCCTCATGATGCACTCAGCTCATCGCCGCTGGAGGCAATCCGTTCGCCGACCCAGCGGAGGTGGCCGACCTGGAGCAGGTCGTTCAGGGTCATTTCCAATCGTTGCCGGATTTGTTTGCCGGTGCGGGCGAAGCCGAGGCAGCGTGTCGTCTGTTGAATTAACCCTTCGAGATCGGTTGCGCCGCAGCGTTTGACGATTGTCTGAAACAATTCTCGCAAGTGATCTTCCGGAACATCTTTGATGGCCTTAAAGACCGGACCTGTTGGTCCCTCAGCCACCTCGATTTGCGGAACCGGATCGTCCAGATCGTCTTCCTCCACAAGATCGATTTCGACCGGACGGGCGAAATGGGCGGTGCTGGCCCGCTCATAGGCGGCCAGCACTCGATCCAATTGCCGTTCCGGATTCCGAATCCAGTCGGTCGACCAGATCCGGATGATGTTCCATCCCAGTTGCTCTAACACACTTTGTCGAATGCGGTCCCGGTCGCGGGCTGTTTTCGAGGAATGATAGGTGGCCCCGTCGCATTCGATGCCGAGACAGAATTCGCCCGGTCGTTGGGGATGTTTCAGGGCCAGATCAATTCGGAAACCGCCACATCCGACTTGAAGAACAGGATGTAACCCTCGGGCAATGAGTGCGGTGGCAACTTCCTGTTCGAAGGTGGATTCCGCTTCCCCGGTGATGGAATCAATTGTACGAGCCAACGAATCGACACCCCGCTCGGCATACTCAAGATAGCCCTTGAGCAGATGTGCCCCCAGACTCGTGCTCCCCGACAAATCCAGGTCCGACGACTTCACCGAAGCGACTAGCACGACTTCCTCACGGGCGCGCGTGACTGCAACATTGAGCCGCCGTTCACCCCCAGCTTTGGTAAGCGGCCCGAAGTTCTTCAGAAACTTCCCAGCTTCGTTGTAGCCGTATCCCATCGAGAGAATGATGACATCCCGTTCATCTCCCTGAACATTCTCCAGGTTTTTGATGAAGAGTGGTTCGGATAGTCCGGTGTGAAAGAGTGTTTCCACTTCCGGATATTTGCGGCGACGTTCGTAAATCGCATCTTCAATCGCCGACTGCTGTGACTGATTGAATGCGATGATCCCCAATGAAGTCTCGGGCCGAGTCCTCAGATGACGAATGACAAGATCAGTCACTCGCTCCGCCTCCGGCAGATTCGTGCGCTCGATCCACCTTCCTTGCGGCACAAATTCCAGACGCACTGCGTCGCTGGTCGCATCTCGAATGCTGGGAAAGGTCACCAGATCCCCGCTATAGAAATGCCGATTCGAGAAGGCGATCAATGGTTCCCGACGACTTCGATAATGCCAGCGGAGGCCACGGCCGGGCATGCCGATCGACTTACACAGACTCAAAATACTCTCGAAGTCGCCGATATCGGAATCCTCATCATCTGCGGATTCGATGTCAGCCCGGTTAAAGAAGTTCGTCGGCGGCAATTGTTTTTCATCGCCCGCCACGATGAGCTGGCTTCCCCGGTAAATGGCTCCCATTGCGTCCCATGGGAAGACCTGTGAGGCTTCGTCGAAGATCACCAGATCGAAGCGGAGTTCATCCGATTGGAGAAATGTGCTCACCGACAACGGGCTCATCATGATGCACGGTTTGAGCCGCTGCAGCACGCTGGGGACTTCGGCAAAGAGTTTTCGGAGCGGGAGCTGCCGACGTTTCTTCTGGATCTCCCGCTGCAGGACTCCCAGTTCGGACGTTCCTTCGATAAACCACCCCAAGCGTGGCCGATCATCCCGTCCCAGCTGATACTGGCGAATCCGAGAAGAGGCGGCTCTCACTTCCCATTCATCCAACCGGCGGAACCGTTCCCGCAACTGTTCGTGAGCCTCGAGATCAAACTCACCGATGAGCCGGTCTTCCTGGGCAAACTGATCGAAGACAAGACGAAAGAACCGTGCTGCGATGACACTCTTCGCTTCTTGCGGGGAATAGCGGGCATCCAGCAGTTCTTCGACAACCCCGGCAAAACCCTGTTCCGCCATGTTGCGGCGCCAGCGGGAGAACTTCAGCCATTCATCCAGCGACCCCATCTCGGAACAAAGTCCCTGCAAATACTGGCTGAGGAGTTCCAGCGGCATATTGGGAATGGACAGACCATGGCCGGTTTCTTCTTCAAACCAAAAGACCGACTGCAGAAAATTCAGTGAATGAGAGAAATCGTCGCCCAGTGCATTGTCGCAAACTTCCAGGGCGTGTTGAACTTCCTGCCTGAACTGTGGCGATGTGGAAACGGCACGGGTCAATGGGGGAATGGGACCTTGTTTGACCTGATTCAGGAGCCAGGTTGCTTCCGCCTGTCCGCCCGCCGGGAGGTCGAATCCCGGTTCGACGTTCCATTCCCTGAGAATCGCTAGGCACGCGTTCTGTTCGCCCAGAAAATGCCGAATTTCTTCAACTGTGTTCCGAACAGCGGAAAGCGAGTCAATCGGCACGTCTGCGTCTGGCAAGAGAGCAGGCAGGAACGTCGCCAGTGTCTGATGTCGTTCATGAAGTATGGGAAGTGCTGATCGCGCCACGGTGAGCAAAACGGTCAGCGGCTTTCTCGCGAGATCCTCAGCCGACAGTGCTTCGTCCAGCAGGCGAAAGTGCGGTACCAGTGCCTGGAGAGCCTGCAAGAATGAGCGATAGGCCGCGTCCAGGTTGTTCGCCGACTCCGCCATCTGGGAAGGATTGAGACGACCAGGCTGGCAAAGAACTTCCTGATACTTCTCCAGTGAAGGGTCGAGTTTGCCCAACTTTTCTGCTGCGAGAATTCCCCGTTGTAAAGACTTCCACATCCCGGCATCAGTCGCGTCTGCATCGGGGGGGAGCAAGTCAACGATCGGCCGGAACTGCTTTCGAGCGGTTTCGAGAAGTTTGGCATGCTGTTTCGCCAGCTGAACATCTTCGACGATGGTTTTGAGTGTTTTTGGTGGAATGGAATAACAGGCGGCTGCAGCGGTATACGCTTCCCGGCAGTCAGCGATGGAGCTTGCAAGTTGTGACAGCCACTGAATCTGGTTTGAGATCGAATTCCGCTCATCCAGCTGACATTCCAGTGATGAGCCAGTAAGCAAATCCCGAAACTGTTCCGTGAGCGTGTTGATCTTCGACATCGTTGCGGTCAGCAGCGAGCGGTCGACCGGCACTGGCCGTAATGGGAGCTGGCTGACCACTTCCGGGAGGACGTTGGCAAATTCCTCGAAGGTTTGCAGCGACGCCCGCAAACTGGTCCAGGCCGCCAGATCATCGACCGGGAAATCTGATGGAAGCCAGGTGGCCACCTCCTGGGCCAACTCATGTACCTCAGCTGACCGTCGATGCCAGGTGCGTAATTTGAGCAGATCCGCCAGCAATAACGGAGTGGCGGGACAGCCTGCTTTATAGAGTTCAGCCACTTCCTGCCGGTACGCTTTGAAGCCACCGAACCAGCGTTTCCAGATGGACTGGTATGCAGGAGCTTTTTCTACGATTGGGGCAGCTGTCGATTTGAACGCCCGGTGCGAGAGACGTTCTTCCAATTGCTCGCGGAGTTCCGCCGCTTCCTGCAGATCGCTGATCGCCGCATCGCAGGCGGACCGGAGTTGCCCTCGGACAGCGGAATCGCGCCACTGGCCGGAGATCACGGAGTGATCCACGATGAGCGGGATTCCGGTTTCCAGAGCACGGGTCAGCGACAGGCTGAGGGGGATCTCCTGCTCGATTCCCCAGCTTTTCAAAAGCTCCTGCATGCTCGGCTGTAATTCTCTCAGCAGTGATTCTGCCTTTTGCAGCTGGCTCTGCAGATCGGAGAGTTCATCGATCATCCCCTCAGAGGAGAATGCTTGAACAGATTCCCAGGCAGAGGTCAGCTGGCCTGTTGCATCAACGGATTGGCTGAGTGCGATCAGCTGTTCCAGGGAGAGACGACCTTCGAGACGTCTGGCAATTCGGGCGGCTTCTTCGAGCTGAGAGAGTGCGGTCTGGCTGGCCTGACGCAGCTTTGACCAGTTCTCCGACAGCAGCCAGTTGGGATGAAGAGGGACAGTGTTTCCCACCAATCTGAGCAGATCCACGACCGCCGGAAATTTGTAAACCGGAAGTTCTGCCTTGATCGGGACGGGAACCATTCCGATTGCAGTCGTCACAACAGTCTCAAGCTGATCACCTGCTTCGATCAACTTGCGGAGGTGTCGGATCCGTTCGTTCAAAAAGTCATGTTGTGCGCGAACAGTTTGCGGAAGTTCTCCTTCAAGTCTTCCAAGCCAGAGCAATGCTTCTGAAGAGGACGTGGCGTCAACAAGATCGCTGGGAAACAGCTCTTCGATGTTTTCAACGAACTGGGGAAGCCGGGAACGGCGTTGTGCCAAGGCTTGAGCTGCATCACACCTCCGCAAGACCGTTTCGGCGACTTTTTGCGGTGCATGAAACCAATCCCCCGGCACCTCTGGAACACTTAATGCCTCGCGAAAGGATTGAAGTACACTGTCCAACGTCTTCAAGGTAGGCTCATCAGACAAGAGTCCCTGCTCAACAAACGGAGAGGTGACTTGATGAACTGCTCCCAGGGCGGTCGCAAGCACTTCCAGATGGTTTTGAAGTTCATCGGAAAGAGTCAGCGTCCTGGTCGTCAGCTGACAGCCTCGCCAGGGATGTCGATCATGCCCCTGAATGACGTTTTCGGACTCCTGGGCGCGTTCGAGCAGTTGCAGCCATTCTTCAAAACGAGTGCGATCCATTTCCTGGACGCTCGGCAATCCGCAACGCGACTTGACGGAATGCCCCAATCGATGTGACCGCGAAACATGTCCATAGAGTTCGTAAGGGGACAATCCCAAAGGGGGACGCCGCTGGTGAATCGAGCGGACATAGCGATTGAGCAACGTCCGTTTCTGCCGGGCTTCGTCCAGACGCGGTGAGACGTCGTCATAAACTTCCACCGGCAGGTCGAGACAATACTTCAATTCATCGAGAACCGCTTTTCGGTTCGCCTTGCTGGAATGGCATTCCAGACAGAAATCCCCCAGGCCGCAGTCATCGAGCCGCCGTTTGACGACTTCCAGTGCGGAGACTTTCTCGCTGACAAACAGGACTTTGCGGCCTTCCGAAAGCGCATCGGCAATGATGTTGGCGATCGTTTGGCTCTTGCCGGTCCCTGGCGGACCATCGAGCACGAAACTGACTCCACGACGGGCAGCCACAATGGCCTCCAGTTGGCTGGAATCGCAGTCGAGAATGGTCTTGATCTCCCCCGGCAGCACTTCGTCATCGAGTTTGGCTGCTTCAGGCAATGGAGCCTTGAAACCGAAGGAGTGCTGCGGAGATATCGTTTCGTCTCCGCCAATAGATCGGCACAGTGGATTGGCCAGAACGGATTCGACATGGTCTCCCAGATCCTGCCACATGGCGACTTTGGGAAAGGCAAATCGCCCCAGCGCGCATCGATCGATCACTTCCCAGCGTTCGTTCGCAGCGACGGCCTCGCGAACCGCGTCCAGAAAGGCCATGCGGGCCCCTTCTTCTTCCAGGTCGTCAATATCGGGAAGTGCCGGATAAACCAAGCTGAAGTCCTGTTTGAATCTCTCTCGCAGGCAAAGATTGTCAATGGCGTCGTCTTCCGCTTCAATCAGTTCCCAAGGAGCATCAGCAGATGATCTGGAGAGTGAGACAGGAACCAGCATGAGTGGGGAAAGATGTTCCACATCGCTGTCAACGGACTCAAACCACTTCAGAAATCCGAAAGCCACATAAAGACAATGGACTCCTTGTTCGGAAAGAGACAATTGAGCATGCCCATCCAGCGTCCGGAGCCGCCGATCCAGCGCGCGGTCGCCCAGCGGCGTCAGCAAATCGCGAGCACCGGGCTTTCGTGATGACCGGCACTCTTCGAGCGGCGGATTCCATTCCTTCTTCTTTTTACTGGAAGACTCTTCATTCGCCGCTTCTTCCTCTTCCTTGAGGAACTCCGGCGGTGGTGGAACAAGCTCCCGCCGCCAGGGGAACCGCATCACATCCGATCCGGCCGCCGCTTCGCTCGCCAGCTTTCTCCAGATGACTTCCGTTTCAGGGGTGACAAGTTCCACGACGCCGCGAGAGGCATTAAACGAACAATTGATGAGCGGGTTGCGATTTCCCAGGTCGAGCAGCTTGCTCTGCCACTTGGTCACCTGATTTCGGAGCCGGGCTTCCAGATCCTGCTGCTGAGGAGGGGTGTCTTCGCCATTCGGTTTTGGTGCGACGTTCACGCCATCAGAAACAAGATAGGAACTAGCGGAATTCAAATTCGCGTTGCTCATCTCAGGCCCGTTCTGTCAGAAGTGGATCACCGATAATTTAGCATTCAGGATCACAACGAACCAACCAGCTTGGTCGGAGAAACTGATGAGATCCTTTAAGCAACCCGCGTCTCTCAACGAAGTCAATCGTGACCGAAGCGTTCCGCACACAGCCTCACGATTGAAATTTCTGCCGTGACCATTTCAAGGAAATTTTTGATCCTGGACGATCACCCGGCATTTTGGGTAATTCGGACATCTCCAGAAGGACTGACCGGCATGTTGCCCTTTGGATGAAACACGGCGGACCATCGGCATGTCGCACTTCGAACAAATGGGAACCTGGCCGGCTTCTGAAATCCGTTGATGTGGTGAGAAATCACCACGATCCGCGAGATGGGGAGCAATCAGGCCGAGAAGTTCGTGGGGAGAGTAGGTCGAACGGGCCGGGACCCGAAGAAGCGGTAAGCCGGCCACTTCGAAGACGTCGTCAACGAACTGGTCACGTTCCTGCCGAGAAGACCGCGCGTGACTGGAATCATCCAATTCGACACCAAGCAGCGGCTTCAAGGTCAGTGGATCACACAGCAGAAAGTCGACGTGTTTCCGGTCAATCTTGTTGCGATAGGACTGATTTTCATGGGGCCGGGCGACAAAGAACAGATCGGCCAAGCGTACCTTTGGACAGATGACTGCCTTGTCTTGAATCACACTGCCCAGGACACGAAAGAACGACAGTTCCGCCGCCGAAAGAAAATCATCACGGAGACGGTAGGGGAGCTCTTGATCGTCTGCGGTCTGATCAAGGATCGCCTGTGTGTCTTCAATTCGCCATCGATCACCATCGGCCATCCGACCTTTCAGGGGCATTCCCAGCAGACGAAGGATTGCCCCCAAGCATCCAATTGGTTCGTGTGTGCCCATCAGAACCTCGAACGCTCAAACGATTGAGTTTGTGTGAAACGAAATGGCAGGGCGTCACGATAGCTCATTCGCCCTTCTGCTTCACGTTCCCTTATAGCTCAGCAACGGACGTAGCCTGCGGGTAATCTTGATCAGATCCCGCTGGGCGCGCAGAACGTCGGCGATGTCCTTGTAAGCCTCCGGGGCCTCTTCGCGAAGCTGCTGGCTGCGACGGTTGTCAAACCAGACTCCTCGCAACTGGCGTTCAAACTGCCTGATGTTGATCCTGTGCCGAGCGGCCTCCCGACTCAATCTGCGACCGGCGCCATGTGAACAGGAACAAAGTGATTCGGGGCAACCACGCCCAGCCACATGCACGCTGGTCGTTCCCATCGAACCGGGAATGATGCCTGTTGCTCCTGCATCTGCCGGCTGTGCCCCTTTGCGGTGAATCCAGTATTCTTGCCCGAAGTGAGTTTCGCGTTGAACATGATCATGGTCGCTGTGAATCAGCGAGGGCCAGTTGATGCCAACAGAAAACTCCTTTCCCAGAATCCTTTCCACCGACCGGAGCATCTCCAGGCGATTCGCAGCAGCATAGATTCGCGCCCAGGAAACATCGGCCAGATAAGCCTGCCCCAAGTCGGTTCCGGCATCCAAACAGGCCAGTCCGAAATGTCGCTCGCAGAATCTCAGGTGGTGCCCCGTGATCGCCTGCCCCATTGCCCGTGAACCGCTATGAACCATGATCCACAACTGGTCCTGTTCATCCGCCTGAAACTCCAGGAAATGATTTCCCCGCCCGAGCGTGCCGAGTTGCACTCGTCCATCTCGTTGAGCCAGCCGGTTCAGCCCGGGATCGCTCAATGGTTGCTGAATCAGTTCAGACGAAAAATTCCGAGGTGTAGGGTGTTTGTTGGATGGAACATGCTGGTACAGAGCAGAGAGCAGCCGTGCTGCGTTCTTCTCATCAGAAAGGAGACTGCTGTCGGTTTCCACTGCAATCGCCGCCATTCCGCAGCCAATGTCGCTCCCCACCGCAGCTGGATAAATCAATTCCGTCGTTGCCAGAGCGATCCCGACACAGACCTCCTTCGAGAGATGGACATCCGGCATAATCGCCATGTGATGGATATCCTCCGATTTGCGCAGTTGTTCGATGGATTGTTTGACGTCAGACGACATTGGTCCCGCTGTCCAGAGATACAAAGCAGCAAGAGGAGCTGTCATGGTTGCTCCTCCTGATTCTGACAGATCTGTTCTTCATCCGATCCGAGAACCTGAAACAGCAGGAGTGGCGTTTTCTTGCGGGTAATCGCTTGTGCCACGGCGCTCCGGAGTTGTCCCTCGACGGTTGCCAGCCGGCGTTCGATGTCAGCCCGGTCCAGTTCCGCTGCGGCAACATCCGCAACGACCGTCACCAGCAACCGGGAGGAATCCGCTCCCGGGGTGATGGACACGATTTTCAGTCCGCTGAGCGACTCATCACGAATCTCACCGGACAGGACCAGATCGAGCGTCTTCTGCACCTGGCGACAGAGTTGTTTGGCTTTGCGGTGCTCTTTGTCCCGTTTGCGAGACGGTTTGAACAGATCACGAGGATCGACGCCGTCGTCCTCGCGGAGTTCCACACACAGCGCGCGCATCTGCTCGCGCTGACGGTTGTTCAATGTCATGAGTCTCCGTCAAAACCTGTAGTTTGTTAAAAAGTTTGGTTTGCAATTTGCATTCCACGGTCTTCCGAAAGGAGGGCGAAGCCCATGTTGACGCCTCTGTCATTCCCTTCATTGGGACAATACGACGTGGCGTCCAGGACGGATGACAAGAAACAACTCTCGGACGAGCAATGGTTTATTATTCAAGACCTGTTTCCCTGGAGGCCTCCCTCGGAGTTCGGGGGGCGGCCCGTGGTCCCTTCCAGAGCGGTTCTGGAAGCGTTGTTATGGTTACTCAGAATCGGCGGTCGTTGGCAAGATTTACCAGACTGGGCACCTTCGGAATCGACTTGCCGGAGACGACTGCGGAAGTGGGTGGAGACGGGGTTACTCACGGAAGTCTGGGCCCGGCTGATTGACCTGTCCAACGAATTCGGAGAGATCGATTGGGAACACCTGATCGCCGACGGAACCTTCTGTCGAGCGAAAAAGGGGGGGATTTCGTGGGGCACGGCTACAAAGGGAACGGCACCACAGCCATGGTCCTTATGGACGGCGATCGGACTCCCCTGGGAGTCTTGATCACCGCTGCCAACCAAAGTGAAGTCAAGCATATTGAACGTCTCCTGGAGACTTCGGTGGTCCCCCTGCCGGAGCAGACTCGGCTGTTGTACGACGGTGCTGCCGATAGCGACCCATTGCGGGAACGACTGGCCGTCAGGGGAGTCGAGTTGATTTGTCGCCATCGCCGCAATCGGGTGAAACCTCCCACACAAGACGGACGGAAATTACGTCGCATCAAACATCGTTGGAAAATCGAACGGACTAACGCCTGGCTGCAGAACTATGGACGGGTGACGGTTCGCAAAGACCGCCTTGGTTCCATGTTCCTCGGTTGGGTTCAACTGGCTTGCCTATTTACTATCCTTAAAAGGTTTTGACGGAACCTCCTGAATTTCTCTCATCGGTTTCAGGAAGAAATCAGCGCAGACAGCGATCGGCGCTGCACAGTTGCCAGCCGGCAAGCAGAGAGAGTGAGCCTGAACCTGATGAGAGAACATCCGCGATGCGAAAACGCAGGCAGAATCTGCTCAGCAGCGTGACAGGCTCAGAGTTGCAGAGAAGGTGGGATGAGAATTCATGATGACACCTCCGAGGGAAAACCAGCCTGAATGTCCTTGGCCGTCGCCAAAGTGAAAGCCCTTCGATACCCCGGACACACACTCCCCAGAATGGTTCGCGACATTTCTGACGGCGAAATCTGGCCATGAACGCAGTTTCCGGGCAGGGTAAGAAAGTCTGATGTCTCGCTCATTCTCCTGACATCCGGAGGATGATGCCGATAGAATGCGATGAGAAATCAGTTCTATTTTCTTGAGAGGGCAGAGTGAATCGGCAACAAGTCATCCTTCTTCTATTGGTTTTAGTATTTTTCCCCGGATGTCCTCTCCAGTCTGCTGAAGAGAGGACACTCAGTCTTCCAGCCGAATCGCACATCACCTGTGCGGATGACATTCTCGCGAACTATGACGGCGAACTGCGGGATGTGCTCTTTCGATATTTGGCCGGCAATCCTCGCTGGGAAATTCGAGAGGAACGTGGACTGAAATACGCTGTGCGGCTGGAGCAGATGGAAGGCAAATATGAGACGACGTTGAATGGATTTTACAGCACATATGATCAGGAGGAGTTGCGACAGACACGGGTGATTCTGGCCTTTGACCGACCTTATGGATTTGGTCGAGAGCGTGGAAACATCACAAGAGTGGTCCCCGGTACGAAAGATGTCTCCGTCATCGTAGAAAGCAATTCATTCGGAACTCCGGGACATTCCTCCTATACCATCATCAGCGGTCCTACCGTCAACCTGGAGATTTATGACCAGGCCCCGATCCTGGAGCGGAAATGGACTTGCCCTGTTGAAAACATCTCTTGAAGCGGTGATTCGCTGGCGCTACAACGCTCTGCATGAGCCAGACATCACGGACGAACATTCTCCTCGAAGTCACTTCTCTTTCGATACGGATCGGGCGCAAGTACGTCTCGCCATACTCGCATTCCAAGAGTCCCAGGAAGTTCACGCAGGAGCAGTTGCTGACCTGTCTGATTCTGCGGGCCTACCTGAAGACGACCTATCGAGGCGTGATTGAAGTCCTGGAAGTCTCGGACGCATTGCAGCAGCGGATCGGCCTGAATGCCCTGCCGCACTACTCGACTCTCAAGAAATTCGCCGACCGCTCCAGCGTCCTGGAGATTGTGGACGTGATGTTGCATGAACTGGTGCAGAAGTTTGCCCTGGACGCTGAGGAAGCAGCCATCGATTCGACCGGCATGGAAACCACTTCAGCGAGTGCTCACTTCCAGTCCCGCAGCGGAAAACAGCGGACGAAGTACGTGAAGCTCTCGGTGTGTGTGCTGGCAGGTTCTTTGATTCCCAGCGGGCTGGCCGTCAGTTGGGGGCCGTGCAACGACAAGGTGGAGGCCCCTGAAGTTCTGGCCAAAGCGGCCACCAGCTCCCAGCCGAAGACGCTGTTTGCCGATGCGGGATATGATGCCGAATGGGTCCACCGCTTCTGTCGGGAGGACTGGCAGGTCGAGAGTGTGATCAAGCCTGCTGTGCACCGGACGGATGGCGGGCTCAACGGGAAGTATCGATCCGAGATGACAGCGGAAACGCTCCAGGAAAAGGGCTACGGCAGGCGGTGGCTGGTGGAATCGTTCATGAGCGGGCTGAAGCGGACCACAGGATCGACACTCTCGGCCAGAAAGGAACGCAGCCTGTTCGTCGAAGCCGCTCTCCGAGTCCTGGCCTACGCCCTGCGGCGTTAGGTCAATTGCAACAGGTCAATGTCCTTTCAACAGAGCAAAATGGACTCAAACCGCGTTCGACGATGTCTGTGCAGAATTACGGGAGGTCCAACTCCATCGCGAACAGATCAGCAAGACTGGTGTGATGCCGGTTGCTCAAAGATATCCCAAATCGCTTCCGACAGGACCTGCACTCTCTGTAACGGATGGAATTCAACCGGGAATCTATCTCGTCGATGCAGCGGTCAATCCCACTGGCCCCGGATACGCCTATCTCAAGGTTTTCGAATCCAAGTCTGGGAAGCGGCTATCAGAGAATCGGATGACCGGGAGATCCATCCGTTACATCGGATGGTCAGAAGATGGCAAGAGCTTCTTCCGCTACGGATCGGAAATCACGATTTACGAGGGAGATTGGAGCCACGCCTATAAAGCTCGCTTTGAACTCTGGCATCATGCGGTCGATGGAACAGAAACCAAACTCACCGAAACAAAAAGAATGGTCAACGGCTGGCAGCAGTGACCCTTACATCTAACAGAGGAGAGCAGGAGATGAGAGCAATGACTTGTCGAAGCATGGAGATCATGCGATTCCCTGCGGGGTGGAGGCCGAGCATGGCCGCCTCGCAGGGAACGCGATCAACCATGCGAGGCACGAATGAAACGATGGCACGAAGACGCTCCACGGACTGCACTGGAGTGGAAGAAGCATTATCTGCGCCAGGTTTGGATGAACAGCTTTGGAAGTGGCGAAGTTGGCAGAGATCCATACCAACTCGACCGCGTTCAGGACATGCAGAAGGGGCGCTTCCGCAAGAAACACGCTTTCGATTGCGGGCAGGCCCGCTGTGGTGGCTGTCACAGCGACAAATATCCCAAACGCGAAAAGACGAGGCAGGAACTGTCCGTCGATTTACGATTTCGCGAAGAGTTTGACGACTTGAGGAGCCAGGACCATGGCTGAGGCCAGTGACTGGAATGAGCGCTACCGGGAAGGGAACCTGCCCTGGGACACGGGGCGGCCTTCGTCGGAACTGCAGAGCGTTTTGAGTCAGTACGCCATCCCGCCGTGTCGCGCGCTCGACATTGGCTGTGGAACGGGAACCAATAGTGTCTGGCTGGCCCGGCAGGGCTTTGACGTCACCGGTGTCGATCTGGCTCCGCTGGCCATTGAGCGGGCAGAACAGCGGGCTCATGATGCTGGAGTCAAAGGGAGGTTCCTGGTCGCCGATGTGCTGCAGTTGCCTGACCTGGGGGAACCGTTCGGGTTCTTTTTCGATCGGGGGTGTTACCATGCGGTTCGTCGCAGCGCCCCGGATCAATACGCTCCCGCTGTGGCACAATTCCTGGCGCCGGGCGCTCGCGGTTTGATTCTGGCTGGAAATGCAAAGGAGCCTCATGATCCGGGGCCGCCAGTTGTGACCGAAGAACAGATTCGCGATGAACTCGGCCTGGCGTTTCAGATCCTGGACTTGCACGAATTCCGGTTTGATGAAGCCCCCGGTGTTCCGGTTCGTTTTCTCGGCTGGTCTTGCCTGGTGGAGAAGCGATGAGGGGGATAATGGCGAATGTGCCCCGCGTCCGAGAGGCAGTCGCGATGTCAACCTGATTGACAAGTTTGTCGGCGTCTCGGTCACTTTACTGGAGTTCAGAAACGCACATGATCCTGCATGTCGACATGGATGCGTTCTATGCCTCGGTTGAGGAGCGGGACCGGCCGGAACTGGTGGGGAAGCCGCTCATTGTCGGAGGGACGCCGGACCGGCGAGGGGTCGTGGCAGCTGCCAACTATGTCGTTCGCAAGTTCGGCGTTCACAGCGCCATGCCGACGAGTACAGCGTTGCGGTTGTGTCCTCAGGCGATCGTGCTGCCAGTCCGGATGAGTTACTACGCGGGAATCTCCGAGCAGATTCGGGAGATTCTGTTCCGCTACACGCCGCTGGTGGAACCGCTTTCCCTGGATGAAGCGTTTCTGGACGTCACTGGATCGAAGCCCCTCTTCGGTTCCGCCCGGGAGATCGCCGTCAAAATCAAGCAGGACATCTGGCAGGAATCGAAACTGGTCGCTTCGGTCGGTGTCGCACCGAACAAGTTTCTGGCGAAGATTGCCAGTGATTTGAAGAAGCCGGATGCCCTCGTCGTTGTTGAGGCTAACGAGATTCAGCAGTTTCTCGATCCGCTCCCGATTGGACGTCTCTGGGGTGTCGGGAAAGCCACGAATCAGGTGTTTCAAAAGATGGGTGTCCAGACGATCGGCGATGTCTGGCGTCTGGATCGGGAAGCACTTTCCAAGCAATTCGGGCAAGTCGGTGAACGGTTCTGGGAACTGGCCCACGGTCGGGATGATCGTCCCGTCGTTCCGGATCGGGAAGCGAAATCAATCTCGCATGAGACGACATTTTCCACGGACATTCACGAATCAGAAATCCTTCAGTCCTGGCTGCAGGAACTGACGGAACAAGTCGCCCGGCGATTGCGTCGCTCTGAACTGCGGGGACGAACGGTCCAGCTCAAGCTCCGCTTCGCCGATTTTCGCACAGTCACCCGCTCCCACACACTCTCCCAATCGACGAACAGCACCGATGAACTGTGGCAGGCAGCGTCCACATTACTTCAGCAGAGTCTCCCTCAAAGACATCACGGCATCCGGCTGCTGGGGATGGGAGTCAGCAGCCTCGAAAGCCGCCGGCAGCCGCGGCAGCTCAGCCTGTTTGATCACGAAGAACATCAAAAACGGGGACAGCTGGATACCGTCGCAGATCAGATCAAAGACAAGTTCGGCTCTGGGCTGTTGATGCGGGGCAGCGGGCTCTTTCGCCGATCCGACGAAAATCCGAGTCCATAAAGGCGGCTCATCTTGAACGAGAATGACAGAAGGGATCTCCCTGTGGCGGCAAAAGATTTCGGCCCGATCGAAACCGATTACTCATTCTTCATGGCTCATGCCACGGAAGCCGAAAGCGATGTGGCTGAATATGCTCGCCAACTGGCAGGGTTCGTTGAGGGGCGGGAATCAATTCGACTGCTTGATTTCGGTTGCGGCACCGGAGATTTCACACAGCAGTTGCTCTCAGCCTTGAACTGGTCTCCGGAACAGCTGCAGCTGACGCTCATCGAACCGGTCCTGCACCAGCGAGAAGAAGCTGCACGAAGATTGGCTCCCTTCAGTGAGTTCCCCATCGAGATTCTGGCAACTCTGCCGTCCGTTTCAGCGCGACAGTTTGAATTGGTGCTCTCGAATCACGTTCTGTATTACGTCGATGATCTCGATTCGACGCTACGGCAATTGGTCGCTCTTCTCAAGCCGGACGGGAAACTGTTGCTGGCGATTGCCGGATGGGACAATGCGCTCATCCAGTTCTGGAAAACCGGCTTTGAGCTGTTAGGTCGACCCGTTCCATACCACGTCTCCGAAGATGTCGAAACCTTTCTGACCAGACAGGAAATCCCATTCCAGAAATCCAAAGCCAGCTATCGCCTCTACTTTCCTGACTCGATCGAGAACAGATCAAAGATCCTGCGTTTCCTGTTTGGAGAACATCTGCAGGAGATTTCACCCCAGCGCCTGCTGGGAGAGTTTGATCGTTTTATTCGCAGCAATCAGATTGAAATCGAAACAGACAGCGATCACTTCACGATCGAAATTTAACCGATTAGAAAATGCGTTTGGTCATCAGGGCGCTCTCTCTTGGTGACAGGAAAGGGCCGTTCCGATCTCACCGGTCATTTCAGCTCAGCAATCCGCCCGATTAAGGAAACAGGAGCGTATGCAAACGATCCTGGGAGCCAGCGGGCAGATCGGACACGAACTGGCGGTGCACCTGAAACGCGACTTTACGAGCGATATTCGACTGGTCAGCCGTCACCCGCAACAGGTGAATGAAACGGACCAGCTGCTCAGTGCGAACCTGCTCGACGCCGCACAAACTCTGCGGGCCGTCGCAGGATCAGAGATTGTGTACCTCACCGTGGGCCTGCCCATGGACACACGACTCTGGGTGGAGCAATGGCCGATCCTCATACGGAATACGATCAATGCCTGTGCGACACACGGTGCCAAGCTGGTGTTCTTCGACAACACCTACATGTACCCTCAGACGAGTCAACCACAGACAGAGGAGACGGAGTTCTCACCGAACGGAGAAAAAGGGAAAGTCCGAGCAGTCATTGCCCATCAACTGCTGGCGGCGATGAAAAATGGCCGCGTCCAGGCCCTGATCTGCCGCGCGCCGGAATTCTACGGACCGGGGAAAACCCAGAGTATCACCAACTCGATGGTCATCGAGAATCTGCAGACCAGGAAAACGGCCCAGGTGTTCCTGAGAGACAACACCCTGCGGAGCTTAATCTATACGCCGGATGCAAGCCGAGCGATGGCGCTGCTTGGCAACACGCCCGACGCCTACGGCCAGACCTGGCATCTTCCCTGCGACGACAACCGTCTGACCTATCGCCAATTCATCGAACTAGCAGCGGAAATCTTCGGCGTCCCAGGCCACTACAAGGTCTTGAAGCGATGGCAACTCAGGCTGGCCGGACTCGTAAACAGGCAGGCGCGCGAAGTCGCGGAATTGCTGCCGCGCTATGCGGGTGACAACATCTTTGTCTCCGACAAGTTCAAGTGTCGTTTCCCGGATTTTCGAGTCACCACGTTGCGAGAGGGACTGACTGCCATTCGAGACGACTACGCCGGCAGCGGAAAGTGATGTCGCACGTAACAATGCCAGTTTCGTTATCGATTTGCCAGTTCGGATACGTCGGAATGGTACTTCGAATCCTCTCAAAGACTTACGAATCTTCCTGCAGGAATGCCCTCACCATTCCCTCCGAACTGTCTGCCCATTTGATTTTCAGAATCATCAAGATCGCGATACCTTGTACAATGACGCAGTGAGGAATGGCGCAGGAAGTACGTTATTCACGGCGCGAGCCTGCGAAGTTGACCGAACCAATGTCATCGGGATTTTTGTGGCTCAATCCTTGGGAGAAATCATGATGGCGACACCAGCAAAGAACACGGTCTGCCTTTGGTACAACGGCGACGCGGAGGAGGCGGCGCGGTTTTATGCGGAGACCTTCCCTGATTCTTCCATGGGGGCGGTACATCGCGCACCGGGGGATTTTCCCTCCGGAAAGAAAGGGGATGTGTTGACGGTTGAATTCACCGTGATGGGGATTCCCTGTCTCGGCCTCAACGGAGGTCCCGCATTCCAGCACAACGAAGCCTTCTCGTTTCAGGTCTCCACCGCTGACCAGGAGGAAACCGATCGCTACTGGAATGCCCTCATCAGCAATGGCGGACAGGAGAGTGCCTGTGGATGGTGCAAGGATAAGTGGGGGATCTCCTGGCAGATCACGCCGCAGATTCTGATGAAAGCAATCGCAGGCCCGGATGCCGCCGCTGCGCAGCGGGCGTTCGAGGCGATGATGCAGATGACGAAGATCGACATCGCTGCCATTGAAGCAGCCTTCCGCGGTTGATATTCGTCATCCCGTGATTGGGTTACGTAAATGAATTTTTGTTAAGCAGGAGAGATCGCCATGACAGAACCAGCGTCACCCAGAATCGTCAGCCGTGAGGAATGGGAACAGGCTCGAGCCGAACTGCTGGTCCGCGAGAAGGCACACACCCGTGCCGGCGATGAACTGGCCGCAGAGCGGCGGCGGCTGCCGATGACGCCCATCGAACCAGTCATGGTGACAGGCCCGAATGGCCCGGTCTCTCTGCATGATGTGTTCGAAGGCCGGCGGATGCTGCTCGTCTATCACTTCATGTGGAACAAGGGAGCGCCGCATCACAAACAGTGCGAAGGCTGCACCCACAGCCAGGTGGCAATGAACTCCGCCGTCCGTGCTTATCTGGCTGCCCGCGACGTGCAATACGCCGTTTTCAGCAGCGGTCCGTTGAATGAGATCCTTGCCTACCGGGACTTCATGGGCTGGACGGCACCCTGGTACTCCACCGCCGATTCCGGAAGCGGTCTGGCGACCCGGGACGGCGGTGACCTCCGCTGTTACCTGCGAGTGGGGGAGGAGGTCTTTCAAACCTATGAAACGAAGTGGCGGGGGATTGAAGCCATGCTGCCCACGCTGCAGTTGCTCGATCTAACTCCCTATGGCCGACAGGAGACCTGGGAAGACTCACCCGCCGGCTGGCCACAGGACCAAGCTGGATCCTGGTGGCGTCGCGACGGACGCCCCATAGCCCAGTGGACGCGAACTGACGAAGCGGTCCAGCAAGAGGTCGGTTGCTGCGATCCGGATCAACCAATCCATCTCCTGGTTGATCCCTGATCCCTTTATGGAGTCCATCAGCCAGTCAGGGAGTTTTCTTATTGTGACCGACGTTGCTGACGCAGTTGTCGATAAAGCTGTTTCGTCTCCGCTCGGGTCAATGGCCGCTTGGAGACAGCGAACAGCTGTCCTCCGTAGGCGACGATAAGGTCTTTTTGCGTCAACTCAGCGACATTTCGTTCCAGCCAGACATCCCAAAGTTCTCCTGGATCATCCGGCAGCTTTCGCAGCTGAACATCCCACCAGATGCCGTCATGCCAGAGAGATTGCTGTGTCGGCCCATTTGGGACCTTTGTCGGCGGTTGCTTCCGCTTGTCCGACCGGACAGCTTTGAGCAGTCCGGTACAAGGGCAAATGTACATCTCTCCTTGCTGAAGCCGGTGGCCGTAGTACCAGCGCGGCAACTTCAGGTGGACGTGTGAGGAGTCAATGACCTCGACATGCCGATGAACGTACTGATCAATATGGCTCAGAACGTGTGCCTGTACAGCGTTGTTGAACGAGACATGTTCACAGAGCGCCTGGTGAACTTTGTTCCAGGGGCGTCCGATGTTGGACCGCAGGAACCGTCTCATCGGGCCGAGATGTTCGTTCAGTGATTTCCACAGGCCCCGCCAGTGCCCCAGCATTGGTTCCCGGCGTGGCTGATCTTCCAGTGGAACGGACTGGGTGAACTTCCGGTAACCCTTCTTGCGCGACGGCATCCGGGAGCCATGCCGTGGCCGCTCGACGATCACTTGAGCCATGTCTTCTCGCATGCAATCCCCACAAACGAAACCATTCACATTCGCAAGAGCGCTGACCCGGAAAGCCGTCCAACCCCTCTTGTCCTCCTCGAATACGGCGAGATGGAGTCGAAGGAGAGCAAGCAGGTTCACGTGAATATCCGCACTTCTTCGAAAATTTCCATGACGATGAGGGTTTGGATCAGAGACGTTTCCGTACTGGAATTGAACCTGAAGAACGCTTCTGGCAATCAGGTTTACTGCACGGTCCTCTGGATTCCCGACCGGCAGTCGCCGTGGGACTCAGAAGCCCAAGGAGGTGATCATCGAGATCCCGCTCTGATCGGCGGCTTGAGCATCCGACAGTAGGCATGCGCCAGGCCATCTCAGAGAGACGCCATTGCACTCGCGTTCCCTGGATCGCTTCACGTTCGTTACCTGAGAGGGATGTCGGCCCACATGTTGATCATCATCTCCTGACCGGGCTGAAAGCGTTGGCTCGCACGAAAATGTACTTTACGAAGATCCCCGTAGGAATCCCTTCACCGTTCTGCGGGATTGCCTGCCGATTCGATTTTCAGAATCGGGATCATTGGGTCTGCGATGTGCTGTACAATGAATCGGACGGCAGAAGAAGCCTGCTTTTCAGGACCGGGAGGTCGGACGAAAATGAAACGCTTTCCTCGATGAAGCAGCAGGGGAGGAGTCCATGTTCGCATTTTATTCCAATCGGCTGGGATGTCTGGGGTCGATCCTGCTCTCGATCGTATTAAGTCTCTTGCTGTTCGCTGTGCTGCGCGGCTGTCAGGGGCTGTCAGGGGCTGTCAGGGGCTGTCATGACAGGGAGAGACACGTTGAACCACCCCATTCCTTATTTTCCGGACGTGGAAACGATTCCTCCGGATGAAGAAGAGGATATTCAGCAAGTCATCGCTGTCATGCGAGAACTGCTTGCTAGGGATGAGAGAGCCAGCGGACTGAAACGGCGGGACGTCCATGTCAAATCGCATGGCGCTCCCCTCGCACAGTTTCAGGTCCTTCCGGGATTACCGGAACAGCTTCAACAAAGCCTGTTTGCAGAAGCGGGGCATTATTCTGCCCTCTTACGATTCTCCAGTTCCAGCCCTTGGCCGAAGCCGGACGCTGTTCCGGATGCCAGAGGGGTGGCGATCAAGATCCAGGGAATTCCAGGCGATGCGGTACAGGACTTCATCATGATCAATCAGCCTGCATTTATTGCCCGGAATGTGAAAGATTACCTGCGGATTCAGCGAGCACGTTTGCAGCCAACGACAGCGATCCAGACACTCACCGGTGGAAATTGGGATCCTCGGCAGTGGCACTGGCGAGAGATACTGACCACCGCGAATCTCCTGACGCAAATTCCCAGGCACCCGGCTTGTCAAACCTACTATAGCATGGTTCCGATCCGGTTCGGAAACTTCATCGTCAAGTATCGTTTACGACTGCTCTCTCGACTCCCCGCTACTTCCTTTCGCCTGTTCCGGGAATTGGCAACTCATACGGACGCTTTCCGAATTGCACTGGCGGAGACCTTACGTACCACGGCGCTGACATTCGAGTTCCAGGTCCAACTGCAGACGAACCCCAGGACCATGCCGATCGAAGACGCCAGCGTGATCTGGCCCGAAGCCAAATCCCCCTTTCAGACGGTGGCGCATGTGCTCGTGCCGCGACAAGAACTGGAATCGACCCCACAGGGGCTGGGTGACGGACTTTCCTTCAGTGTCTGGAATGCAATGAGTGACCATCGTCCCCTGGGCGGAATCAACCGCGTCCGCAAAACCGCCTACGAAGTCTCGGCTGCATGGCGTGGTCTTCGCCCCCATCCGTAAAGGAAGCATCGATCCAGAAGGGCAGGACATTCCTCGAGATCCCGCTCTTGATGGCTGTTTCTCCACTCGATCCGGCTCAGCCAGTGTTTCCTCTCAGGGGGAGATCGCAATTTGACTACTTGAAGGCCATCACAAAGAGAAAGAGGACGTACCCGCTTCTACGTTGGTCGACTGAAACCTGTCAACAATCATGAGAAATCGCAGGAGGGTCAGGCTGATTCAGTCCGAACTCACCATCAGAATGGACTTCGGCACCTCATCCGCCGATGTGAACGCACTCTCATCAACACAAAGTCGGTGAAACGGGAAGCTGCTGCGATGTGTCGGACCGATGCACTTACCCGAATGATGAGCTATCTGACTCGGATGCGCCCTTGGATGATTCGGGGCTGTATTTGGCATGACTGACGACCTCAAACGCAATTGACGACAGTTTTCGAGATATTATTCTCATCACATTTCAATCTCGAAGAGTTTGGCGGAGTGCGGGAGAACGATCATGTTTGGGCGTGATGCAGGCAATCGGGCGAGGAGAAGACATGCGGCGAAATCGGACCTATCAAGATTGTTTCAGTCTCCAAACAGCGTCTTGGCCATCCACTATTCTTGCGAAAGTTTCTATGAGCGTCCGGATGGATCATCACCAAGGATCACTTCCATTGCAGTCAGAAACCTTGGCTCTGGCCAAACCGTATCGTTTTCCATTCATCAACTTGCCGAGCGAGACAAAAAGATTAAACCAGATGAAATTGAATCGAGCTATGACGACCTCGAGAGAAAAATGCTCAAGGAATTCTATGAGTTTGTAGATCGTAATCGTACTTGCACTTGGTTACATTGGAACATGCGAGATGTGAATTACGGATTCGCAGCAATTGCCCATCGATATAAGGTGCTTGGTGGAAAAGATGTGTTTGAAGTTCCCGACCATCAGCTTTCCGATCTTGCTCGACTACTAGTGGGACTGTTCGGTGTTGGATACATCGGTCATCCGCGACTGGCCCGAATTGTCGAGAAGAATAACATTACCAATAAAGATTTTTTGACGGGTGAAGAAGAAGCCAAAGCGTTTGTCGATAAACAATACGTGAAACTTCATCAGTCCACCCTTCGCAAAGTGGATATTCTTACAAACCTCGCGGAGCGTGCTCATGATGGCACACTGAAAACTAATGCGACTCGATCTGAAATTTACGGCAGTGAGGTCGCTTACTTGACAAGTATCCTGCAAGAGCATTGGGGTTTCGCTCTGATTGCCTTGATAGGTTCAATAGCCAGTATCATCGGCCTGATTTCGCTGTTCAAATAGTTGGGTAGGACGGTGAGTCAAGCATGGCGTCTACTTCGCAGGTGTTCCACGTTACGGTCTACTTCGGTCACATCTACTTGGGGGCTTTTGACGAATTTCGCCAACATGTCGGACTGAACGTACAGAAAGCGATTTTACCACTATATCGATCAAGCACTCTCGCTGCGATTACAATGCTAAAACTCCGGAACGACTTCACCACCGGCGGGGGTGGCGAGGGTTTTCAGCACTTTCAGGTCGATGTTGGTATTGAGGGTTCGGGACGAGCCGTCGAGGAGCAGGAAGTGAACGTATTGCTCCCCGGAAACTCCGCCGAATGTGTCGGGCCGTGAATGCAGGCCGAGGGCCGGATCACGCCAGTTGATGGGGTCGCCCCAGGGGCGATGG
>Ga0182738_1002273_pt1 | contig 23036 bp, 24 predicted proteins | sample eDN5th30CBELigMG_FD_128876 | JGI IMG/M metagenome (GOLD analysis project Ga0182738, IMG submission 128876) | Enriched Miracle-Growth compost microbial communities from Emeryville, California, USA - eDNA 5th pass 30_C BE-Lig MG (version 2)... ...
CATCAATTCCAAAATCTTCATCAACTCTCCTTAAGTTTCCTTTGGTACTCTCTCTCAATGAATGCTTTTCCTTTTAACTCTTCTCAAAGTTGCAATTTAATTACGGATAAGGGTATAAAAAGACTGACATCTTCAATAGCCTCTCATCAAACCAGTCTCAACTACCTGCATCTTGATTATGGAGGGTATTTCTTCCTCATGACAATCATGATTTGATTCTCCTTTTAGATGCTTTGAAATTTCAGATTGGGCTCTCAAAGATATTGGAGCTAAAATTGGAGCGTCTTTATCAAATCTTAAAAGCCTTATTCTTGATTTTAGAGGGTACCCATTTGTGAAATTGTAACGAGAACTTCCCATAGATGTTGCCAGATTACAAATGAAGGCTTCTTGTCAATAAGCCGAGAGCTTTCTACACGACTCCCCAAATTATCTCTCCTCAATCTTAGCTTCGAAGGGTAATTTTTAATAAAGAAAATCCTCTCAAACTATCCCCCGAATAGATGTGATTTAGTGACTGAAGACGCTATTGTAGAAATGGCCCAGATTATTGCTAGAGGACTTAAGGATTTGAATCATCTTATTCTCAGTCTTTCTTGGTACATTCAATGTCTACCTTCTCTTATTCCCAATATAGGACTCTTCAATCTCGAGATGAAGCCAAGGCTCAAATGCGAGAAATCTTGAGTTATGTCCCTAACCTAACTATTTTCTAAACCATACTTCACCTTTCTCCTTTCTTTCTGTACATATTTATCCTATACCCACCTTCTTTTGCTCCTACTTTCCTCTATAGAGTCCTTTGTTATCACTTTACTACCTTACTCAACGCTGAAACGATAAAAATATCAAGCATATATACTATAATTTTTCATGCGTAACCCCATGCTTCCTCAAAAAAAGAAGTCTCGCCTCGTCTTCCTTTCTTAATTTCCCCCGTAACCTTTCCTTAATAAATCTTCCAATTAATAATATTTATCTTTTTCAATTTTCAGCCAATCTTCCTTTTCTCCCAATGGAATCTGAAACAGACCGATGGACTGAAGCCTTATCCCAATACTTCACTGACAAAAACTGGGAATTAGTTCCTGTGGCTGGTGGACTCAATAATCTCACAAAACTTGTCAAAACCCCCACAGATACTTATGTTATGAGAATCTATCAAAATGGCTACGGAATCGAGAAGATTCAATACGAATGTGAGACTCTTAATAAGCTACAGAGCCTCAAATTCTCTTTCCAAACTCCAAAGATCTTCAAAACTCTTAAAGGAGAGGATTATGCTCATACAGAATCTGGAATTCAAGCAATAATGTTTTACTTTATTGATGGTATTCCTCCTGATGAGAATATTCCAGCTCATACAAAGGAATTTGGAAGAGTTTCTGGTGAATTGATCGCTGGATGGAAAGATTTGAAGATCGAACAAGTGTCTCCTACTTTCCCTTATCATAAGATTTACAAGATTATTCCTGCTGTTCCTGATCAAGAAACCTTGTTAAAAGCAATGGCTGACCCTGTGTTTTCTGATGTGGAATCGATTGTGAATTTCTTAAGAGAAGAAATTCTTCAATTGGAAGAAGCTGTGAATGTTTATCATTCAACTTTACCTCAACAGAATTTCCATGGAGATTTATGGATAGGAAATTGCTTAATAAAAGACGATAAAATCACTGCTATATTAGACTTTGAATTCGCCAGCATTGATTGGAGAGCTTTAGAAGTGGCGATTTGTGTGTCTAGGTATCCGTCATCTGCTGACCCTTGGACAGGATTTGTGAATTATTTGAGTGGATTTAAAGGAAATTGCTGGTTGAATGAAGAGGAAGTCAAGGCTATTCCTTCATTGATGAAACTTCGTATTTTGACAAATATTATTCATTTTATTGGAAGATGGCTAGAAGGTTTGGACTCTGTTGATGATTTGAAGAATAGATTTAGAACTTATTTTAAACGTATTTCTTGGATCAATGAGAATAGTCATGCTATTGTTAAACTTTGTAGTGAATATATTTTAGCTCAATAAAGAATTTCACTTGATGTTTCAGTGAGAATCCTTAATAAAATTGCGTTTCTTTTTCTCCAATAAAATCTCTCTCAAATTCGCCGTCTATTTTTTTCCCTATAGTTTTGATGAAATAAAGCCTCTCTTTCAGGCAAAGAAGAGTCAGAGCAAGAAATTTTTCTCATAATAAATTGCCCTCTCAGAATTTCGAAAGTCAATCTCATAATTTATTTTGAGATATTAGGCATATATATCTCTATATACAAAGCATATAATAAGTATAATGATGAAGTATTTTCATTTATCCATTCAATCTTCCTGTTAGAAGTCAAAAGACCTCCCAGTAAATTCACTCTTTAGAAATAAATATAAAGTAATTTCTCCATTCAACTCTTAGTCGTTTTGGAGATAAGAAAGGTACATAGACCAGAATAGTCCAACGAAATTCACAAATAAGACTCGAAAGGGGATCGGAATCAGCCAAAAATTAATCAACTGCACTGGCGGCCAAACTGTCCAATTCATCTTCAAACCTCTCCAAACCTTTTCTCTCACATTATTTACTGCTTTCTTCACATTCCAATTTATCATAAAATCATTCAAAAACAAGAACGATGTCATCAAAGGAGGCGTAAATATCAGCTGATCTCCAATAACTGATAAAACGACTTCCACTTTTTTGTTCGTAGTTAACTTCGGCATGATTGAAGGAACCCATTTGCAGTACCATAAATGAGCATATGGTGCAGCGAATGGCCCACCAATAATGGCCATAATAAGCGTTCTTTTCAGGTCAAGCTTATGATTGGGATTCTTCTCAATGTATGCCTGACAGACGATGTCGCCGGTGGCGAAAATGAGGCTGTTTGTGAGGATTTTGGTCTTGTAAGGGCTTTTTTTGAGGGCGTTTTCGTATCGATGGAAAGCGACAGAGAAGATGCTCGCAGCTTTGCTCATGGGGTTTTTAATGAAGAAGTAAAAAGAAATAGGAAATTTTCTAAGAATTTAGAAAAGTGTGTTTAATTTTGATTAGATTTAGATCGGTTATTTATAGCTGATGGGATATTATAGTTTCTTGAGCAAGATACCCTGCAGTTTTTATATGTCCTAAAAACTCCAAATTCTTGAGGTTGTCCCTTGGTTTGCTAATTGGCCTTGAGGATCTAAGAACAAACTGATGAAACCATTTGTTGATGGGAAAGAATGTGTGAGAGAGAGAATGCTCACGTTCCTTGTAAAGAAAAACCAAAGCGATAATTTTAATCGCAAGAACCAATTTGCTCTTTTTTCAGCATCTTAGCATATTGTAAATTCAGTTTAATAATAATAAGCTTTTTGCTCAAAAACTTAATAAACAGCTGTTCATTTTGATGGTATCTCTGAATAAATTTAAACAAAAAACTTTCAAAATAACTTGTTCATTTTGAGATTGTCTCATTTTTCTCTCTCCAATTAGGCTACCAAAAGAAGAATTTCAGCAAAAACATTGTGCTATTGAGGTAAGTCTCTTCACATAAAAATACAGATTACGTCAGCATTGAGCAAAAATACAGCACATATTCTCAATTTAAAACTCTATAATAAATTTTCCTCAGGGTTTTATATTGCTAGTTTTCTCCTTGCAAGCCTCTTTCCTTTCCCTTTCTCTCCAAACCCTCAGCCCCTCATCCAAATGAAAATCCTTGAAGAAATCCTCACAATCTTTGCAAATCTCTCCTTTTTCATCTCAATCCTTGCTTGCTTTTACATGTTCATTAAATATTGCAAATTACCTCACAAAACTTTCGGTGCTAAGATGATCATTACCCTTTGTATTGCTGATTTCCTCTTCCATTCCGGTCTTGTTCTCGGCTCCTATATCGAATTTGCCCCTGTCAGAATCCTCGGAGCAATTTTAGCAGACATCGCTCTTCGATTCTCAGTCTTCTGGTCCTCCTGTATCGCCTTGCTTCTCTATAAACTTCTTGCGAGTGATGATAAGCCTCAAGGAACGAAATATTATCGTTATTGCTTGTGCATAGTCATCTCTTTGTCTTTCTTCCTCGCCTTTGTGTAAGCTCTCTCCTGCTAATAATAAATCCCTCATTGAAATTTTTAGGTCCTTGTATTGTGAATACGGATTTGAGTGGAACGAGTATAAGCAAGCGATCCTTGTGAAGACGATATTGAATATTTCATTTGTTGCTTCGCTGTTGTTGACGTTGTTTTATTATGTAAAGAGCATAAGGATTTTAAAGAGAAACTCAAAATATGCCTCAGAAGCTACAAGGGAATCAATAAGGACCATCTGTCGCTATGCTTTTGTTCAGTTTATTACAGTGGGCCCGAAAGTTTTCTATTCTTATCTCACGTTAATTACAGGTCTTGTGTATCCAATGGTTGATACCGGAGCCTTAATTTTGTTTGGGTTAACAGGATTTGCGAATAGTATGGTTTATTTCTTCAAAAGAGATGGATTTGGGGCGTCAAGTGAATCGAGTATTAATCAGGACACCACAGTTGACGATGATATAAGTTTTTATGAAGATGGTGAATATTACCCTGAATTCAAAACTTATGCCTAATGAGCTTGAAAAGGATGAATGCTCTGTTTTTACTTGCAGTATTTCATAGTTTTTTTGGTTTTGAGACAAATCCTTTGAAGAATTTTTTTTCTTTATGGGTAAAATCATATCCTCTCCCAATTGAGAATATTTAAGACATATTTTATCTTATTTTAAAACGTAAGAGTGTATCCTTGTCAAGTGATGTCGCAACATTGACCTTGACTTTGACATCTACAAGATATCTCTTCAGTAAAAATATGCAAAGTAACATTTTTGAAAAATGAAAAATTTTAAAAGATTTTTCTCAAAAAAAACTTTTCATTTACCTTTAGAAAGTTTTCAAATCAGAGAATTTCTTCAATCTTTGATGATTATCAGTCACTGATTTGATGATCTTTGAGTGAATATATACTCTTAAGCATATCGATATCCTTTCAGTATCGTTTTTAAAGTCTCTTCCATCTGTTTATTGACCTCTCATTCTCTTTCAGTCAATCTTTTTTTCTCAATATTTCATGATAAATTTTCCTCAACGAAAACCAACAAAGTGTTCATTCAAGTCCTCTTTTTCATCAAGAAAAAGAGAGGGCTTGAGAAAATTTCGTTTTCTTGGAAAGAAAAGCATCTTGAAAAAAGGAAAAGTTCTGTAACTCCTTTTTAAAAGGGTTTCCCATTAACTTCCAAGCAATCAAATCCCTTCCTTCGTCTTTCAGAGCCAAAAACTTCAATAGCCCAAAGGAAATAAAAGTCTACATTTAAGCGGCGAAATAATTCACCAATCCCAACTCCTCCAATTCCCCTTTTCGTTTCATTTTTGTGGCGGAGTTCAAATTTATCTTTCTATATTGGTTTTCAAAACAACAAATTTTATACGAAACACAAGCTCAAATAAAATTCAAGCCCTTCACCTAAATCTCCTTTTCTCATCAGCTCAGTCCCAATAAAAATTTATTTCCAGCTCCTTACTAAAAATAAAAATACATATTGAGAAAATTAACCTTTAAATATGGACGTCGATATTGTAACCACTCCAGCAACCATTATTCCCCAGGCCATTTCCACTCTTTCCGGCCTCTACTTTTTCTACAGCTATTTCAGAACTCCTTATAAATCGGTTGGTGTCACAACAATCTTTTATCTCGGCATCTCAGACTTCTTCATGCACATCACTCTTTTAGCCCTCAGCTTCCCTTATTTCAAGCAATACAGACTCGAATTCTCCGTCATTTTCAATACTGCCCTCAGATTCTCCATCTTCTGGGTTGCAAGCATGGCCATTTTTATGCACAGAGCTTTGACTGGACAGAGAATTATGGATCAAAAAAGATATCTCAGATTGACTTCTATTCTTTTATTCCTCTTCGCTCTTGCTTCCACCCTCGGGTAATTCTCATTTTTCTGAGTGTTTTTTAACAGTTTTCCATAGCTGTACCATGGTTAACTCTGAAAAATATGAGCAGTATATTTTTGTCGGCACTCTTGTTGCTCCTTTGATCACTTCTTTATTCTTAACGACTTATTGCTGTCTCAGAACAATCTCTGTGTTGAAACTATTCGCTGTTAAATTCGATGGCGTTCAAAATACGATCAATAACCTTTATTTGTATGCTGTTGTGCAACTTGTGACTATCCTTCCAGCTCTTATTTACAGCTCTTTGCATATTTTGGGTGACGTTAAGGATGACCTTGCGGATACGATCGTGAGAATTCCTCTTGGATTGGCTGGATTTGCTAATGCTCTTGTGTTCTTCTTCAGTAGAAAAATGGAAAAAACTGAATCTCCTGCTTCGGATTTACAGGAAACTTTGACTCATCCTGAAAGCTCAAAAATGTCTTATATTGATTCCTTAAAGGAGAGTAGTAATGCATAAGAGAGAGATGGTTAGCTGCATCTATTGTAGCAAATTCGATGATTTTAGATCAGATGAGAGGCAATTCGTTGTAATTTTTTCATAGGTATTTGGATTCCTTTGCCTGTCGTGTGAACATAAGAACATAAGAATATAAGAATAATAATTTTTATTATGAATATATTTTATATTTTGCACTGATGTAGTGCAATGATGACTTGAAAAAATTGTTACAAATGAAGATTGACTAACATTTTTGAACAACTTTCATTAGAAAATCTTCTGAGCCAAATAGAAAAAGATTATTTCAGAGTCTTTTCTCGAATCTTTCTGCAGAGAATTTTATTTAGAAAATCAAATTTTCCAATCTTATTTTCATTCCAAAAGATCTATTTCTTTTTACTCCTTTCTTGGAAGTGTTTTTTCCTTTCAAAATCTCTTTTTTTCACCTCCTCACAAAAGAAATCCTTCTCAATCTCATTTTCCTCAGAATATCTTCTTCCAATTCCCACTTTCTCCTCCCATATTACCAACTCAAAATCTTCTTAATAATATTAATTTAATCCTTTTCCCGCAAGCCAATTTCTCTAATTTGAACTTTAAATGGATACGGATATAATCAACAACCCTCTCACTATCATCTCCCAAACCCTCTCTATCCTCACATGTCTCACTCTTTTCACCTCTTATTTCCGTCAATCCAAAAAAACTGTCGGCCTCAACATCATCATGACCCTTTCCATTTCTGATTTCATCATGCATACTACATTACTACTCCTTGGCTTCTCTATTCTCGGTCCTTTCGCAAAGTTTACAGCTGCCCTTTTCAATTCTGCCCTCAGGTTTTCTACTTTCTGGACTCTCAGCATGTCTTTCTTGCTCTTTAGAGCTTTGACTCAAGAGGAATTCTACTATAGAGATCGATTTATGATGAGATCCTTTGTTCAAATCTCAATATTCTCTGTTGGTTCAAGTCTTATGTAAGCTTTTCTCATGATCTTTGTTTCCTCATAATCCCAAAATAGATGTTCGCTTGTTGAAGGAAGACGATTTGAAATGATCATTTTTATCTTCACATTGGTTTTGCCTCTTGGGCTTGGGATACTTTTGACTGCTTATTATTATCTTCGCACCATCTCTATTCTCAAAAAAATGAACCTAAAGTTCGAATACCTGGAATCTATCACGAATAATCTTTACTCTTTTGCGATTGTTCAAATGGCTACGATACTTCCTGCACTTATATACAACACAATGCATATTATTTTTGGTGCGAGTGATGCTTTTATTGATGTTTCCGTGAGGGTTTTGCTTGGGTTGGCTGGCTTTGTTAATGGAGTTGTTTATTTCTTCCAAAGAAAAGAAAGAAGTCCGTATACTAGTTTAAGAGAAAGCATGATTTCTGATGATCGACAAATTGAACATAATTTCACTTTCACAGATGATAGTTTTATTTCTTCCTATTAAATTGTATTTTGATTGTACAGTATTAGAATTTGATGTATAAAAACCCCCTTTGTTTCAAAACTTCAGTATTATGATGAAGACTTGTGGTTTGAATTTCAAGTATATCCCTATTATTGTTGTCTATTTCGCTGCTTATATTTTGAATTATTCCACTGATAATGAAGTCCTGGGATTTAGATAGGGAGATTGAATAAAGTGAAGGTTCTTAGAAGGTGAAATAATTTGAGGTGTTTGAGGGTCCTAAATTGAAATAAAAACGGATACTGTAATGTTTCAAATTAAGATTTGAACCTTAAAAAAATTTCTTTGAAGATTTCTGTATTTCGTTTTGAATTGCCAAGCCTCAAGAATACATTTTTTTTTCTTTGAAGCGAAAAAACTTCTCCATCAGTACCGGGCTCTTAATTCTCAAAATTCCAGTTCAAAGAAATAAAGAAAAAGGCTCATTTTCTTTATGTATTCCAGATTCTTCTAGAATTTTCTTGCATTTTTATCTCCTACGGAAAATTTCCTTTTCAAAATTCCGCTCTTACTTTACCACTTTCCTCACACTCTCCCGACCCAATAGACAAGATTTTCAACACTTTTTCACGTGTTATTCAAAGATCTCACTAAATCTCTCTCAAATCCTTTCTCTCTTATCATAGTTTCCAATCTTTTCCTCAGAAAACAAATCTTTAGGGATCATTCTAATCACAAAAACACTGTGTCTATTTTTGATGCGCTCCGATATTAAATACCCCAGGATATTAAACATTTCAACTGCTTTTGTTTATCTATCTATCAAGATTTTTTAACTATAAAACCCAAACTGGAGAGATGCCATATTCACATACCGAAATGACCAGCTATTGTTCCATTTGTTATTCCTCACATGATGTTGTTACCATCATCAATCTCCCTTGTGGCTGCTCCAATTGTTCCACCTGTTTAACCTCTTGGATTGTTACCCAAACTCAAGAATTATTCTACCAATCTAAACAAGAGGTCCGTTGCACAAATTCTGACTGCACAAAAGCTTTCAAAGTTGAAGACATTTTCTCAGAATTCAGCCAAGCTCAGCAAGGGATTATCAACAACGCACTCCTAAGCGTTTATATCAAGAAAACTAATGATATTAGAACATGTCCTAATCATTCTTGCAATTATGCTGGGGTTATCGACACAAATTCAACTTGTTCAGATCAGCTTGAATGTGAAAGTTGCGGAACCAAATGGAGAGAAAAAACTCACTTATCCCTCGGACAACTTGCCAATAATTCGATGAATCATGAAGGATTTGGCCTTGGAGAAATTTTCAGTCAAGTCTGGGAAGAAATCTGGGCCAGAAGATGTCCAGGCTGTCACGTTGCTATTGAAAGAAACGGCGGCTGTAATCACATGACTTGTCAAAACTGCAAACACGAGTTTTGCTGGCTTTGTACTCAGACTCACTTTGAGCATAGCTATTGGCGCTGTAAAGCTTCAGGTTTCATCAAATATCTCATCCTTGCCGTCGTCGTACTGAGCATAGCTGGGCTTGTTATGTCCATAGATTCTGTGGGAAATGCCTTACAAAGAATTTTCTCGCTATTTTTGGATACAGCTTTGCTCAATTTATTGACCTTGGCACTGATAGTCTTCTACGATTTGGCCGCGAATAAGAAGTATATTGCTGCTGGGATCGTGTTGGGGCCTATTGCCTTGTTCGTATCAATCATCGCGGCATATGATCTTTACCAAAGCTTGTTGTACATAGGAGTTTGTGAGATTTTGGTGGTGGGATTCTTGAGAGTGTTTAATAAAAATCTCAAAGAATGGTTAGTAGCTGTCCGCTAATTTTAGCTTCGAAAATTCAACTTGAAATTTTATACTCTGCTGCTGTGAGAATTTTGTGATTTCTATTTGTCTATTGTAAAAAAATCCACACTGTGTTGTGGTCATGCTTTTTTTTTTTGTTCGTGTTATTATAGACTGAATAGAATCCTTCCCTTTATAGAAAACTGGTGATTCATTTTTTTAAAAGAACACACTTTAGTATGATTATTTATTGTCTTTATGTATTCTTCTTAAAAACATTGAATTCATAGACTTTTTCATATTAAAGTTACACTCTTTTATTTTAATCTAACCGAAAATTAATTGACTACTTCCCTCATTAAAGAAAAATCTTGTGAAATCTAACATATCTCTCTTTTACGATTTAAAAATCTCCTCAAAAAGCCTTGAATTATTTGAGAAAAAGGTGACAGGGCAATTAAAAGGGGTCAATTAAAGATTCTAATGATAAGTTGAAATGCAAAATGTGTGAACTTAATTTAATTAATTTTTAATATATTGATGGTTTTAACTGTCATTTGATAGAGATATCTGAATTGCCTTCCTTCTCCTAATTCAAACTCCCCATATTACCTCTTATATCATATCAAAGCGGTGCTAATCCAACAGCTCTCAGTCAAAAACCTGTTATCCCCTCAAAATCTTGACTTTTTGAGATCAGAATTCAAAAATATTATTGAAAAAATTCAAAAAGACTTTTGCCCCGAAAAAAGTGGTAATCCGATATAGATCAATCTTTTAAAGGGAGTGAGTTCGAAAGAGCTAACGATAATGATGAGAATATTGAACTCCAACCTTTGATTTTTGTCAGGTCCTCTTTGAGATTTTTGGACTCTAGAGAGTTAAAAATAACTCTTTAATATTTTTCTCTTGTATTTTTTTCACTCCAAAAAATCCAAAAACCTGAAAAATATATCACTATCATATTCAGGCCTCTCCGATTGGCTGAAAAAACTAATCTTTTCAAAACAAGAATAATTTTCTTTCTTTGGAGAACGAAAATATCATGCTTCGGCTGAAGGAAAAAAATTTTCCCATAAAGAACTTTTATCCTTTATTCCCATTTGGAGTTTTTGGCATTTTGTTGAATATCAAAATATTTTGTATGGACTCTCTTGCAGTTGAAAGCAAATATTCTACAAGAAAATTCAAAAATAATTCAACGTAAAATTTATAGAGTTTTCCCAACCGGAAAAAATTCCAAAAAGAGTTGTTCTTCTGTAACCTCTTATCCGCCAATTTTCAAAAAGTATTCATTCCAGTATTTTTACTCCTTAGCCTTTCTGTCCACTTGGCTGTAAAAAAAAGACAATTTGACCCCTTTTTTCTTTTCAAATCTTATCGAATTTCTAAATTGAGATTTCATTGATCAGAGAATATTAGATTCGATATCAACAATTGCTGGTTTTACTAAAAAGAGTTAATTAATTCACACTGAACATCTCAAATAAAACCCTTTCAAAAATCCAATTGACAATTCCGATTAATAAATCTCTTTAAACAAATCTCACCTATTAAAAACATCTTTATATGATCTCTCATACAGTCGTTCAAACTCTAACACTTGCTCCAAATATCCTTTCAATCCTGACGGTCTTATGGGCTGCCAAATGCCATCTACAGACCAACTACTGTCCTTTTGGCTTCAAATTAATCTCCACTCAAATTATATGCAATCTATTCTTCAATATTGCTATGATCTGTTATTCCTTTAATTCTTCAGAAAATGTCAGCTATACCTTCAAATTCCTTCAAAGTTTCTCTTTATTATGGACTGCTATTACTGCTATCACAATCTTCAGCTCTTTAAATTCAGAAAGAGATGAAAAAACCGCTGAGATTACTACCCTTAGTTTCTGGCTCAGATTCATCCCTTGCCTTCTCCTCACCGTTGCGTAAGTTTTCCCTTTCCCTGTGATTTATTGATGAACTCTTCATAATTAGTTCTGAAGTTCTGATTGATTTGAGTTATATTAGACATGGCTGGCATTATGTTATCTTGACTTTGGCTTCAACATTGACTCTTATGTTTCTTTTGCAGTCAAGAAATATGATGAAAAATAATAAAGAATCCTTTACTGCTGTTCCAATTAATGAACTCAAAAATTTATGCTTATTCCCTTTCTTTAATATTTTGACAATGGGTGGATTCACAATCTGCGCTGACGTTATTTATAATATGGGTATAACAAATCCAGTTTTGTTGACCATGTCGATTGTTGGACTTGTTCTTGGTGGACTTTCGGGCTTCACTGGAGCTTTTGTTTATATTAAACAAGTCAATATCAAGAAAAATGCTGTTTCTGATAATGGATATGTTGCTATTTTGGACTTTTAAACTTTTTCGAATTGAGTATATTGTTTTTATTCAAGAGATTTTTATGTGTTTGTATGTTTATAGTTAATTAGTGATCTTATATGAATGCTTTATGAGTCATAATTAATAATAATTCATAATATTTAGGGTAAAGCAATCAAAGTGAAATTTCTATTGCTCGCATTTGATAAGTAATTTGTATTCAAATGAATTTCTCATAAAATGAATAATAGAATCAAAGGAAAGTAGTTGATTAAATTCAGCAAAGCTACACATTTGTAGTACACTTGGCCATCAATTTTTGCTTGAGAAGGTTTTGAGAAAGTTGAAATTTCAACTTGTGTCAGATGTGCCAGCAAATAGAATCAAGCTTCAAATCAGCTGTCAATCACTATCGTCACCTTTTCATTTCCTTCTAAATATTACAAGATCTACCACTAAGAGAACTTCACTAATTTCTTTGACCATTTTCTTTTGAATTTTTCTCTTTCCAGAATTATCTTTCTCAAAAATTTTTGAAAAATTTTACTTGAAAAACTCCCCTTCAGAGGTCAATAACGACCCATCGTGGCCCTCTGGTTCATTCTTTCAAACTTATCTCTTATATTCCCTTCCCCCACTCACATGGAGATCCAAAAAAATAAAATTCTAAATCAAGAGCTAAAAAATCAAAAGTATCTATCAATTCAAAAATTACTTGAAAAAATTTTCAGAGTTAAATCCTACTCAAACAAATCTCACATTCAAATAACCCCGATCTTCAAGACCTTCGCTATCTCTCTGGAAATCATCCTTTACATTTCCACCTCCATTCCCTCCCCTCAGCAAAATTATTAAAACAACTCTCACAAAATCTCTTGAGAATTAAAAAGGACAAACCAAAGATTTATCCCTATTTTTAGCTCTTCGAATCCACCTTTTTCAAATCGTATCTCCTTAATTCTGTTGTTAATTATTGGCCATTCTCCCACCTACCAAAAATTAAATCTAGCTCTTTTCTCTCTTAACCTTCCTCTCTCTATTCAAAATTATAATTATTCTATTTCAAATTATTTCCCATGAAATTATTTGCTCTCTCTTTACTTCTCATCTCCCTCTTCTCTTCACTTATTTCTGCACAACTCCACCCCCAGGCATTCGATTTCTTCCTTCCAATTATCACAGAATGGGTTGAATATGCTGTCGTCGGATATGGAGATGATGGCCTCTTGTTGACTTATTCTGGTGAATCAACCTACGAAGATCTTGTATTAGGAATTGAAGAAATTAATTTATTTGGACGAGGAGAAAATGAATGGACCGCTGAATGGACAGATCATGGAACTCATGATGTTTACCATCTAGCAAATGTTGAAGATAATTTGTATATTGTTGGGCCTGCTGGAACGTTCCTTGTAACGGATTATGCTTCTTTAGCTCTAGGTGTTTTTCCACAAGATTTGGGTCATGATATTGCGGTTATAGCGGAGAACTTTGTGGATTATGTAGACGAGAATAATGTGACGAGACTTCCAATTTCAGAGTTATATCAAAATGTGATTGTGCCTAGTGTTGAACAGTTTTCAAGTAATAATGGTAATTCATAAGTGAGCTGTCAATCTGAATAAAAAATTTATGTTAGATATTGGCTGATTATTCTTATAAATTTACTACATTATAAAATTTCATTAGCTTACTTGTCAGAGAGAAAAATTGGTTTTTGAATTGATGAATTTTTTGTTATAGAAGAAGTAATAATCATAGATTTCAATAAGTTCTCATTTTATATAAATAGTTCAACTATGTAGTTTTAAATAAAACCTTTATGAATATAAAATAGAAAGAAATATAAAGTCAGTAAAAAAAGCAAAGTGATTGGTCCATCCTAAAATTCTATCATCTATTCATATCCAAAGCCTAAATTAGAATCTTCTTTATAATGTAGCTTCGATTGAATCAAGAGATACATAGGAAGAATTTTGCTCTTGAGTCCAGACAGAACCTCTTCTGGTTGCTGAATTTCTTTTCTGCCAGAAAAATATTTGGCTATTCGCAGTTCCCGTCAGGCAAATCAAAAGGGCCAACAAGTAGTCTATTCTCAACGACCATAAGGGGAAATATGACACCAAAAAATTGCGAATAATTATAGGAGCAATTGTCGCCATTTGCACTATTAAATACGCAAACAACACTCTGATCGTCTTTTGTAAAGTCTGTCTCACCATATCAGGAAATTTCTTTATCAAATAAATAGCTCTTGTGTAATAATAAGCTATTGCTCCCAATGCGAACGTGTTGAATCCATAAGACATTATTCTATATAAAATCTGATTTTCTGATGGACGGGTGCTCAATGTCGCCAAACTAAAATTGCTTGTTAATAAACACCTCAATTTATAGAAAATTCTTTACATGAAAACAAGCGACAAACAAGGGATAAGAAGCCTTAAATATCTTCTTTGGGAAAATTTATCTTCATTTCCTTGTTGATTTTTGTCATAACTATGGAAAGACTGATAAATCACATAAGCCATACACGAGCTCCAAAAGATCGAGAATTGTACTGTTGTATTCGTCAACATTCCAATCACGCTTCCACTCAAGGGATAGCCAGGGTCCAGCCATATCAAGAAAATTTGGAAGATGTGAAATATAAAATCTGTAAAGCTTAATGTCGCGATAACTTTGTGGCCAAGAGGTTTTTCCTCGAGCTTGAGGAAGGATCTGATGACAACGGAGCAAGAGATAGCGGAAATAAGGTTGAGAAGGGTACGAGACCAGGAACAGAAGGTGGAGCAAGTATTCATTTTAGGTGAAAATTAAGGGATTTAATAAGATCAGAATTTCCTGCCAGGTTTTATTTTTCCTTTATAATATCTACAATTTTTGTTGTTAGTAAAGGCACAATCAACCAAAGAGCAATTCTGTCAATTTTCTTATCTCTTTGTCGTGAAAAAAAATTGAAATAATATTTTCCGAAATGGCTCCAATCTTTCTCAAAGCAAAAGTTCGATTTATTTCCTCTAATTTCGACAACAAATTTCCCAAAACCTTTGTGTTTCTTGAGACTTCAAAAATAAAAATAAAGTTGGTCCTCTTTGGGAACCTCAATCTCAAGAGAGATTTGAGAGAAAAGTCTAATCAAAAAAATTTTTTATGAAGCAACTGAGAGGAAAATCATAAAAACTTACCCCAAAAAATTCACTTGCTTATTTTATAAATTTTATTATTGAAATTCAAGTTTACTCTAGAAACCTTCTTTGAAAGAACGAGCAAACAGATTTCATATTTCTGGTCTAGATAACCTGTCTTCTTCATCAATCCTCAAAAATCGCTCTCATCAACACAAAAGAACTCTCAAATCTTTACAAAATCTCATTCCAAACTCTAATAGTAATCCGCCAAATCCTAGAGGTCTTCCATAAAAAAACCTGTTGGTTCTGAGGTGGAGGTGATCTCATGCCTTAATCAATACATATCTCCAAATATTTCCCTCAGATCTGAAGAACCATATAAACTTATCCTGAAATAATATTTTATTTCTCTCGATTAAAAATCCTCATCAAATGTTATTGGATTTTATCTTGAACCCTATATACCTCAACTACTTCGATTTCGTCTCTATTTTAGCTTGCCTTTGCGTCTTCAAGTATTATTATTCCCTTCCTCAAAAAGACCTCGGCCTCCAACTTGTTTTGACTCTCAGTATCTCTGATTTTTGCTTCCATTCCATCAATCTGACTAATCTCTTCCTAACTTACGATGATTTCAAAATCACCATCGCTCTGAACTTCTTTATTGAAGTTATTGTCAGATTTTCCACCTTCTGGGGTGCCGTAATGGCTTATATGACTTACAAATCTTTTGAAGCTCTTGATCGTCCTGAATCCCCGAAACCCCCTTCATCTCCCAAGAAGCTCGTCCATTTCATTCTTCCGACCCTTATCTGCAGTATCATGTATGAATTCTCTTTTGAAATAACCTGTTTTCTAACCTATTTTTCAATAGAATTTCTTCGCTTGAAGTCACAGGATGGTCACAAAGAAGAAACTTCAACAGGATCTTAATTATCCCTTTGCTAATTCCTCTGATTCTTATGGCATATTTTTACCTCAAAACTATCGCGATTCTCAAGAGTGATCCTGGCCAGTTAACGCCAACTGTTAAAGCTGCCATCAGAATATTATATCTCTATCCTATAGTGCAACTAATTACTGTGGTCCCAGTCTTAATGATGGAGTTGCTTAATGATATCTTGTTGGATAGCGCTCGTCTAATTTGGTTTTTGACTCCAGCAAGGATTCTGCTTGGACTTTCGGGCTTTGGCAACGCTATGGTCATCCTTTATCAAAATTATAACACTAAAGCCCGACGAGCTTATGATGACGAAAGAGCTACTTCCTTCTTTTTATAATCTCATATGAGTTTATTTTTGTTGAAATTTTTCCTTTCTTTTATAGAGTTAGTATTTTTTTCTCCATCTTTAAAAAAAATTATGAATGAAATCAACAACAACAGCATAATATTCATATATTTATTTAGTAAATAAAAAACATTAACATCATCAGAATGCATGAATGAGTGAATTAGTTGATAACCTTCCACATAACCATTCCCAATTAACCCCACTCACTAGCCTGTATAGGCATCCATGGCACAGTCGATACCGGAAAATCCAGTTTTGCAGACACATTGATTATTGACACAGGTACCTCTGCCCATACAGTTTCTCGGACAAGTAGTTTGTCCGGCAGTTGAGCAGAAAGTCAAGGGATCTGGACAGTAGATGTACCCGTAATATCCAGACACCGAGATATTTCCCTCTTTGCTGCAAGTATAATATGTACTTCCAACAAGAACCATCACAGCAGTATTCAGTCCTGATCCGGTACAAACATACTGGAAGCACATACTAGTATCAGTACTACTCTTTAAAGTCGACATGTTTCCATTGAAACACATGCTATTTCCGGTTCTTGAATAAACTTCCTTGCTGGGGAATCTTGCATAGCTCGAGGCGCCTGGGCTTTGGCAATCATAGCTAATCACAGGGATATAGTACTGGCATCCGTCAGATCTTGAATCTGCAGAACAAACTCCTCCAGCAATCCCAACAGCAGCACATCCTCGAGTATCTGTTGTTGCGTTACAAAACTCATCATAATTCAAAATATCAGAGCTATTGCAAGCAGTATAAAGGTACCCACATCCTTCACCTTTTCCTGCGAAAAATGGATCAGCATAAGTGTAATTTGGCAAGTACCAGCCAGATCCCTCCATTACAGCCAAGCTGAACGGAGAAATCCTCAAGCCTTGAATCACACCAGATGTCATGACCTCATACAAGAAATGTCTTCTCTCGAAATGAGACCCAGCAGTCCCAGAGCCTCCGTCGTTCTCCAAAAAGGCACCAGGAAGTGTAGAGCAGCCGTAATAAGTTCTCAGCATTGTAGTTAAAGGTTCAACATCAAGCACAAGTCTTGTTGAACCATTCAACGTCGCAGTCTTGAGCTGGCCAGTCAGTGTCGTGCCATTAGCATCGATAAAATTGGCAAAACTGCTTTGTGTGAAACCTAAAGCGTGGAGCATTTCGTGCATTGTGAGATACATGTTCTTTTCGTGAATAAGGGGATCGCCAGCCGGAGCTGCAGTGTAATACAAATTGAATAGCATTGTGGCGATCACAGGTCTTTTTGTGGTGGAAGACAAGGTGCAAGCGCCAGCGCTAGCAACCCAGTTTGATGTGCTGTCGTTAGTTGAAGAGACCATCACAAAGAAATCAGCATTTACGCCAGAAAGCAGGACACTTGGAGTTGTGTAGCCACAAAGGGTGCTCGTGGAGGCTTTAATTGGAGCGGTAAGTGGCTGTTTGACTTGTAAGGCGTTTTGGTAATAGGTCATCACCAAAGGAACGAGGGAGTTTTGCACATAAGACTTGAAGGTGTCGCTTCCTTGAAGGAGATTTGTGTAGTCAGCAGCCATTCTAATTTGTGGGTAGGTGGCGGTTGCCATAACGCGAGATTTGGCAGAAAGGAACTCTTCTTGGACGTCCATCAAGGTTGGTTCGGGGTGTTTAACATGTGAACAGCCTTCATGGGGATTGTAGGCAGTTACACTGAAAAGTAAAACGATGGCGAATATGATTGGGATTTTCATAATTGTTTTTGAGAATGGATTATATTTGTTGAAGAGTTGAATTGGTTTATAAAGGGAGAGAGTGGGATTAATTGGAGGCGAAAGATGGACAGGGGCCTCGGGATAAAAATGTTAGTAGAAAGGTTTAATTTTGAAAGAGAACAGTCAGTCCTCTATTTTTAGCCGCATTGGAGAGATATAAAAGGTCCTAAAGATTTGGCTTTAAAGGTGGACTTGGAAGAGATTTTATGGGCGATAGAGGGAATAGACAATGGGTTGATCGCCATTCTGAACAAGTTGACCGCCAGGTAGGGCAGGATAAGGTTGTTGTTCTAAACTATAAGGGAGATTATTTTAAGAGAGAATTGTAAGCTTTGTTAAAAATAGGCCAAAAAGGTTTTAATTTTTTTCTCAACTATTTTTATCGAATGATGTGATAGGTCCAATTTCTTCTTTTAGATCTGCGAACGTTATAACCTTGAAGGTAAGGCTCAGACTCATGTTTCCAATCAGAGCTCGTAGTTAAAGAGATTTTGATGTCTTCCATCGACAAACCAAACCATTTTTCTCCAAGTTGAAGTATTTCAAAGATACCTAAATCACATACTGGTTCATCCAGTCCTTTAGAGATAATCTTTACAGAAAAAAAACCAAGGCGTGGACAACAAACTGTATTGATTTTTAAAAAGCCGTGTTAATAGAAAATAAGACCACACGAGGAAGTCTCCCACCTGTCTGTCTCTGTCTTTAAAAGGGTCACAGAAATTATGAAAAAACATTGATTTCAAAGACTACCTGTAAATTCAACGAAAAAAAATAACTTGAATGATCAGGCGATCAAAATCATGCTGTAAATCTCAGGAACTGGCAATTCAGGGATATTTTTATATGATTGTCCAAGTGTGTGATAGTTATTTTCCGAATCGGATTTTGAAATTTTTCTCAAAAAGAAATTTTTTTAAACCCTCAAACTTTTCTTTTCCAGTAAAAACAAAAGATAACTAATTCGGCTTTACTTCATCACTTGGTACCCTTTTCCTCCTCATTTCATCCTTATTTGCCAATCATACGGTCTGCTCATTACTTGAAGTTCTCTAGTTTGGTGCAAAAAAGTGTTTTAGATTCTGAACTAATTTTAGAAGAGTGATTTTTTAGTTTTATTAAAAGGTTAAATACTTAACTTTGAACTAGTAGTTTGCTCACTTTAAACCTTATTTAAAAACCAGTCACAATCTTTTCAATTATTTAGTTGAGAAAAGTACATTGAAATAATTGAAATCACGTTGACAAAGGATTCTCGGATGTTTATCACAAAGTAAGCTGAGTTTAGAGCCTTTGAAGATTGCGTCCTCTTCAATTTTGATTTTGAGGTCTCAATCTCACGCAATGTCCACAGTTTTGAAATAGAGAAGAGCAAATATGCTGACGTGTTTTTTTTAAACTTTCTTGAATTTTTTTAATATTTTTTTTTTGGGAAGAAAAATTGAGGATGAAAAAAAAAGAGAAACTTTTGTTATGTTTTATACTTATTTTCGGCCAGATTTCGAGGTCTTTATAGAAATATAATATTTCTAGAATTTTTTTATTCCAAGTAAGCTCCAAAGAAATTAGATCCAAACTTTTCTTCTTTTTCCAAGGAAAATTTTTTAAGAACATGCTTCTTGCACAGTGAGGATTTTAGTTGCAGACAGGAAAATTAATTAAATTCAGACGAAATCCAGCTGATTTGATTTAAATCGCCAAAAATGCCAAACACCCAAAATTTTGTTTTGTTTGAACCTTGGAAAAAAATCTTCTCAAAATTGTTGTCAAGTTCTCCGAAAGGTTTCTCTAACTTTGAACCAAATCTCTTCTGTAAAATGGGGTTCAAATTTGGTATTTGAGGTAAAATAAAATAGAGGATTCTAAATCTTCCAAAAATTATATCCTCTAGATTATTAGTTTTGCCACAGAACTTCTTTCCAATTGTCAAAATATTTCAGTTAAAATTGAACCTTTGTCAACAAGAGATTCGAAAATCGCAAATTTTAGAAGATTAGATTGCTCAAGGTCCTCATCGCAAGAACAAAAATCCTTGGAGAAGTTGATTTGAAATTCTCCGATATCTCGCTCGAAAACCTTTTATTTTTCACTTCAAAGCCTCTTGTATTTTGAGGTTTGAAACAAAAATTTTCTTTAAGTGAAATTTTCAGAGTAATCCAATCAAGACTCCTGAAAGTATAACACCTGATTTATTTTTCACAGACTCGAGAGACTTATTGAGAGATAGTTCAAATACTTAGAATATCAAAACGAAGAAGAGGAAACTAACTAAAAGAGATGAGATTCTAAAATATATTTTCTTGTGAGATCCTAAAGAGATAGTGATTTTATTTGTAATGACTTTCAAGGCATGATCTTGCAATTAACATATCATTGTTAGGGTATATCACATCAAATTGCACATTACAAATAGATATCAACAAATAAATTCATGAATATCTTCAAGAGCATCGAGACAGATCTCTTTGTTGAAAGTTTCATTCATTATTTTTGAGATTCTATATTAAAGTCAATACAAAAATCTCAAAAGAGCTCAAAAGAAAAAGAAGGTGCATTTGGTCAGAAATCTCTTGTATTAAATTCAAAGCCGTGGCTCGAAAGGGGTGTCAGTTTTGTCATCAGGTTGCACCTCCCAGTAAAAGGGAAACAAACAATTACCTCATATCTAAAGCTTCTTCTATGAATTTCTTTCATCAGATAATTTCATGTTTTTCAGCCTATTTAATTATTAGCAAATTTCTTTGAGAAAGAAAAGAGAGGTCATGTCAGTGTTTTGAGCGTTTAAAATCAGAATGTCATAAACTCTAGTCCAAAACAGTCTCATCATGAAAGACCTCTTTGTTCTTGATTTGAAAAATAATATTTACCTTCTTTGTGAATAATCTTGTGGCATCAAGTGTTTGAATCATCAAAGGATAGTGGTTCCTAATTACAATTAATATCTTCAATTGAAAAGGAAAAAGAAAAAAGATCAGCAAGTTTAAAGTATCTCCAGCATATGTCAGAGAGATTCCACACTTAAAATCATCACGGTAGTGAATGAAAAAAGTTGGTTCAAAAATGAAAGGTTCAACATACCTTGAGTAAGACATGAGGCTCATAAGTTCTTCTTGATAAGAGAGAAGTCATTTTCATTTATTATAAGGTCTATTTATGATTAGTAAAAGCGAAATTTCAATAAAGAAATTGAAAGCGTCAGAACAAGCCGTATCATCAGTATCAGACTGGGGCGGCATAAATGATCATCATAGTGATTTTTGAGGTTTCTGGAAAGAAATTTTTACCTTTTGTCTCATCTTTTGTAGCTTCAAGAAGGTGTGAGGTCATCAATATAAGAGAAAGCCTAAAACAACTTAGAACAATTGAATCAAACAAAAGGGAAAAAGAAGGATTTTTTCAGGCAAATGCCTCGATCGAATCATGTAAGATTCATTCTCGTCATCTTTTTGTCATCATTGAAAATCTTCCCATAGAAAAAGAACAAAGCTTTACCTTAAGGCAGGTCTTGAGTTGAAGCATCAGTAATCACTTAACTTGTTCAGTCAGGATTTTGATGAGTTTCTTGGTAATTTCAGTTGCAGCCAAAGAGTTGAGCAAGCAGCTTAGCCAGTTAAGCTGTTGGAGGGCTGGAGAGCAGGGAAAGTGAACATGAAGCTGGTTAGCTGTTTTGATTCACAAGCTAATTTTAATGAATTATAAAATGACACAATCGTGAGCTTTAAATAATAAAAGATAAATTTTAAGATTGCTCAATTTACCTCTCGTTATTTTGATGCATAAAATATCTTGTGCTCAAAAGATATGCGGCTCAGAAAAGAAAAGCCATCGTTGTAACAACCATAGTGCACGAAATATCGTTGAAAACATGCCATTACCTCTTCATAAGACAATACGTTTAGCAGGTTTATCCCTTCTTTATGGGGATATAAGCGAAGTTTCTGTAAGAAAAGAACTTTGTTTGAGAAGCCACAAACGATATTGCTCTTCTGATTTTCATGGCTCAAAATTCTTCAAGAAAAGGCCTCAAATTTGAAAATTGGAGCGTACAAAATTTTCTGGTCGCTTGAATAGCGAAAATGTAAGGCCTAGGAAGTCTTAAAAATTTCATAGTGACCTCAGTTTTTCTCGAAAGAGTTTCGTTATTATTTTGGAGGGAAATGAAAATAGACACAAAGAGAAAGTGAATCTTTAAGTAAGAACATGGAAAATGCCTCTTTTCGGATGATTTGCTTCACACAAAAATTCTTTTTGCTACCACTTCTCTCAAAAAAGACCTCCGAAAGACATCTTTTTATAGAAATTTGAGTGAGGAGTGAGGCAATTTTGAGATAAAGATAGAAATTTTTTCATGATTGGAAAACTATTCTTGGAGTTGTCAAAGGCATAACCTTAGTAGGAGAAAAAGAATTGAACACATAAGTGTCATTCTTCCTCTTCAAAAACTCTTTTAATTTTTGCACGTGGCCCAGACATCTAATTTTTCTTTTAATTTGGATTCATATCTGCCCTTAGAAAAATATTTAAAGGCTTTGGGATGTAAAGCCCTCAAAAAATCATTTCTAGGTATATCTTTTTGAAACGTGGATAAAACTTGTTGTTTGAGAGCTAGGATTTGGAATTGCTATTTGCTTCTTTTTTCTTGAAGAAAAATTTTCTTATGAGTTTTTTTGCCCTTTTTCGTTCAAAATTCCTATTGGATCTTCTTTTGATATTATATTATGAATAGTTTTGACAGAAAAGATCCGAGACAAGAGGCCATAAAGAAAAAAGGAAGTTAAGACTTTGAGTCTGAGCTGTCAGCCTTCTTCATTGAAGAAAAAATAAAATTTGTTGAGAACAATAAAAAAAATTAGAAAAGTCTAAATATTTGAGAAAAA
>Ga0182738_1002274_pt1 | contig 23036 bp, 23 predicted proteins | sample eDN5th30CBELigMG_FD_128876 | JGI IMG/M metagenome (GOLD analysis project Ga0182738, IMG submission 128876) | Enriched Miracle-Growth compost microbial communities from Emeryville, California, USA - eDNA 5th pass 30_C BE-Lig MG (version 2)... ...
CAACGGAGGACGGAAAAAGGAAGTCCTCAAGGAAACCAACCACTGTCTCCCCAACGAATAACGCAGCCGCGTATCTACCTATGATTCGCCAGTTCACTGCTACTTCTTCCAATGCCTAACGCCCCGGCTGAGCCGCGAGCAAAAGCGCATCGCTTTTGCGAGTCGGGCGCGCCAGCGCGAACTCAAGCCGATTGTTAGGCCTCTTACACATACTCAACGCCTGAGCAGGCGATCCACCAGTCCGCGCTCAGATCTGCACGCGACCAGTGCCTGTCCGAGCGTACGTCTGACGAGTTCGTCAGGCTCAAATTGAAGAGCAGTTTCAATTGGCTTTGATGCATTACCGAGCGGTCTCTTCTTGATTGCGTACGCAACAAGCAATCGCGTGTCCTTGCATCCTGATCTCAAACCAGAGAACACCTCTTCGGGATGCTTCAGAGCGAGGTACGGTAACAGTGCGGCATAGCGACCCATCTGACGCCAGTATCCGTCCAAGTCGTCACCGTTAACCTCATTCGACTCATCTGCTTTGTTCCGCTCAGCAGCGATCTTCTCGATGCGAGAGAGAACCTCAAGCACATCCATAGGACCGCAGCCGTTCGCTATGCCCTCCGGGTTGGGATACTCATCCGAATAGTCCAACTGGACCGGATCGACGTCTCTCGTAGCATTCTGGAGAAGCGTGTCTAGTTGATTCATACAGACCTAACGCCGCGGTTGAGCCGCGAGCAATGGCGCCTCGCCGTTGCGAGTCGGGCGCGCGCAGCGCGCGGACTCGAACCGATTGTTAGGCGATTTCCTCGCCATCGCGATACTCAGCAGATTGCTCTTCATTACCTTCGGAATCCCAGAACCGCCAAGTCCCTTGTTGCATTCCTTCAACGTACTGACCGCAGGCAGCCATCTGGCCGTTCTCGTGGTAATCGGACCAATGGCCTGTTTCGCTGCCATGCGCGTAGTAGCCTTCGCTCTTCAAATTTCCGTTCTGCCAGTACGACTGATATAGGCCGTGCCGGATCCAACGGGAGCCATCCTCGGAAAGGTACCGTGCATAGCGATACTGTATCTGCCCTGAGTCGTACGGGATCTCGGCAATGTGCAATGTTTCCGAATCCGGCATCGCTTTCTTACCGCCTAACGATAACGATGAGCCGCGCGGTGGGATGAGGCGAAATAGGGGTGCATACGCGTCACCGCGTCGGCTCCATCGTTTTGTTAGAAAGCCTCGGCTCGATGTACGCCTTCAGGGCCTCAGTGAGACAGAACAGTTCTTCCGGGTAGTACTGCACAACCGCTTCGTGCGTCGGCGCGCCAAGCTCTTCCCAAAGCTGTCCAAGCTCGCTCTGCTCTTCGAAGGTCCAGCTTTCGTATAGCTCGTAGTGATATCGAGCTTTCTCGAAGATGAATTGATACCAGTTCAAGAGCTTTTCCAGGTCGGAAAAGTCGGTGTGTCCCGGCGAGCGCTCCTTCGCGAACTGAAGGATCTCCTTCTGCGCATACCCAGGCAAGGCAAGCCATAGCTTGGCGTAGTTATGATGCCGCGCAGGCATCTGGCCCGAAATGCGAATCGCACACTTCAGTAGCACCTCGAAGCCGAGGATTCGAAGCAGCGAACTTGAGTCAGATTGCGTATCGATCGATCGCGAGAGCAGGTCCGCATCGTGAAGGCGGGCCAATGCTTCACCAAACATTCTCTTGTCTGAGTCGCTCATGGCTTTCTAACGTCCCGCGTGAGCCGCGAGCAAAAGCCGAAGGCTTTTGCGAGTCGGGCGCGCAACGCGCGCGTACTCGACGCGGTTGTTAGGGCTTACGGTGAGTATGACGTTGCTCTCCAGAGCTAGCCCAGCCGTGGCCCTGGTGGACCCATTGCAAAGTCGGTGCTGTAAAGCATTACCGCCATAAGAAATCGCTCCCGAGGGTCGGCAAGACTCTCAGTCAGGTTCTTGATCGCCACCATGTTCCGAACCCGGCGAGGCATGGGCGTTTCCTCCCCATACTCAAAGAAGTGATGTGCGATATCCAGGTTCATACAAGCATCCTTGAACTGCTGGAAAGACGATGCCGCAAGGTCATGCGCGAATCTATTGCGAATGTCCTTGATGCGTTCCAGGTTCAGCATTGTCCTGTGATCGTAGAGGCGCACCATGAAGCCAAGGTGGATCTTTGCGCTGAAACTGCCAATGGGTCCGCTGCTTCGAAACATACGCTCAAAGACTGTTTCTTTCCGAAGCGCCCCATCTTGGAGGCATCCCGTGAGCAGCGCACTCAGACGCCGCTCCATTAGAGCGGCTGCCACAATTGCTAATGGCCTATCTGGCAGAGATCGGAGTTCTTGGGTAGCTGCACTCTCTTCCTCATTAGTCGCAACCCACACGGCCCTCTCCCTCGAAAGCCCTAACTCATATATCGACCGCCTAAGCGCGGCAACCGGATGCCGCTTCCTCCGCGGCGAACTATCGTTTTTATCCTCGGATCCACGGCTTTACACCTTCTTGCTCGGCGGTTTCTCCGCAGGATAGGCCGAGGCATTGTTCTGGCACCGACGATAGTCCCGCAAAGATGCCAGCGTCAACGACGGTCACGGCATACGTGAAGTGCCGCAAGTAACGGCTCGGACAACAGTTGCGTGAACACCGAGCCGGCTTCGAGCCAGCGTCGAACCGTCGCTCCCCCAGACTCTTGCACTAACCCGTCGTGGCCGGGAAGATGTACTCCGAGGCGATCCCAAGGAATCTCCCATGCCCAGCAAGCGCAAAGTCGTCCGCCGCAGCGTTCGCAAGTCCTCGTCCGACAAGCAGCGCAGTCATGCACGCCATGCCGTTCTATCCAAGCGGAAGCGGCCGGCAAAAACGCCGCCGGGCCTGCGTGGCTTGTATCCCGCCATCAAGCCTTACAATACGGGCTACCTGCGCGTATCCGACGTACACGAGATCTACTACGAAGAATGCGGCAACCCAGAAGGTAAGCCGGCAGTTTTCGTTCACGGCGGTCCGGGCGCTGGCTGCGATGCTCGCGCACGCAGCTTCTTCGATCCGGAAGCGTACCGGATCGTCCTGTTCGACCAGCGTGGCTGCGGCCGCAGTCGGCCGCGCGCCAGCCTGGTCGACAACACCACCTGGCATCTGATCGAGGACATGGAAAAGCTGCGCGAGCTGTTGGGCATCGAACGCTGGCTGGTATTCGGCGGCTCGTGGGGCTCGACGCTCGGCCTCGCCTATGCGCAGACTCATCCGCAACGCGTCAGCGAGCTGGTGTTGCGAGGCATTTTCATGCTGACGCAATTCGAGTTCGACTGGTTCTACAAGCACGGCACCAACGCGCTGTTCCCGGACTATTGGCAAGGCTTCATCGGCGCGATCCCGCCCGCCGAGCGCGACGACCCGATCAAGGCCTTCTACAAGCGCCTCACCAGCGACGATCGCAAGACCCAGGTCGATGCGGCGCGCGCCTGGTCGATCTGGGAGGCGGCGACCAGCTACCTGCAGGTCAACGAAGACAACGTCCACAAATGGGGCGAAGAGGACTTCGCCATCACCGTGGCACGCATCGAATGCCACTACTTCCTCAATCGCGGCTTCTTCGATTCGGAAGATCAGCTACTGCGCAACGTGGAGCGCATCCGGCACATTCCGGGCGTGATCGTGCAGGGCCGTTACGACGCGATCTGCCCCATGCAGACTGCATGGAACCTGCACCGCGCGTGGCCGGAAGCGGAATTCCACATCACTGCAGACGCCGGCCATTCGGCCTTCGAGCCCGGCAATACGCACGCGCTGGTGAGCGCCACCGACCGATTCAGATAGCGGGCGAGAGTTTCGGCCCTGCGCATAGGGCCGTAAGTTTGCAGCAATAAAAAGCCGATGCCGGGCGTATCACGCGGCTCGCGCACATAGAAAGGTCGGCCGCTGCTCTGCATCGATCACGCCGTGCGCCTGCAACCAGCTGCGCGCATCCTCGGCATCGCGCTCGAACCACGCCTGCGCCGAACCCAGGCGAAAGGTGTAACCCCAGGCATCCATGTCGGACCACATGCGTTCGCACCCGAAGCCGGCAATCTCGCCAGCCAGCAGGATTTGCAGATAACAGACGGCGTTTTCTTCATCGTAGTCGCCGCCCGCATCGCGCTCGAGGGCAACCCGGCGCGCTTCGTCCATGCAGATGAAATGACTGGCTTCGTGCAGCACCGAATGCAGCGGCGTGTCCGGCCGCGCGTAAAGATTGTTGCCGACCAGCCCGGCCTCGCTCTCACCCCAATAGGAGCCTGGGATCTCGATAGCGGCGAGGACCTGAACCAGCTCCATGCCGTAACGAGCGAGCAGTCGGGCGATCAGCACACTGTCGATGTCGCCCAGGCGCAGAACGTTCACAAGGATGCGAGCCGCCTGACCACCAACCCAGCCAGATCGCGCGCCAGCGCTTCGCGCAATACGCCCTGCTCGCGCTGTTTGGCGAGTACCGCCCTTTCGTCATAGCTGTAGTCGCGGGTCAGCTCCAGTTGTTGAGGAGCGATCAATTCGCCAGTGGGACTTTCGACGGAATACTCCACCGAGTAAAAGACTTCGTATTCCTCGGGCGTGTTGCGCGCGGAGACCGACAGCACGCGCTGGCCGCTTTCGTCCTTGCGAATGCGTACTGTCGCCGTGGCCCGTGACTTGTCCGCCGTCACGCGCGCGCCGGATGCTTCGAGGCTTTCGCGCAGTACCCGATTGAAGTCGGTGTAGCGATCGTCGCTTTCGATGTAAGTCACCGACATGATTTCCGGCAACCGCGCCGTTCCTTGCAGACGCCAGCCGCAGGCGCTCATCAGCGAAACCGCCGCCACCACCAGCACCGCCCATCGGCAGCGGCGCGAATCCGCTGCAACACGCTTCATCCAGCTCAATTCCGATAACTCCCGTCGATCTTGTCCATCTTGCGCAGCAGCGCCGGCCAGGTGAGCGCGCCGCCTCCGCCGCGAGTCGCTGCTTTCACGTAGCCCGGCACCGTGTCGAGCACGGACTGTGGAATATGAATCAACTCCGCACCCTGCCCCTGCGCCAGCACCTGGATCTCGCAGGCGCGCTGGAACGTGAACATGGAGAGAAACGCATCGGCCACGCTGCGCCCGACCGTGAGCAGACCGTGATTGCGCAGCATCAGATACAGGGTGCTGCCGAGATCGGCTTGCAGTCGTTGCTTCTCGTCCGGGTTGAGCGCGATGCCTTCGTAATCATGGTAGGACAACGAGCAGACGACGATGCTGGCGTGCTGCGAAATCGGCAGCAGTCCGCCCTTCTGGCACGAAACCGCGATGCCGGCCGTGGTGTGCAGATGCAATACACAGATGGCGTCCTCGCGCACCTCGTGGACGGCGCTGTGAATGGTGTAGCCCGCCGGATTGATCTGATACGGGCTTTCCAACGTCTTGCTGCCCTGCAGATCGACGCGCACCAGGTTCGAAGCGGTGACCTCATCGAACATCAACCCATAAGGATTGATCAGAAAATCGTGCGTGCCCGGCACGCGTGCCGAGATATGCGTGAACACCAGGTCGTCCCAGCCGTAATGCGCCACCAGCCGATAACAAGCTGCCAGATCCACCCGCATGGCCCACTCTTCGGCGGACACCTGGCTGCGCACATCGGGAATCGTCGGGTTGGCGGGACGCGTTTGCATGGGAGCACCTCGGGATTGGGTGGCGGGCGCTGGGCGCAAAGGCTAACCCGGATGGGGGGATGAATGACAGGACTGCGAGCTTGGAGAGAGTCGGAGCCGCTTCGCGGCGCGCGCAGCCTGTCGGCTGAGTTGACGTCCGGGTGGGAGGTCTGTGTTTTGCTTTGATGCGCTTGAAGAGTTTCCCCAAAAGCACTCCCCGAGCGCCGCTGCACCACAAGCCTCCGCGGCTCCGGCGGGGATGCCTCGTTTCGGGAGCCTCAAAAACAGGATGTTTTTGTGGCAGCCTCCAGGGACGGATTCACGGCGGTCCCGAAACGAGGCATCCCCGTCGGAACCGCACGCTGCCAACCGAAGCTACCGTCTTCTCACACCACCACGTTCACCAGCTTGCCCTTGACCACGATCACCTTGCGCACCGGTTTCCCCTCCACCCACTTCTGCACGCCAGCATCCGCCAGCGCGGCCTGCTGAATCTGTGCATCATCGGCGGCGGCCGGCACGCTGACGCGGCCGCGCAGCTTGCCGTTCACCTGCACCACGATCTCGACGCTGTCCTGCACCAGCGCTTGCGGGTCAGGCTGCGGCCAGGGACGGTCGATCAGCGCGTCGGCATGACCGAGCTCCTGCCAGAGAACGTGCGTCATGTGCGGCACTATGGGCGACAGCATCTGCACGATCAGCTCCAGCGATTCCTGGACCACCGCGCGACCGCGCGGAGAACGGTCTTCGAACTTCGCCAGCGTGTTCATGAACTCCATCACGGCGGCGATGGCCGTGTTGAAGATGCGGCGGCGACCGATGTCGTCGGTGACCTTGGCCAACGTTGCATGCGCGGCACGACGCACTGAGCGCTGCTCGTCGGTGAGGCCCTCCCCCGTTTCTGGAGCGGAGACTGCGCCCGCCGTCGCTACTGAAGCAACATGCTCGTACACCATGCGCCACAACCGGCGCATGAAACGCGCCGCGCCTTCGACGCCGTCGTCGGACCATTCCAGCGTGTCTTCCGGCGGCGCCTTGAACATCATGAACAGGCGGATGCTGTCGGCGCCGTATTCGGCCACCAGCTTCTGCGGGTCGACGCCGTTGTTCTTCGACTTCGACATGGTGCGCATGCCTTCCCAATCCACCGGCTGTCCGTCCGCGGTCAGTGTCGAACCGATGCGGCTGCCCTTGGCGTCGACCTGCACGGTGACGTCGGCAGGATTGAAGTACTGGATGCGTCCGTCGCCGCTTTTGCGCGAGTAGATGTCGTTCAGCACCATGCCCTGCGTCAGCAGGTTCTGGAACGGCTCACGCACTTTCACCAGCCCGAGGTCGCCCATGACGCGCGTCCAGAAACGCGAATACAGCAGGTGCAGAATGGCGTGCTCGATGCCGCCGATGTATTGATCCACCGGCATCCAGTAGTCGGCGCGCTCGTCGACCATCGCCTTGTCGTTGCCGGCGCAAGCGAAGCGCATGAAGTACCAGGACGAGTCGACGAACGTATCCATCGTGTCCGTTTCACGGCGTGCATCGCCGCCGCACTTCGGACATTTGCACTGGTAGAACGACGCCGTCTTGTTGAGCGGATTGCCGCTGCCGTCCGGCACCAGTCCTTCCGGTAACACCACCGGCAGATCCTTGTCCGGCACCGGCACGTCGCCGCAGCTCGGGCAATGAATGAGCGGCACCGGGCAGCCCCAGTAACGCTGGCGCGAGATGCCCCAGTCGCGCAGGCGCCATTGCACCTGCTTCTCGCCCAGGCCGAGCGCCTGCAGGTCGGCGGCGATGGCATCGACCGCCTGCGGATACGTCATGCCGTCGTACTTGCCAGAGTTGCAGACCAGGACTTCGCCCGGAACCTTCGACACGTACCACGCTTTCCACTGCTTGCTGTCGAAGTACAGATCCTCGTACTTCTCGCGCGGGTGTTCTTGCTTGAGCGCATCGGTGTACACCGACGCGTTTTCGATGACCTGCTGGATCGGCAGGCCGTAACGATTGGCGAACTCGAAGTCGCGCTCGTCGTGCGCCGGCACGCCCATCACCGCACCTTCGCCGTAGGTCATGAGCACGTAGTTGCCCACCCACACCGGAATCTCTTCGCCCGACAGCGGATGCGTCACCGACAGTCCGGTCGGCAGACCTTTCTTCTCCATGACCGCCAACTCGGCTTCCATCGCCGTGCCCTGCTTGCACTCTTCGATGAATGCCGCGAGCTGCGGATTGTTACGGGCCGCGTAAGTAGCCAGCGGATGTTCCGGCGCGACGGCGCAGAACGTGACGCCCATGAGCGTGTCGGCACGCGTCGTGAACACGTTGAGCGTGTGTTTCTCGCCATCCAGCTCGTAGGGGAATCCGACCCGCACGCCTTCGCTGCGGCCGATCCAGTTCGCCTGCATGGTACGCACGCGCTCGGGCCAGCCCGGCAGCGTGTCCAGCGCTTCCAGCAGATCCTGCGAATAGTCCGTGATGCGCAGGTAGTACATCGGGATCTCGCGCTTCTCCACCGGCGCGCCGGTGCGCCAGCCGCGGCCGTCGATCACCTGCTCGTTGGCGAGCACGGTCTGGTCGATCGGGTCCCAGTTCACCACGCCGGTCTTCTTGTAGGCGATGCCCTTTTCCAGCATGCGCAGGAACAGCCACTGGTTCCAGCGGTAGTACTCGGGCTGGCAGGTGGCCAGCTCGCGACTCCAGTCGATGGCGAAGCCGAGCGAGCGCAGCTGGCCCTTCATGTAGGCGATGTTGTCGTAGGTCCACTTGGCCGGCGGCACACCGTTGGCCATCGCGGCGTTCTCGGCCGGCAGGCCGAACGCGTCCCAGCCCATGGGCTGCAGCACGTTGTAACCCTGCTTGCGCATGAAGCGCGTGATCACGTCGCCGATGGTGTAGTTGCGCACGTGTCCCATGTGCAGCCGGCCGCTGGGATACGGGAACATGGACAGGCAGTAGTACTTGGGCCGGGCCGGATCCTCGCCGACAGCAAAGGCACGGGTGGTTTCCCAATGGGCCTGCGCCTGCGACTCGACGGTCGTAGGGTCGTAACGCTCTTGCATGGAAAAGAACTTCGCCAGAAATTTCAGAGATTTGAAGCGGCGAAGGATAACTTATGCGAGGCGCGCGCGGACAGGGGCGCGGCCGGTCAGGGGAGGTACGAGGCGAATTTCGGCAGCCCGCTCACGCGTCGTCGACCCTCACCCGCGCTGCGCGCGGCCTCTCCCTGGAGGGCGAGGCGAGAAGGCTCGGAAACGCTCTCTTGCCTTCTTCCTGAAGGAAGAGGCGAAGGACTTGAAGTGCTCCCTTATCCTCTTCCCTAAAGGAAAAGGCGAAGGGCCTGCAGCGCTCTCTTACCCTCCTCCCTGAAGGAAAAGGCGAAGGGCCTGAAGCGCTCTCTCACCCGCTTCCCCGAAGGAAAAGACGCAGGACTCGCAGCGCTCCCTGCCCCTTCCCCTTGAAGGAAGAGGCGAAGAACTTGCAGCGCCCCTTACCCTCTTCCCTGAAGGAAAAGGCGAAGGACCTGGAACTCTCTCTTACCCCCTCTCCCTTCAGGGAGAGGGCTGGGGTGAGGGTCAGCCGAACCCGGCTGATGCGTCCGGATCAGGCTGAGCGTCAGTCGATCCCGAATAACGCGCCCGATCCAGGCGCATGCAGCGGCGTCGGCCGCTTCAATCGCCCAGCGCCGAGCGCAGCGCGGCGATCTCTTCCTTGCAGTCCTGCATGACCTTCACGCACTTGGCGTTGTCCAGGCCCAGCCGCCAGAACGCCTTGACGCCCTGCATGTTCAGCTCCAGGTCGGCCTCGTGCCCGGCGAAGGTGGACATCATGACGGCGGCGGTCAGCACGTCGGTCACATCGGCCTGGCCGGCGGTGCGATCGATGTTCTCGTGCTCGGCGATGGCCTCGGCGATGTGCTCGGGGAAGCCCCAGTTCTCGACGATGGCCTTGCCGACGTTGGCGTGCCAGTCGCGCATCACCTGGCCGAGCGCGGCCGGGTCCTTGAACAGGTGGCCGTGCCGGTTGGCACGCGCCAGGATGTAGATCTTGCCGACGTTGTGCAGCAGACCGGCCAGCATGGATTCATCGGCATTCATGCCGGGTGCGCGCGAGGCGATCGAGTAGCACAGTGCGGCCACCATGGTCGCTTCCTGCCACAGCTGCTCCAGCTCGCTGGCAATGTGCTTGAGCTCGCTGGCGCGCCGCAGCTGCGCGATGGCGAACGACACCGCTGCGGTACGCACGTTGTTCTGGCCGATACGGTTTACAGCGGTCTTGAGCTCGGAGATGGTCTTGCCGCCGCGGTTCAACGCAACCGAATTAGCGAGCGTGAAGACGCGTGCGGCGAGCCCGGCATCGGAGCCCACCACCCGAGCGATCTGCTCGTTGGAAACCTGCTCGTCGGCCAGCACCTTGCGAACGCGCACCGCCACATCGGGGAAGGAAGGCAGCTCGACGCGCCCCTTGGAGACTTCCTCGGCCAGTTCGGCTACGAACTGGAAAGCCCCGGACGCACCGGCCGGCACGGTGGCGTCGTCGTTTGCCGCTGAATTGCTCGTCGTCATATTTCCTGCCTATCGGCCGGCGCGAGCGGGACTTGAGCGCCGCTGGCCTGGGGCAAGCGCAGCAATTTCTGACCGGGACGGTGGAGACCTGCCGGCTCTGGATTGGCACATGTTTCAGCTGCCACAGTCTATGGTCGGCTCAGGTTTTCCCCGATCAGAACACGCGATGCGCCGCCGCATGAACCATCAGGTCAGGAGCGGACCTCGCGCGATGCGAACCGGCCCTCAACCGTTGGCAGCCTTGCCGCGTCCGCCGTCCGATACCAGCTGCAGGATCAGCTCAGGGATACGGTGCAGCGGCAGGACGTGTTCGGCGGCGCCGAGTTTGACGGCAGCGCCAGGCATACCCCAGACCACGCTGCTCGCCTCGTCCTGGGCGATGGTGTGGGCGCCGGCTTCGAGCATTTCCTTCAGGCCGCGCGCACCGTCGTCGCCCATGCCAGTCAGAATCACGCCGGTGGCGTTGAGCCCGACGTTCTGCGCTACCGAGCGGAACATGACGTCGACGCTGGGACGGTGACGATTAACGTGCGGCCCATCGCTCAGTCGGCAGCGATAGCGGGCGCCGTCGCGCTCCACCATGAGGTGCTGGTCACCCGGCGCGATATAGCAATGGCCGGGCAGGATGTACTGGCCGTCCTGCGCCTCGCACACCGACATGGCCGAGATGCGGTTGATGCGCTCGGCGAACGGTTTGCTGAACGCCGCCGGGATGTGCTGCGAGATCACGATGGCCGGCGCATCCGGCGGCAGCGCCTGCAGCACTTCCCGAATCGCTTCGGTGCCGCCGGTGGAAGCACCTATGGCGATGATGCGGTCCGTTGTACGCAATACCCGGCGCGCTGGAGCAGCTGGCAGCACCGCATCGGCGCTACGACGTTCATCGACGACGCGCGTCACCGGTGCCGGCCGTGGGGCACTGGCACGAGGATTGACCCGTGCGGATGCCGCCATCTTCACCTTGGCGATGAGCTCGTCGGCGTAGTTGACCAGGCTGCCGGCCACGTCCACTTTCGGCTTGGGCACGAAATCGATCGCGCCCAGTTCCAGCGCGCGCAGCGTGATGTCGGCGCCGTGCTGAGTCAGCGACGACACCATCACCACCGGCATCGGCCGCAGCCGCATCAGGTTCTCCAGGAACGTGATGCCGTCCATGCGCGGCATTTCCACGTCGAGCGTGATCACGTCCGGGTTGAGCTGCTTGATGCGTTCGCGCGCGGCGTAGGGATCTGCGGCCGTGCCGATCACTTCGATCTCGCGATCGCGGCCCAGCATCTCCGTGAGGAGTTTGCGGACCAGGGCCGAGTCGTCAACGATGAGCAGTCGGATGGGCATGGTGATTCTTAGAACAGGTCGATCTCGCCGGCCACCGGCTTCTGGTCGAGGCCGCGCAGGTACTGCTGTTCGTGCGAAGCCACGTCGACGCCGTGACGCGAGGTCAGGTGGCGTACGCGCACGCGTCCGCTCAGCGGGAAATACTGGACATGACGCGGACAGGTTTCGCCCACGTCCTCGGAAGTCACACGCAGTCCTTCCTGCTTGAGGAATTCACGCACGAACTGCACGTTGTGATTACCGACATCGGTCAGGCTGGACAGCACCCGGCCGCCGCCGAAGATTTTCACTTCAAGATCGGCGCGTGTGCCGCCGGCGCCGAGAATCCGGTTGATGAGCTGTTCCATCGACGCCGTGCCATAACGCGTGGCGCGACCGGCGACGCTGCCCCAGGTGTCATTGCCGTGACCGCTCGGCCGCGGCAGCATGAAATGATTCATACCGCCGATGCACAAACGCGGATTGCGGATGCAAGCGGATACGCACGAGCCCAGGACCGTATCCAGTACCTCGTCCTGCGCAGTGACGTAGAAATCGCCGGGCAGCAGCTTGGCAATGATCTGGCCGGTGGCGTTGCGATAGCGCCGCACGGACTCGAAGCCCGGCAGCGCCCGCGGCAGATCCTCGGTGCCGAAACGTTCAGCTGCCACGCGTGCTGCTCTCCGTCTTGCGATAAATGGTCTTGCCGACCAGGCGAAAAGGCGCGGTCCCGGCATGAATGGACTCGGAATGACCCAGGCACAGGTAACCATCCGGCGCCAGCATGGCCGCAAAACGCGCTATCAGCTTCTCGCGCGTCGGCTGATCGAAATAGATCATCACATTGCGACAGAAGATCACGTCGAACGGCCCGCTCATGGGCCAGTTGTGCAGCAGGTTCAGGGTACGGAAGCTCACCAGCTTGGCGAGATCCGGATGCACCAGCGCCTGACCCTGGTTGACGCCAACACCTCTCCTGAAAGCACGACGCAACCGCTCCTGCGGCACGGCGACGAGGCGATCCAGCGGATACACGCCCTGCTGTGCGAACGCGACCACGTCGCTGTCGATATCCGTCGCGAGAATTTTCGCGTCCCAACGTATCGACGTCGGCAACGCCTCGGCCAGCGTCATGGCGATGCAGTACGGTTCTTCGCCGGTGGAACAGCCGGCCGACCAGATGCGCAGGCGGCGCGACTGCTGGTTGCGCTGCATGGCTTCGGGAAGCATGTACGCAGCCAGCGCCTCGAAATGATGGTTCTCGCGGAAGAACGAAGTGACGTTGGTGGTGAGCGCGTTGATCAGTCCGACCAGTTCCTCCGGCCCGGACTCGCGCACGTGATCGCAATACGCCTCATAGCTGGGCAGGCCCAGCTCGCGCAGGCGGCGCGCCAGGCGTCCCTGCACCAGCTGCCGCTTGTTCGGCCCCAGCACGATCCCGGCGTTCTCGCCGATCACGTGACGGATGAAATCGAACTCCTTGTCGCCCAGGACCGGTCCGAAACCGGCATTGGCCGCTGCCTGAGCAGCCGGATTCGCACTCACGTCGGTGGTCCTGTCTGGTCCCTTCAGCCGTTGGCCACTTCGGGCAGCGGCGGCGCCACGCCCGCGACATCCCCGCCGATCAGCTGATCGATGTCGAGCAGCATCACCATGCGTCCCGACACCGCGGCCAGACCCTTGATGAACTCGGTGCTGACGTGCACGCCCATCTCCGGAGCCGGCTTGATATCGCCGCCGGCCACGTCGATGACGTCGGAGACGCCGTCCACCACCACACCGAAGTCGCGCCGGCCCACGGCCGACTCCACCGACAGCACGATGATGACGGTGAGCGGGGTGTACTCGGCGCGCTCCAGGTTGAAGCGCATGCGCATGTCGACGATGGGAACGATCGAGCCGCGCAGATTCAGCACGCCCAGCACGTGTGCCGGAGCCTGCGGAATGCGCGTCACCGTGGAATAGCCGCGAATTTCCTGAACCCGCAGAATGTCCACGCCGTAGGTTTCCTCGCCCAGCGTGAACGTCAGTACCTGGTGCGAGCCGGCTTCACCCGCTGCGTTGCTGGTCTGTGCTGCCTGCGTGCTCATAACTTGATCCTTACCTTGTCTCTCAATCTCGACGCTCGAAAGCCGGTCCCCGTTACCGTTATCGGCGCAGCCGCCGCCGGCACGAGTAGGGCTTTCACTCTATCGGACCTGCGCAATCCGCTACCGCTCGAGGCCGCGCTCAAAACTCCTGCCAGGTGCTGTCGTCGCCTGCGGCGCGCGCCAGCGGCGCCGGAGTGGCAATAGCCGGCTTGGCGGCGGCAACCGGGCGGCGCGCAGCGGTCGAACGAACTGGCTTGCGCACAACCGTGGCGGCCGGACGCTCTGCGGCGGGCTGAACAGCGGGAGCCTGATGCGAAACAACCGAGTCGTGGGCACGGAAGTAGCCAATCTGCGTGACCAGCTTGGTCGACTGCTGCTCCATCGACTTGCTCGCAGCGGAAGCCTCTTCCACCAGTGCGGCGTTCTGCTGCGTGACGCTGTCCATCTGCGTGACCGCGTTGTTGACCTGCTCGATGCCGGTCGACTGCTCTTCGCTGGCCGCGGCGATCTCGGCCACGATGTCGGTGACCTTCTTGACGCTTTCCATGATCTCCGAGAGCGTCTTGCCGGATTCGTCGACCAGCTCCGAGCCCACCTTGACCTTGTCGACCGAGTCCTTGATCAGGTCCTTGATCTCCTTGGCGGCGCTGGCGCTGCGCTGCGCCAGGTTGCGCACCTCGGTAGCGACCACGGCAAAGCCGCGGCCCTGCTCGCCGGCACGCGCCGCTTCCACGGCGGCATTCAAGGCCAGCAGGTTGGTCTGGAAGGCGATCTCGTCGATGACGCTGATGATGTCGGCGATCTTGCGGCTGGAGGCGTTGATCTCGCCCATGGCGCCGATGGCTCGATGCACCACCGCTCCGCCCTTTTCTGCCTGTTCGCGCGCGCCGACGGCGAGCTGATTGGCCTGACGGGCGTTGTCCGCGTTCTGCTTCACGGTGGCCGTCATCTCTTCCATGCTCGATGCGGTCTCTTCGAGCGCGGCAGCCTGCTGCTGCGTGCGCTGCGACAGATCGTCATTGCCGTGCGAGAGCTGGCGCGCCGCCGAGCCGACGGCCTCGGCGCTGCCGCGCACGCCGCCGACGATCTCCACCAGCTTGGAATCCATGCGACGCAGCGAGTCGAGCAGGCGGCCCAGCTCGTCGTTGTTCTCGATGTTGACCTGGTTGCCCAGCTCGCCGCTGGCGATGCGGTCGGCGATGCTCACGGCGGAATTGAGCGCGTTGACGATGGAGCGCACCAGCAGCACGCCCAGGATCGCCGCCAGGCCGATGCCCAGCGCAATCGCGCCGAAGATGATCGCGGTGTTGCGCTTGAACGCCTGCTCGGCGCCGGTGCGCATCTCCTGCGCTACGTCGATCTGCGTCTTGAGCAGCGCCTCGCTGGCGCCGGTCATCTTGTCGTAGGTCGGGCGGGCCTTCTCGATCAGCAGGCTCTCGGCCTTGTCGAAGGTCCCGGCCTGCGCCGCGAGCAGCGACTCCTGCACGAAGCCCAGCACTTCGGTGCCGTAGCGGCCGAAGTTGTCGGCGATCTGCCGCTCCTTGGCGGTCAGCTCGGTGGCCTGCAGCTTCGCGAACAGGTCCTTGACCTCGACTTCACGCTCCTTCAGATGCTCCAGCGCAGCATTCACTGCAGCGGCGTCCTGGCGGATCACCACGTCCTCGGCGCGGGTCAGCAGTTCGCGATCGGCGGACTCCATGGCGCCGACCCAGCCCGTGGGCATGAAGCGATTGGAGAAGATGGCGTCCAGGTTGCTGTTGCTCGAACGGGTGCCGGTGAGGCCGACGACACCGACGCCGATCATGATGATCGCGGTCACCGCTAGCGTCGCGTACAGCTTGGCCTTCACAGTCAGGTTCAGACTCGTCATGACAATTCCTCTCGCTGCGAATCGTTGCTTTTCGATCGTTCGTTGTTGAAATCGTGGGATGTCGTACCGGCGTCAGGCGGCCGCGCGCTGGGTGGCGCCGCGGATCAGTCCCGCTACGTCGAGAATCAGCGCCACTGAGCCGTCGCCGAGGATGGTGGCGCCGGAGACGCCGTCGACGCGCCGGAAATTCGTTTCCAGCGACTTGATGACCACTTGTTGCTGACCGAGCAGATCGTCGACGAACAGGCCGACGCGGCGGCCCTCGCCTTCCACCACCATGATCAAGCCCTCGTGCAGCTGCGTGGTACGCGGCTTGACTCCGAATACTTCGTGCACGCGCACGATCGGCAGGTAGCGGTCACGGAACCAGAACACCTCACCCTGGCCGGCGACCCGGTTGACCATGCCGGCCTTGAGCTGCAGCGACTCGATGATGGTGATCAGCGGCACGATGTAGCTTTCGGTGCCGACCGAGACCGACTGGCCGTCGACGATCGCCAGGGTCAGCGGCAGCGTGATGATGAAACGCGAGCCCTTGCCGAGCTCGGAGCGCACTTCGATGGTGCCACCCAGCTCCTTGATGTTCCGGCGCACCACGTCCATGCCGACGCCGCGGCCGGAAATGTCGGTGGTCTGCTCGGCGGTGGAGAAGCCGGCCATGAAGATCAGCTCGTAGATGGCTTCGTCGGTCAGCACTTCGGTCGGACCAATGAGGCCGCGCGAGCGCGCCTTGTCGAGGATGCGATCCTTGTTCAGGCCGCCACCGTCGTCGCCGACTTCCACGGTGATGTTGCCGCCCTTGTGATAGGCCTCCAGAAACACCGTGCCGGTGGCCGACTTGCCCGCGGCGGCGCGCACATCCGGCATTTCGATACCGTGATCGACGCTGTTGCGCACCAGGTGCACCAGCGGATCGCCGATCTTCTCCAGCACCGTCTTGTCGAGCTCGGTCTGATCGCCGGTCATTTTCAGATCGACGTTCTTGCCCAGCCGGCCGCTCAGGTCGCGCACCATGCGCGGGAAGCGGCTGAACACGAAGCTGATCGGCAACATGCGCACGCGCATGACGCTTTCCTGCAGCTCGCGCACGTTGCGTTCCAGCTGCGCCAGCCCGGCTCGCAAATGCTCGACCACCGTGCCTTCCAGCTTCGCGCCCAGCTGCGTCAGCATGGACTGCGTGATGACCAGCTCGCCGACCGTGTTCATCAGCTCGTCGATCTTCTCGGTGCTGACACGGATGGAGCTGCCGTCGCCGAGGCCCTGCTTGGCCGGCGCGTCGTGAGGCGGCTCGTGCGCCGGCACCGCGGCCAGATGCGGCCGTGCGGGCTCGGACTGCTGCGGCTTGCTCTCGACAGCCTTCACCGGCTCCGCCACCGGCTGTACGACAGCGGCAACGGGCGCAGCAACGGCCTGCTCTTCGATCTTCAGCTCGCAGTCGCCCTCGGCCCAGTCGAAAACCTGTTCGATGACCTCGCGCGTGGCCTCGGTCTGCAATCGCAGATCCCACGCCAGGAAGCACGATTCCGGGTCCATCACGGTCAGCGCCGGCAGGTTGCCGGCATCCACCATGACATCGAGATCGCCGAGCTCCGACAGCTCGCGCAGCATGCGCAACGGATCGTTGCCGTGCACGAACAGCTGCGGATAAGGGCGGAACACAATGTGCCACCGATGCGCTGCCCCTGCGGGTGGCGCTGCCGACGTCGACGGCTCAGCAACAGACACCGCTGCCGCAGGAGCAGGCGCCGTCTCGGCAGCCGCAGCCGCCGCATTCTTCTGCACGATCGCCAGTTCCAGGTCGAACTGCAGATCGGCGACCCGCTGGGCGTCGATCGGCGTCTTGTGCTGGACCGCACGCAGCATCTCGCGCATGACGTCCACCGAGCGCAGCAGCAGATCGGTGATCGCGCGGGTGACGTTCATGCGATTGCCGCGCAGCTCGTCGAGCAGCGTCTCGCAGGTGTGGGTGAAAGACGCCACTTCGGAGAAGCCGAAGGTGGCGCTGCCGCCCTTGATCGAATGGGCGACGCGGAAGATGGTGTTGATGAGCTCGGGCTCGGGCGCGCCGACGTTGAGCTTCAGCAGCGAAGCTTCCATCGTGTCCAGCGCTTCGAAGCTCTCGTCGAAGAACGCATCGTGAAACTGTGCAAGATCGAGCGCCATAATTACCTCAGCACGCGCTGCATGGTGGCCACCAGCTGTTCCGGATCGAACGGTTTGACGATCCAGCCGGTGGCGCCGGCATCCTTGCCTGCGCGCTTGCGCTCGACGGAGGACTCGGTGGTCAGCATCAGAATCGGGGTGTGTTTGTAGGCGCTCTCGGATCGGAGCGCGCGGATCAGGTCGATACCGTCCATGCCCGGCATGTTGACGTCCGACAGCACCAGGTCGAACGAACCCTGGCGGGCCAGCTCGAGCGCCTGCTGCGCATCGCTGGCCTGAGTGACCTCGTAACCGGCGTCGGTGAGCGCGATGCGCACCATGTCGCGCATCGACGGCGAATCGTCTACGGCGAGAATGCGGATCATGCGGCTGCTCCGGAAGATTCGGACAGAGGCAATCCAAGATGCGACTGCAGGCCGAGCAGGCGCGCAGCGTCGCTCAATGCGGAAGGAACGCCGTGCCACACGACACCGCGGCTATGAGCGGCACGCTCACGCACGAAGGCGCACAGCAGCTGCATCGTGGCGGTATCCACTCGTTCGACGGCGGCCGCGTCGAGCACGACGCTGTCCGGCGTTTCCACGACCGCGCACAACGAGCTCTTGAGGGCGATCGCATCCTTCACACAGCAATTGGCACCCAGGGTGACGGTGGCCGCGACCGGCTGCTCGTTTGAATCCATGATCGTTGTCAGTTGCTCTTCTGAATCCGTAGGGGTCACGACCGGCTGGCTGGACGGGCTCGAAGGCCCGGCTGCCCGGTCACGCGTGCGGCGCGAGCGCGTCGCGCTGGCTGCGGGCCCCTTTGTCTTCGCTCTTTTCGCCATGGTGTGCACGCCGATCCGCCGGCCAATTTCACTAAAACTGCCTGACGTATCGGCATTTACCGCAGGTGCTTTAGCTGTCGTCGCGGCTGCAGGCGGCCTGCGGCCGTAACTTGTGTCGTAACAGTGAGCTGTGTCGCGGACAGGAGGTCCTTTCCCTCAAGCCGCGGCGGCTGCGGCCGTTAAATGCTTGAAGTACGTCACAGTGGAGCGGTACAGCAGCGTCATGCGCGTCGATCTCCCCAGCATTCGCAGCCTGGGCTTTGCGGGACAGAGCCCCAGCCTGCTGTCGGATTGGCGCGTCGGCGCCATCCTGCAGGCGACTGCGCTGCGCGATGCGCGCACCGGCGAGCTGTGGCTGAAGATCGCAGACCTCAAGTATCCGGCGCGTATTGCCTCGGGCGAGGGCGACGGCCCGGTCGACGGCGAGCGCCTCACGTTGCGCGTGCTGCGTAACAGCCCGGTGCTGGCGCTCGAAACGCTGTCGTCGGAAAGAAATGTCAGTGACAACGTCGCTACCGATGCCTTGCGCAAATATCTGCCGCGACAGGCCAGCCCTGCCCCGCTGGTGTCGAACCTCGCATGGATCGCCAACGGCAAAGGCAGCGCCGAGCAGTTGCCGCCGTCGGTCACTCAGGCGGCCGCAAGACTGTGGCAGGCACTGCCCGATGCGGCGACACTCACCGATCCCAGGGGACTGCAGAACGCCATCGCCCGCTCCGGTACATTCCTGGAGTCGACGCTTGCCACCGCCGACCGGCGCATGCTGGCGGCCGCCGTCGCCAATGACGTGAAAGCGTTGATGCTCAATCTCACTCGTGTCCTGCGCGACCACGGCGCGCGACCAAGCAGCGCGACGACGGATTCCGCGATGCATTCGCCAGTGCCACTGACGCGCGGACCGCTGACATCGCTACCCGCCGCTCCGGCGACGCTGGCGGTGCTGGATACGCCGGCCGAACAGATGAACGAACTGGCCCGCCAGACCGATGGCGCGGTTTCGCGCATGACGGCGCTGCAAGTCAGCAACGCCCCGCAAGACACGCCGCCGCCATCGATACTGCTGGAGCTGCCGATGCGCCACGGCGATCGGGCCAGCGTAATCCGGCTACGTATCGAGCGGGATCAATCCAGACAGCACGAATCGGGTGGCAGCGATTCCTGGACGATGGAAGCGGCGCTCGATCTGGGCGCCATCGGCGCGCTGCACGCTCGCGTCACGCTGGCAGGTCATCGCATCGGCGTACAGCTGCGTGCGGAATCGCCGACCGTCGTGAACACCCTGTTGGCTCGCTCGTCCGAGCTCGAATCGATGCTGCGCGAGGCCGGACTCGAGATCGATCGTGTCGTCTGCCTGCACGGCATGCCGGCCGGCGACGCCGGCATCCGCACTACCCGTCTGCTGGACGTACGCGCATGAGCGAGCGCCCTCACTCACCACTCGCGGTCGCGCTGCATTACAACGGCAATGGCGCCCCGCGTGTCGTTGCCAAAGGCGGCGGCCCGATCGCCGAGCGCATCATGGAGACTGCGCGCGAGCACAAGGTGCCACTCGAAGAAGACGCCGCGCTGGCGGCAACGTTATCTCGATTGGATCTCGGCGCCGAGGTACCGCGCGAACTTTACGTCGCGGTGGCGCATGTGCTGGCGTTCGCGTGGGCGGTTACGGGCAGAGGCAAGTGATTGTCGTTTACGCGTGCCGTTGACCCAACGGCAGCGGCAACTTGCCGCGCATCGAAGCGTTACACAGGCGAGCACCGCGGCGCGACTGTCGGCGGAAATTCTGATGCGACGCCGCATGCTGCGCCGGGTGCGTACTACAGCGAAGGGGTCAACGAAGGAGTCTCCACCATGAGCACGCGCGTTACCGTGGCGGGCCATCCCGTCCGTCCGATGCTGGTGCCCCTGCCGATCGGGCTGTGGGTTTTCTCGCTGGTCTGCGACTTCGTGTTCATGTCCACGGGCGACGCCCGTTGGGCAGTGAGCGCCTATTTTTCACTCGGCGGCGGTATCGTCGGCGCACTGCTCGCAGCCATCCCTGGACTGCTCGATCTGCTCGGCCTGCGCGATTCGCGGGCGCTGCGCATCGGCATTTTTCACATGGGGCTGAACCTGGCCATCGTCGTGATCCAGGCGGCGAACTTCTGGCTGCGGCTGCAGGACGATGGCAGTCCCGGCGGATTGACCCGCGGGATCTCCATCGTGGCGGTGGCGATGCTGTTTGCTTCAGGCTGGCTCGGCGGCCAGCTGGTGCACGTGTTCGGCGTCACGCAGCCGCATGCTGCCGCGGGTGAAACCAGGGAGCGGCACGACCAGCTGCATCCAAGCACCTGATACGTACGCCCTGTCCGATCGAGCGCTACGTTCGTTGCCGGCAAATCCGATCAGCTTTTGCCGACAAACGGATCACTGCGGCTCGCGAGACCCTATCCGACCACGCTGAGCAGCGATCCGCGCTTGCGCCCTGCCGCACCCTGCGGCGGCGGTGCATGTGCAGCTTGCTGCTCGGCAGCCATGCCGGGCCTGCTCTCGTGCCGCATGGTTTCCTGCTGCCCACGTTGCGTAGCCCTGGGTGCAGCCGGCGCCACTGTTTCGCGCGCACTGTGCAGTCGAGCTAGCAACTCCGCTTCATGTCGTGAGATGCCGCAGTTTGCGATCAGCTCCTCAACGCCCGCGCCATTCTTGGCCAGGCGCGCAGCCATGTCGTAGCCACGGTGAGCGCCGGGCGCGCCGGCCGGTGCCAGCCGCGACTCCATTTCGCTGCGCTCGCTCATCGCCTCCAGCCTGGCGCTCATCACCATGACGCTTTCGTGCAGGCTGCGCATTTCCACGAACGCACGTTCGAGCTGGGCCTGCAGCTGCGCATTGTCCCGCTCGTTGGCGCGGCGCCAGCGGATGAACGCCAGGGCGAACACCCAGAAAGCACCGACCAGCAGCATCGCGCGGCCAGCCAGCAGCAGGGTTTCCACGGAGGGGTTGGGCAGAATTTCGAACATCGGGCGACTCCTGTGACATGGGTCACATCGATCCGGGCCGACGGCACCGCCAGCGTCAAATCGCTGGCGGTGCGCGGTCCGGTGCTACAGGAGTCAAGCAGGAAGCGTGCCAGTGACGGGCAGGAGTCGCTCTCTCCTACCGCGCCCGCGCCGCCGATACGCTGCGGCGCGTCGGCCAGATCCTCAGCTCATGCCCAGCAGCTTCAGCACTTCGGTGCCCTTGTCCTTGGCCTCCTGCGCCTTGGCCACGGCTTCCACCGGTTCGCCGGTGCTGAAGTGGCTGCCGGCCTCGCCCCAGCTCGCCTTCATGGTCTCCAGCCCCTGCTTGGCGGCCTCGAACGATTCGGCACTGACGTTCTTCGGCAGCTTCTTCGACTTGCCGAGAATGTCGACGCGGCTCTGGATCGCCGCCACCATGTCCGGCACTTCGGTGCTCAGCGTCTTCCATTGCTCGGTGGCCGCCGCGAACGCCGCCTCGGCCTCCTTCTTCTTCTCGGCAACCGTCTGCTGCAGCGTCGCCAGCTGCGTCGAGACCGCCGGCGCCGCCGCGAGCACCGCCTTGTAGTCGCCGCTCGCCAGGCTCGCCTTGAGCGAGGCCAGGCCGTCTTCCACCGTCTTCAGTTCGGTGGTGGCGTACTTGGCTGCGTCATCGCGCAGCGTGTTCACCGACGCTTCGATCTCGGTGACGGCCTTGGTGGCCGGCTCCTTCTGACCGGCGCAGGCGGCCACGAACAGCGTCACGACCAGCAGCGCCAGCCATTTCATCATCGTTCTCATGAGCGTCACTCCTTCGTCTTCGTTGTTATGGGATGCGCAGCTTCTGCCCGGGCCGGATCTTGTTCGGATCGGTCAGCACATCGCGATTGGCCTCGAAAATCTTGGTGTACAGACGAGCATCGCCGTAATAGTCATCGGCGATCTTCGACAAGGTGTCGCCCTTCTGGACGACGTAGGTCTGTTGATAGGGATTGTCTTTGGGCGGCGGGGAGCCGGATTCTTCGGACGCCACGGGCGCAACCTCCTTGAACTGGGAAAGGCCGGCCGATCATAGCGACGCGCTGCGGCATCGCCATCGTGGAAAGTTGCAGCGCTTACTGAGTGGACGCGGCTTCGGCGGGGGCTGGTGACGCCATGACCGCCGGAGCACTGCTCGCGGTTCCAGGCTCCGCGGCGGCGGGAGCCGCTTCGACTGACGGGGCCTGTGAGATCGGCAGGTCCGCCGGGAGCTCCGATGCTGCGATGACGCCTTGCTCTGCCGGCGCCTGCTGCGGATCCGGCTTGCCGCGATCCTTGGCGTAGCTGCCTTCGGGCGGTGCGTTGCCACCGAGGATCACCAGCAGCACGCGCCGGTTGGCATTACGCCCTTCCGGCGTGTCGTTGGGCTGCGACGGCCGATATTCGCCCAGACCGATGACGGCAAGCCGCGCCGGATTGAGCCCCGCCTGCGTGAACAGATGCACGACGCTGGCAGCGCGCGCCGAGGAAAGCTCCCAGTTCGACGGAAACGCCGCCGTATTGATGGGACGGTTGTCGGTGTGGCCTTCGACCCGGATGGGATTGGGAAAGGGTTTGAGCGTCTCGGCC
>Ga0182738_1002275_pt1 | contig 23033 bp, 22 predicted proteins | sample eDN5th30CBELigMG_FD_128876 | JGI IMG/M metagenome (GOLD analysis project Ga0182738, IMG submission 128876) | Enriched Miracle-Growth compost microbial communities from Emeryville, California, USA - eDNA 5th pass 30_C BE-Lig MG (version 2)... ...
CGTCGGCATTGCCATTTTTCTTTTGACGTTCGATCCGAACGCCTACAAGAACAAGCTCGAAGAGATCGTATACAACAAGTACCAGCGCACCCTTTCGATCAAGGGCGACATCGAGCTGTCGCTCTTTCCGCGTATCGGGCTGTCGGTTCAGGACGTTTCCCTGTCCAATCGCAACAGCGAGGATACCTTTGCGTCCATAGATAGCGCGCGATTTGCGGTCGCCATCTGGCCGCTGCTTTCCAATCGCCTGGTTGTGGACCATGTGGCCGTTACCGGCTTCAAGGCCTGGGTCAAGCGCGATGAGCAGGGGCAGTTCAATTTCCGCGATTTGCTTGGCCGCCAACCCTCGGCCCTGGGCCTGGCGGGCTCCGCGCTGGCCGCGCCTATGATGGCGTCGCGCTCTTCCGTCCCAGCGGACGATGCTGCCCAGGCACCTGGGACGCAGGCTGCAAGCGGGGAGGGCAGCGCCCACGCCTCGTTGCTGCGCCTGTCTCCGTTGTCCACGGCGGCTGCGCAGCAGGCCGTGGCCCGCACCGATTTCCAGATAGATATTGCCGGCCTGGATCTGAAGAACGGCGAGATCCATCTCTACGACAGCGTAAGCGGCGCCGTTGGCCGTATCGAGCAGCTTGATGTCAACACTGGCCGGGTGACCTTCAACCAGGCATTCGATGCCGCGCTCAAGGGCAAGCTGATAGGAGAATACCCGGAAGCCGATGCCTCCCTGGCCGGTCAGGCGCTGTTGCAGCTCAATCCCAATGACCAGACGTATTCGGCGCAAAAGCTCAATCTGCAGATCAATGGCAAGCTGGGGCAGCTTGATGCCAAGAGCATGGCGGTGCGGGGCAATCTCGCCTACAACGCGTTTTCCCAGATGCTCAATGTCAGCAATCTGGACGTTCAGGTGCAGGGAGACGTAACCGGCAAGGAACCCATCAAAGGCCTTGAAACAAGCCTGGCCGTTCCCCAGCTCAAGGTTGATCGCAGCCAGGCCGAGTTGCGCGTGGAGCGGATGTCGTATCGCGCCAAGGGCCAGTTGCCGGACAGGGCGTTCGATATTGCCTTCGATGCCCCCAATCTCGCCATTTCTCCCGAAGCGGCACAGGGCGAACCGGTCCAGGGCACGCTCAAGTTCACCAAGCCCGATAGCACGCTGGGGGTGTCGCTGTCGCTTGACGGGCTGGGGGGCAACGCCACCCGGCTTACGCTTAAAGAGCTGAAGGTGCAGGCTGGCCTGAAAGAGGGCGAGCGGCTGGTGCAACTGAACATGACATCGCCCGCGGTCTGGGATGTGTTCCGGAAAACAGGCGGGCTGTCCGCAATGAAAGGCGACATACGCGTGGACGATGCGGCGCTTCCGGGCGGCAGTTTCGAGTTTCCCTTCATCGGCAGCCTGCAGGCCGATCTCATCAAAGACCGGCTCGACAGTGAAATCGATGCCGTACTCAGCGGCAGCAAGCTCAATTTCAAGCTCAATGCCACGCAACTGGCTGATCCGAAGGTTGTTTTCGCGCTCAAGGCGGACAAGCTGGATTTCAATACGCTGTTTCCGCCAGCCCCTGTCCCGGCTGCGCCCGCCGCTGCAACAGCGAAGCCCGCGGCCGAGCAGGCCAAACCTGCAGCCAAGCCGCCGGCCAAGCCAGCAGCCGGCAAGGGGGACGAATCCAGTGTGCCTGACCTGGCCTTCCTGGCCCCGCTGGATGTGACAGGCACCTTCGATATTGGGGAACTGAAGGTACAGCAGGTCGAGGCCAGTGCGATCTCTGCTAGGCTGCGCGCGCTGGAGGGCAAGCTCGAGATCGCCGACATCAAGGCCAGCCTGTATGACGGAAGCCTAGCGGGCTCACTCATGGCGGATGCGCAGAACAGGCTGGGGGCTCGGCTGACGCTGTCAGATGTCAGCGTGGGGCCGCTGTTGCAGGCCTACGCGCAGGAGGACCGGCTCAGTGGCAAAGGAACCGTCAAGGTTGATTTGTCCTCGTCCGGCAAGACCAGCGCCGCGGTCGAGGCGGGCTTGTCCGGGCAGGTGCAGCTGCGCCTGCGCGACGGCGCGATCCGGGGTATTGATTTCAGCCAGACACTGGGCGAGGTCAATGACGTGGTGCGCAATCTGTTCAGCGGCCAGCTCCCCTCGGTGATGAGCCGGATCGACATGGCGCGTGTGACCGACTTCAGTGCGCTGGATGCGGATGTCGATTTCGAGCAGGGCCAGGGCACAATCAGGAAACTGAATGTTGCAACGCCGATGCTGCGCATCACTCAGGGCACCCCCGCATCGCTGGATCTGGTCAATGATCAGTTCGACATGCTTGTTGATGTGCGCGTGGTCAAGACGGCTTCAGGCCAGTCGGGCAAAGATCTGGCCGACTTGCAGGGGGTAACAGTGCCGGTGCGCATCTCCGGCCCGTTCGCCACGCCGTCGTATCAGGTGCAATGGAAGGAAATCAACAGCAAACAGATCAAGGAGGCCGTTGGCGAGGGCCTCCTGGACCTGATGTCCAATCAGGTGGGCAAAACACCTCAGAAAGGAGCGCCGGCCAAGCCCGGCGCCACGGCAAAGCCCGCCGATCCAGTCAAGAGCATAGGCGAGGCTATCAAAGGGTTGTTAGGTCAATGACAGAATCTTTCTATTACCCCGTTGCGCAATGCGGCGGTATCGGTGACAGCGCCGCCGCGCAATATGACCGCCGCTGGCTGTTGGTCGATCAGGATGGCGCTTTGCTGGCCGGCAGCAGCTGCGGTGCGCTCAGAAATGTCGATATCGGCATCAAGTTCGGCTATCTGGTGTTGCGCGCGCCAGGCATGCTGAGGCTGGATATCCCCATGGATGTGATCGAAGACGACGACAGTGTCCGCAGGAAGGCCCTGATAGGCGGCCAACAGGTGGATGTCGTCGACGAAGGCGACCTGGCCGCCACCTGGTTCAGCACTTTCCTGGACCAGCCGTGCCGGCTGGTAAAAGTACACCCGGACGCGTCTGAATTCAGCTGGCCTGAGCTGTAAGCCTGCGGTATTTGGCGATCAGCATGTCGCCGCTCTCGGTGCATTCGGGATCAATCTCTATGCATTCGACGGGGCAGACGACCTGGCATTGAGGCTCGTCGAAATGGCCGACGCACTCGGTGCAGTGCGAAGGATCAATCTGGTAAATGTCCGGACCCATGAAAATGGCATTGTTCGGGCATTGCGGCTCGCACACATCGCAATTGATGCATTCGTCGGTTATGCGCAGCGCCATGGCGGTTATTCCTGATCAAGTACTAAGGCATGCAGGAAGCCGAGCAGCCAGCCGAGGCTGGCGACACCCGCGCGGCCTGATGGCCGCGATTCCCACAGTGCCTAGTGTAATCCCTGGCGCAACCCAATGACAGCTTAACCCTGACGGGCCTGGGCTCTTGCGGCTCTTGCCGCTGTGCGGCTAGCCCTGGTTGGCCTGGGACTGCTCGTCGCGCCTGCGGCGGGCTTTTTCATGCAGCCAGCGCTCGACGGACGGGAAGACGAACTTGCTGACATCTCCGCCGAGAATGGCGATTTCCCGGACAATGGTCCCGGAAATGAACTGGTACTGATCCGAGGGTGTCATGAACAGCGTTTCGACTTCGGGCAGCAGATGGCGGTTCATCCCGGCCATCTGGAATTCGTACTCGAAATCGGACACGGCGCGCAGGCCGCGCACGATGACGCGACCGTTCTGCTCGCGGACGAAATCCTTGAGCAGGCCGGCAAAGCTGCGCACCTCGACGTTGGGATAGTGGCTGAGCACCTCCTGGGCAATCTCCACGCGCTCCTCGACGGTGAAGAAGGGCTTTTTGGCCTGGCTGTGGGCAATGCCCACAACGACATGGTCAAACAGACCGGCGGCCCTGCGCACCAGGTCTTCATGCCCACGCGTCATGGGATCGAACGTTCCGGGATAGACAGCAGTAATCATGCGGATTCTTTTGTAGAAAGGTTTGTCGCCATCATGGCCGCCCGGTGCACAGAGTATCCGGTCGGGCTTGTTATTTTTCTAACGCTAAGGCCGAATTATTGACTTTTTTTTGCGTTGCAGCAAATCGCAGCAGGTTGAAGTACACCTGCCCCGCGCGCGACGACCGCAGAACCTCCCATTCGGGCGGCGCCTGCACGGGTGCTTCAGATTCTACATACAGCAGGCCGTCGGGCCTCAATATTGCCGGCAGCGCGGGCCATAGCCTGTCCAGCCATCCCTTGCCAAAAGGCGGGTCCAGCAAGACCAGGTCGAAGGTCGCGCCGTCCAGGCGATGCAGCACCACTTGCGCGTCCCCGGCATGGATACGCACCTGCCGCGCCCCTAGTTTATCGCGCAGCGCCCGAAGTGCGGCAACAGCGGGTGGATGTGTCTCGGCCATCAGCACATGCCCCACGCCACGCGAGGCCGCCTCGAAGCCCAGTGCGCCTGAACCCGCAAACAGGTCAAGCACGCGCCGTCCGGCGAAATCACCCATCCAGAAGTGCTGCAGCCAGTTGAACAGGGTTTCGCGGACACGGTCGGGCGTCGGGCGCAAGCCGGGGGCGTCAACAACCGGGATAGGTGTTTTGCGATAATCACCGCCTACAATACGGACTGCGTGCTTCTTCATGCGCGTTCAGGGAGGCCTCGAAGGGGTAGGGGCGAGCCCAGACTGGCGGGGCCGCCCGCGGCAATAACAGGCTAATGGAATAGTGTAAAACGTATGTTCAGTTTTTTTAAACGAAAGAAGCAATCGCCGCAGGCCGGACAGCCGTCTGACCAGGCCCAGGCCCAGGCCGATGGCGAGCAGCGGCCTGAGGGTGGCAATGCCGGCGAGGCAGCGTCCGCTACAGGCTCGGTCGCGGTAGAGGCGCCCCAGCCTTCAGAGGCGGGCGCCACGGCGCCAGACGCTCAACCCAAACCCGCGCCAGGGCTGGAGACGCCGCAGGACAACCTCGGATCTGGCGCGGCCAGGGGGCCGGAACCCGGGCAAGGCGCAGAGCCGGCGGCGGCGCAAGAACGGAAATCAGAACCGGTGCAGGAAGCGGCGCCGGAACAGGAAGCAGAACCGGAACAGGAAGCAGAACCGGAGCAGAAGGCAGAACCGGAGCAGAAGGCAGAACCGGAACAGGAATCTGGGCCAAGGCCGGAATCAGAGCCAAGGGAAGATGCAGCGGCGGGGCAGGGCACAGCGCCGGCACATGAGCCGGCGGCCTCTCTTGCTGATTCAGCACCCTCTCTGCCGCCAGCTGCGGAGGAGGCGCAGCCGGCGCCCGCCGCCGAACCCCCGGCTCCTGTCAAGACCTCCTGGTTCTCCCGCCTCAAGAAAGGCTTGTCACGCACCGGCCAGAGCCTGAGCGGCCTGTTCGTGGGCGTCAAGGTTGACGAAAACCTGTTTGAAGACCTCGAAACCGCGCTCATCATGGCCGATGCCGGCATGGAGGCGACCGACAAGCTTCTGACGGCATTGCGCGCCCGCGTCCGCAAAGAGCGGATCGAGGATGCCGCCCAGGTCAAGGCCGCATTGTGCGACATTCTTGCAGAGCACCTGGCGCCGCTGGAAAAAGCCTTCCCCCTGGGCAGCGTATCGCCCCTGGTGGTGATGATTGCAGGCGTGAATGGCGCCGGCAAGACGACTTCGATCGGCAAGCTGGCCAACCACTTCCAGGCGCAGGGCGCCACAGTGCTGCTGGCGGCCGGCGACACGTTTCGCGCAGCGGCGCGGGAGCAATTGATGGAGTGGGGCGCCCGCAACAATGTCACCGTGATAGCCCAGGATGGCGGGGATCCCGCCGCAGTTGCATTTGATGCCGTCAATGCGGGACGGGCGCGCGAGGCGGGGGTGGTGATGGTCGATACGGCTGGCCGCCTGCCTACTCAGCTGCATCTGATGGAAGAACTGAAGAAGATCAAGCGCGTCATCGGCAAGGCCGACGGCAAGGCGCCGCATGAAGTGCTGCTGGTGGTCGATGGCAATACGGGCCAGAATGCCATTGCCCAGATCCGCGCCTTCGATGCTGCCATCGACCTGACCGGCCTGGTGGTCACCAAGCTCGACGGCACAGCCAAGGGTGGCACGCTGGCGGCGGTCGCGGCTGGCAGCCAGGGGGTGCGGCCCGTGCCGGTCTATTGGATAGGCGTGGGCGAGGGGCTGAATGACCTTCAGCCCTTTGTTGCGCGCGAATTTGCCGCAGCATTGCTGGGCGACTGATCAGGCGCGCCCGGCGGCCTCCAGCCGGTCCAGGTCTGCCTGGATCTGCTGCTTCAGTATATCTTGCCTCGCCTTGAGCCAGCCGACCGCAAACAGCGCGGCCGGCTCGGTTTCGGCGAGCCGCAGGTAGTAATCACTGGCGTTGTACATGTCATTGAGCTCACCCATGTCGTGCTGCAGCGGAGCCAGTAGCGCACGTATGCTGGCCAGCGGCTGCGCGGGCAGGACGGCCTCCGCGAATTCCAGGCTGTAGCGCAGGCGCTTGAGCCTTTTGCGCAAATCGTGCTGAGTCTCTTCCGGCAGGCGCTCGAAATTGCGCCCTTCCCGGCACAGCTGACGCAGCCAGCCAGACAGCCTGGCCTCCAGCTTGGCGCCCAGGTCGCGGTGGGTATGCTTGCCGCGTTTGCCGGGGTCCGCGAGCGCTGTGTTCTTGTCCGCGGCATGCGCTGCGGTTTTCAGCTGATGTGCCAGCAATGCAAGCAGGCATTGCTGGAAGGCAGGGCTAGCGGCCAGCTTGCGCGGGTCGTGCTGGCTGGCCTGGGCTATCTTGAGCGCCTCCGGCGCCGGCAGGGGCGGCATGCCAGCCTGTGCCAGGCGCGGCGCAATGTCAAAGCGCAACACATCATTGTCGCTGACCTTGCCCAAGCGCATGAAGAACCGCCGCAGCGGCTTGTACTGTGCCGGCTCCACAGGCACCCACTTGTCAAAAAAACGCCAGCAGGTACGCAGGCGCCTTATGCCGATCCGCAGCTGGTGTACATAGCGGCCCTGCAGCGCGGGGCTCGCGCCCCCGTTATCAACGCCCGCCAGCAGCGTAGCGTTGCGTACGACATGGTTGATGCAGCCCGCCAGGCAAGTCAGGTAGGCCTGCAGGATAGTCATATCCCTTGTAAGCGCAGTGCTTTGCGCCCGTTGTGGCTTGAGCAGCCCCAGCGCGCAAGGATCTATGGCCAGCCCGTCGCCAGTGGACGCCGCCGCAGTCGGCTGCGTGAGCGCGGGATCACCTGTGCCGCCGCTTTCTGGCTGGGGCCAACCGTGCCGCTCGGGCCTGGCATGGCGGGCCAGCAGATCGCCGCGTTCGGCCTTGCTGCGCAGATCCAGCACCAGGCCATGTTTCCGCACCCATGCCGAGCCTTGCTCGAATATGGCCTGGGCGGGGCCCGATACCAGTTCAAGCTCAAGCTCGCAGACAGCCAGCTCACAGTCGCCGGCCCGTACGACGCCTGTGTCGTAGGCCAGCTCCACCTCAGCCTTGCCGTCGACGGTCGTGACCGTCTGGGTGGTTTCCAGGCGCAGCATGTCTGTTTCATAGCGCATTGCCAGCGGCTGCGACAGCCGCTTCAGGATGGGGGCAAGCGGTGTGTGCTCATACACCGACAGGTCCAGTTCCGGGCCTGGGCGGGTGTGGTTCAGTTCGATGCGCGATATTTCGTCCGGGCCAGGAGCCTTGGCAGTCTGCACCCATTGGTCGCCCTCCAGCCGCAGGCGTATCGCAATGCCCGCAAGCGCCAGCTCTCGTTCGGGGGTATCAAAATAACGGGCCCTGAGCCGCTTCTCGCGTGCGCCCAGGGCAACCAGAGCGTCCCTGACCGCCTGCCTCGAAGCGGGCGGGACATGGAGCTTGAGTTCGCGTTCCAGCACTGCAACCACCTTTGTACAACGTTCCTGTCATTGATCCTGCATGCACGGGCCTGGCTGCGTGCGAACGAAAAACACCATCCGTCCGGCATAGGGGCAGTCGCGGCGGCGAGTCAAAGCAGCTTCCTTCTTGCCCGAGTGATCAGAATCTCGGCAAGTATAACGATGGCGAAAATCAACACCAATATCAGGGCGACCTTGTCCCACTGGAAAAGATCCATGGCACTGTTCAGCGCCATGCCTATGCCTCCGGCGCCCACCAGGCCCAGCACCGCGGATTCGCGTACGTTGATGTCCCAGCGCAGCAGCACGATAGACCAGAAAGCAGGGCGGATTTGCGGCCAGTAGCCATAGCCGATGATGGCGCTGGTGCGCGCGCCTGTCGCGGTCAGCGCCTCCACAGGGCCGGGGTGCGCATCCTCGATGGCTTCGCCCAGCAGCTTGCCGATAAAGCCGATCGAGCGGAAAGCGATCGCAATTGTGCCCGCCAGCGGGCCAGGCCCGAAAATGGCAATGAACAGAAGCGCCCAGACCAGGGAATTGATCGAGCGGCTGGACACGAGTATGAAACGCGCAAGGACGTTCACCAGACGGTTGGGCGTGAGGTTTCCGGCTGCCGCCAGCCCGACCGGAACCGCCATGATGACTGCCAGTATGGTCCCCAGCGTGGCCATGTGCAGTGTTTCTATCAAAGCCTGCTGGATGGTGCCCGGAAAGCTTGCCCAGGCAATCGGCCACATGCGGTTGACGAGATCCGCCATCTGCGCCGGCGCGTCATAGAGGAATTCCGGGATGACGTCTATGGTCCGTATCGACTGGATGATGGCCAGTATGAACAGGAAATACAGCACGAAGCGCAGCAGGCGCTGCCCGCGCGTATAGCGTATCCAGGTGTCGGGCAGGCCGCCTGCTGCCGGGCTTGCCGGTGCCTGTGGGCGCGTGATCTGGTTGGCTGTGTTCATGCGTCCCCTCCCGCCGTGCCTGGATCAGACCGCAGCGTCGCCGTGGCGCCTGGTGCCTCCACATTCGCCGCATGCTTTCTGCTGCCGGCGCCGCCGCGCAGAAGGTCAGTCAGGGAAACATTGTCCAGGAGAATCGCGCGCACCACGCGGGCCAGCAGTTCACCCAGCATGATGATGGCGATAATAGTCGCCAGGATGGTGCAGACGAAGTCGTAGTCAAAGCGCTGGAAGGCCGAGAACAGCGTGCCGCCTATGCCGCCCGCGCCCACGATGCCCACCATGGTGGAATTGCGCAGATTCGAGTCGAGCTGGTAGGTGGCGAAACCCACGAAGCGCGCGAACACTTGCGGCAAGACCGCAAACAGAATGACATTGGCGAACGAGGCGCCGCTGGCGCGCACGGCTTCGACCTGCTTGAGCGATATTTCCTCAATGGCTTCCGTGAACAGCTTGCCGATGAAGCCAATGGATGCCACGCTGAGCGCCAGAACACCGGCCAGCGCCCCGAAGCCAACCGCCTTGACGAAAATGATGGCCACGATGACGGGATGCAGCGCGCGGCACAGCGACACAATCGCCCTTGCCGGCCAGGTCGCCCAGGAAGGCATGAGATTGCGGGCGCCCAGCAGACTGATGGGCAGAGACAGCAAAATGCCCAGCGTCGACGCCAGCACGGCAATTTCCAGGCTTTCCGCGATACCTTGCCAGAGCACATCCAGCCGTTCCAGACTGGGCGGGAACATGCGCGCGAGAAAGCGTGCGCCATGGCCCAGGCCAGCCTCGAAGCGACTCCATGAAAAGCCGAGCTGGGTCGAAGCAAACACCGCGTAGACAATGACGACAATCAGCCCCAGCTTGGCTTTGCCAGACAGGGCGAACGGCCGCGCCTCGCGCACCGCGTCGTCATGGCTGTTCATTCCAGCCATGATTCTCCCCCGTAGATCTGCTTCAGGACATCGGATGCCAGGCCATGAGGATCGCCGTCATAGACGATATGGCCGCCCGACATGCCCACGATGCGGGTCGCATAGCGACGCGCAAGCTCAACATCATGAATATTGACGATCACAGGGATCTGGTTGGCGCGTCCCTGCTCCGTCAGCAACTCCATGATTTCCACCGATGTCTTGGGGTCGAGGGATGAGGTAGGCTCATCCGCCAGCAGCAACTGTGGGCGCTGCATCAGCGCACGCGCTATGCCTACCCGCTGGCGCTGGCCGCCGGACAGCGCATCGGCGCGCTGGTTGGCAAAACCGCCCAGCCCGACGGTATCCAGCAGCTGATACGCGTAACGGATATCCTCCCGCTCGAAGTGGCGCCGCCAGGCGTTGAAGAACGAGGTATAGCCGAGACGGCCGGTAAGCAGGTTTTCCATGACCGTCAGCCTTTCCACCAGGTTGTATTCCTGGAAAACCATGCCGATGCGCCGGCGCGCCTGGCGCAGCGCCGAGCCGCGCACTTGCGCCAGATCGATTTTCGTTGCGCCGTCATGCAATACGATGCTGCCGCAAGTCGGATCGATCAGGCGGTTGATGCAGCGCAGAAGTGTGCTCTTGCCGGTGCCCGACGGCCCGATGATGGCCGTCATACCCTCGCCGGAGAGCGTCAGGCTGATGTCGCGCAGTACAGGTGTGTTTGCCTTGTACTCCTTGCCCAGCCCCGTGATCTGCAAAGATGCCATACCGTTACACTCTTTTGTTGCCTTGTGATGGCCCGCGTGGCGGACACAGCGCTGTGCCCGCCACGCCTGGAGGCCTGGTCTGCCTATTTGCCCTTGTTGGCCTTGTCGTAGGCGGAGCGCGTGAAGCTTTCGCCGCCGGCTGTCGCCACATCGCGGACAATCTTCCAGTCTTTCTTGTACGTCACCGGGTAGAAGCGGTCGGCGCCGTCAAAGGCTTCCTTCATCGAATCGGGGAAGCGATAGTCATAGAAGCACTTGAGCATCTTGTCGCGGAACTTGGGCTCCAGGTCGTACGCATACGAGAACGAAGAGGTGGGGAATTTCTCGCTCTTGTAGATGACGCGGAAATCATCTTCCTTGACCTGGCCGCGCTCGGCCATGCGATGGAATACGTCCGATGCCACCGCCGCGGCGTCATAGTCGCCGGAATTCACGCCCATCACAGACTGGTCATGCTTGCCGGAATAGAGGAACTTGTAGTCCTTCCCCGGCACCAGACCTTCGGCCGGGAACAGGGCGATGGGCGCCATATTGCCCGAGTTGGACGAGGGCGAGGTATGGGCCAGCTTCTTGCCCTTGAGGTCTGACAGCTTCTGATACGGGCTGTCCTTGCGCACGATGACGATCAAATGATAGCCCTGGAAACCGTCCTCATTGCCCTTGACGGCGAATGGAACGGCGCCGGCCAGATTGACCGCGAAGTTGGTCGGCCCGGTGGAAAAGCCTCCGACATGCAGCCGGTTCGAGCGCATGGCCTCGATTTCGGCGGCATTGCTCTGCACCTGATAGAACACGACCTTGCGATCTACGCATTCGGAAAGATATTTGGTGAATGGCGAGAAGATGTCTGCATAGACCGCCGGATCCTCGACCGGGGTATAGGTGAAGACGACCGTGGAAGGCGTCTTGAGCTTGTCCGGATCGGTGGGCGTATCCGCCACCAGATCATTGTTTGCGTCGCAATACATGGTGTCCAGATCGCCGCGGTTCGGGCAATCGTCAGCCCGGGCGGCCTGGGTGATGCCGAGCAGTGCGGCAAATGAGCCGAGCATCAACAGCGTGCGTGGTTTCATGTCTCTTCTCCTTCGTTTGTCGTCTGTTTGTGATACCAGGATATGCTCGTTTTTGTTTTATTCTTTTCGAGTCTATTCTTTTCTGGCTATTTGCAATGATATAGGAGTTCTCGGGAAATATTAGTAAAGGGTTATTCCCGAGATGAAGCTTCCCGCTCGCGGTGGCCGCGGCAGGAAGGGCGCGGTATCGGCGCACGCGTGGCCGGTCTGCGGGCCCGGTTTGCGGCGCTGGGCGCCGACGCAGGGGGAGGTCAGCCTGCCCGGTAGCCCAGTTGGGCGGAAATCGCGGCGGCGCAGTCCAGCAGCGCGCGGGCAATGGGACCGTCGGCGCTGGCGTCGAAAAGCGAACTGGGGCCCAGGCTGGTCAAGGCCAGCGTGATATTGCCGGAATGATCGAACACTGGAACCGACAGCGCATCAATGCCGGGCAAGGGGTTGCCCAGGGCGCGTGCCAGCCCCGCTTGCCTGATGTCATTGACCAGCGACCGCCATGCCGCCTCATCGGGGCGGTCGGGGCTCACGCTGGTGACGACAGCGGTATCTCCGATCTCCCGGTCTATGTAATGCTGGGCTACCTTGGGCGGCAGCCATGCGGCGAAGACATGGCCGGTGGCAGTGTGCCGCATGGACATGACCGTGCCCTTGCGCATGTTTACATGCACGGGATAGCTGGCTTCGGAAATATGAATCATGGTGGGGCCGTGCGAGCCCAGTACCGCAATCGCCAGGGTGTGGCCGATCTGGGCCGCGAGCCGGGTGGCGTGCGGCAGGGCGACCCGCACGGGATCCAGCCGCTGCAGGCTGACCAGGCCCATTTGCAGGGCGAAGGGACCCAGCTCGTACTGGCCCGAGGCCGAGTCCTGCTGCACGACACCGACGCGGGTAAAGCTGACCAGATAGGGGTGCGCCCTGGAGGACGTCATGCCCGCGCGGGCAGCCAGGTCCCGCAGCGTCAGCGGTATGCCTGCGTCCACGAGAACCTGCAGCAGGCGAAAGCCCGATTCGACGGACTGGATGCTGCGCCGTCCGTCAGCAGCGCTGTCTTTGCTTGTTGTCATGATTGTCATTGATACATGGGGCCGGTCCGGCGCCGGGACGCCGGTAAGCGATGGCATCGCCGCACTATAAACCGCAAATGCACGGGCTGCCCCCGGATTTCCTTCTCCCTGAGGGATTATCCCGCCCGCCAAGGTTAAAATGAGCCAACTTTCACTGGGTCTGGAACATGAGCAACACCAATACTACAGAAATCGACACATCGGCCGATGGGGGCATTTCCCCCGTTGCCGAGATTGTGGCCGAGTTGCGGGCCGGCCGCCTCGTCATACTGGTTGACGAAGAAGACCGCGAGAACGAGGGCGACCTTGTCATGGCCGCCGAATATGTCACGCCCGACGCCATCAATTTCATGGTTACCCATGCGCGCGGGCTGGTCTGCCTGACCCTGACCGAAGAGCGCTGCCGGCAGCTGGATCTGCCCCTCATGGCCAACCGCAATGGCACGCGTTTCGGCACCAATTTCACCATGTCCATCGAAGCCGCCGAGGGTGTTGATACCGGTATTTCCGCCGCAGACCGTGCGCGGACCATCCAGGTGGCCGTCGCGCGCGATGCCCGGCCGACAGATCTCGTCCAGCCCGGACACATTTTCCCGGTGCAGGCGGTCAAGGGCGGCGTGCTGGTGCGCGCCGGACACACCGAGGCCGGCTGCGACCTGACCGCGCTCGCCGGCCTGACGCCGGCGGCGGTGATCTGCGAGATCCTCAAGCCCGACGGCACCATGGCCCGCCTGCCCGATCTCAAGGAATTTGCACGCGAGCATGGCCTGAAGATAGGCACCATTGCCGACCTGATCCAGTATCGCAGCGAGCATGAATCCATGGTGGAGCGCCTGGGCGAGCGCAACGTCCGCACCGCCTGGGGGGAATTCCGCGCAGTGTCCTATCGCGACCTGGCCTCCGGCGCGCTTCACCTGGCGCTGGCGCACGGCGATATCCAGCCCGATTCCGAAGCGCTGGTGCGCGTGCATGAGCCCACCAGCCTGGTTGATGCGCTGTTTGAAGGCGCCACCGCGCACAGCTGGAGCATTCCGAGCGCCTTGCGCGCCATCCAGGCGGCCCCCTCCGGCCTGCTCATCATGCTCAACTGCCAGGGCTCCGCGCAGCTGCTGGCCAGCCAGTTTGAAGCCTGGGGCAAGCCTGATGCGCCGGTGCCCGACCGGGAAAGCCGCCATGGCTTGCGCACTTTCGGCATCGGAGCGCAGATCATGCGCGACATGAATGTCGGCAAAGCCCGCCTGCTCGCGCGTCCGAGAAAAATGCCCAGCATGGCGGGTTTTTCCCTGACGATAACGGGTTACGATAGTGAACCTCCCACCTCCTGAACCCACACCTAAAGGACACCGACTATGAATCCCTACACCATGGCGCCCGATCTCAACGGGGAAGGCTTGCACATCGGTATCGTGCGGGCGCGTTTCAATGAAGAAATCGGTCTGGCGCAGCTCGATGCCTGCCTCGCGGAGCTTGCCGAGCTTGGCGTGGATGAGCGCGATGTCATGGTCGTTTCCGTACCGGGCGCCCTTGAGCTTGGGGTGACGCTGGCGCAAATGGCCGAAACGTTCGAATTCGATGCGCTCATCGCGTTGGGCGCGGTAATCCGCGGTGAAACCTATCACTTTGAGATCGTCAGCAATGAAAGCGCGTCTGCCATCAGCCGCGTGTCGCTGGAAACCGGCATCCCGGTCGCCAACGGCGTGCTCACCACTGACACCGACGAGCAGGCGCAAGTGCGCGCGGCCGAGAAAGGGCGCGATTGCGCCCGCACCGCGGTTGAAATGGCCAACCTCGTAGCGGCGCTGGAGCCCGAGCTCGACGATGACGACGGCTACGATGAAGATGATGACGAAGACGACGATGACGACGACTTCGATGATGAAGAGGACGAAAATTTTGACAAACGATAAGACGCAGGGCGCGGCTTCCGGCGCGGCGCGGGCCAATGCCCGCAGCGCGCGCCGGCGCGCACGCGAATTTGCCCTGCAGGGCATCTATGCCTGGCTGCTGCGCGGCGACGAAAGCACAGTGGAAGCGGGCGAGATCGATGCCCACATCCGCGACGACAAAGAGTTCCCTGAGGCGGATGTTTCCTGGTACAACACATTGCTGCACGGGGTGCTGCGCGAGGCGCCGGCCCTGCGTGAGCGCTTCATGCCGCATGTGGATCGCCCGCTGGAAGAGTTGTCTCCGGTGGAACACGCCATTTTGCTGATCGGCAGCTTCGAGCTGGTCCATCACATCGAGGTGCCCTACAAGGTGGCGATCAACGAGGCTGTCGAGCTTGCCAAGTCTTTTGGCGGCACCGACGGATTCAAGTTCGTCAATGGCGTGCTGGACAAGATGGCCGCCGACGTGCGCCCGGTCGAGGTCAGTGCGGCGGCGGCCCGCCGTCAGGGAGCGGGCTCCCGTTGAACGGCGAGTTCGATCTTATCGCCCGGTACTTTGCCCGGCCCGCGCCGGCGGGGGTGACGGGCGTGGGCGACGACTGCGCACTGTTTGGCGTCGAGCCAGGCAATCAGGTGGCCACCAGCACCGACCTGCTCGTTGAGGGCAGGCATTTTTTTTCCGATGTAGACCCCCGTGCGCTGGGACACAAGGCCCTGGCAGTCAATCTCTCTGACCTCGCCGCCATGGGGGCCAGGCCGTTGGGATGTCTGCTGGGGCTTTCGCTGCCCTCTGTGAACCATGGCTGGCTGCAGTCTTTTGCCGAGGGTTTCCACGCGCTTGCGGCCCGATCGGGCTGCCCCTTGATCGGAGGCGACACCACGCGCAGCGCGTCGGGCATAGTCATCAGTGTCACTGTGTTTGGCCAAGTCGAGGCTGGCAAGGCCATGCTGCGCAGCGCGGCGCTGCCGGGCGACGATATATGGGTGACCGGCACCCTGGGCGCGGCCGATGTCGCGTTGCGGCTGCTGCAAGGCAGCTTGCCGGAGGATGAACATCTTCTGCGGAAAGTGCGCGGCGCGCTGGAAATGCCCGAGCCGCCCCTATCGTTTGCGCAAGGGCTGGTGGGCCTGGCACATGCCGCCCTGGATATTTCCGATGGCCTTGCGCAGGACCTTGGCCATATCCTGGACGAAAGCGGCTGCGGTGCGCTGCTTCGCTATGATGAACTGCCTCGCGACCCCGCCCTCCAGTGCCTGGACCCAGACTTGGTGCGGCAGGCCGTGCTTGCGGGCGGCGATGTGTATCAGCTATGTTTTACAGCGACTGTCGACCGGCGGGCAGCCATTGAAGCGCTCGCCCGCGATGCGCGGGTGTGCGCCACACGTGTCGGCGAAATTCAGGCCGGATCAGGCCTGAGGGTCGTCGATGCCCAGGGCGTGCGCATCCCCCTGGAAGTCGCTGGTTACGATCATTTTTCCTGAATTCCACCCACTTTTTCCGCGGCGTCCCCATGCAGGCTCCATCCTCCGCCTCCAAAGAAACACCCGCCTTCCAGCCTACCGCTGCATGGGTCTTCCGTTCGCCGCTGCGCATCCTGGCCTTTGGGCTTGGCAGCGGCCTGTTGCGACCCGCGCCGGGCACCTGGGGCACGCTGTGCGGCTGGCTGCTCTGGGTACTGATCGTGGCGCGCTTGCCGGATACGGCCATTGCCGCCGTGCTGGCCGCGGGCTTTGCCCTGGGTTGCTGGGCCTGCCAGCGCGCGGGCCGTGAAATGGGCGCTCCCGATCATGGCGGCATGGTCTGGGACGAAATTATCGCGTTCTGGCTGGTGCTGTGGCTCACGCCTGCCTCGGGCTGGGCCCAGTTTGTGGCATTTGTCCTGTTCAGGGCCTTTGACATCATCAAGCCGCCGCCCGTCCGTTATTTCGACCGCCATTTCAAGAACGGCTTCGGCGTCATGCTGGACGACCTGCTGGCTGCCGCCTATAGTTTGCTGGTCATGGCGATTCTGGTCAGATTCCAGTTGCTGGGCTGATCAGCGTAGCGTCGTGTAAGGTGGCGGTATTGCAATGCCTGCCGCCCGCAGTTTCAGGCATGAAGGCGTCCGGTGGCGACAGGCTCGGCGGCGGGGCCAGGAATGGAGTTTTTTGATGAGCACAATAGATGCAAGCAAGCTGGCGCCCGAACTCGGGCGGGTCCTGGTCGAGCGCGGCTGGATGTTCGCCTGCGCGGAATCCTGCACCGGCGGCCTGCTGGCGGCTGCCATGACCGACACAGCGGGTTCGAGCGAATGGTTTGACAGAGGCTTTGTCACCTATAGCAATGCGGCCAAGGTCGAGCAGCTGGCGGTCAACCAGGATACCCTTGAGCGTTTCGGCGCTGTCAGCGAGGAGACTGCCATGGAAATGGCGGCGGGCGTGCTGGCGGCATCCCGCTTTGCCCAGCTTGCCGTTTCCACCACCGGTATAGCCGGGCCCGGCGGGGCCACACCCGGCAAGCCGGTCGGCATGGTCTGCTTTGGTTTTGCCCACCGCGCATCGGCCGGTGTATCCACCCGCGCAGTGACAAAGATCTTTCAGGGTGATCGGGCAGCCATACGCGCCGCCGCCGTGGCATTTGCCATTCGCACGGCGCTAGAGTTCATCGCACCGCGTTGATCGCGTCACGGGTGGCGCGAGCCGCCTTTGCGGCCGCTTCACGCCAGTCGTCACCGCCGCTGGCATACAGAATGGCCCGTGACGAATTGATCATCATCCCGGCCCCCCGACTGTCCCGTCCCGCCTGCACAGTGGCGGGTATATCCCCGCCCTGGGCGCCAATGCCCGGCACCAGCAGCGGCATATCGCCAACGCGGGCGCGCACCTTTGCAATTTCCTCGGGAAAGGTTGCGCCCACGACCAGCGCGCATTGACCATTGGTATTCCAGCGCTCCGCAACCAGTCCCGCCACATGCAGGTAGAGCGGAGTGCCATCGGAAGACTCGACAAACTGCAGATCCGACCCACCCTTGTTGGAGGTGCGGCACAGTACGATCACCCCCTTGGTGTTCCAGGATAGATAGGGCTCTATGCTGTCAAAACCCATATAGGGGTTCACTGTCACGGCATCGGCCTGGTAGCGCTCGTATGCTTCGTTCGCATACTGTTCAGCCGTGGAGCCGATGTCGCCGCGTTTGGCGTCAAGGATAATGGGCAGTTGGGGATGCCGTTCGTGAATATACTCGCACAGCGCCTCGAGCTGCTCTTCGGCGCGTGCGGCAGAGAAGTAGGCGATCTGCGGCTTGACGGCGCAGGCATATTGCGCCGTCACATCGACAATCGCGCGACAGAACTCAAACACGGCGTTCGGCTTGCCGGCCAGTTCAGCGGGAAAGCGCTGGGGGTCCGGGTCCAGGCCCACTGTCAGCAGCGAACCGGTCGAGGTCCAGGCATGTTCCAGTTTTTGAATGAAAGTCATGATTGATGAGTCGTGAATAAATTCGCCGCGGTATCCGGTGGCAGGTCATGTCCTGCGACGATGTTTGATAAGCCAGCGCATGGTTGGCCAGGCCGAGGGACTTGCCCAAGCCCGATTATAGGCGGGCGGCTGGCCCGCCACCGTGAGGCGGATAGCTGGGTGCGGAATGCGATCAGGCGGGCAGCAGATGAGATGCAAGCACACCAACCCATACCAGGGCTGCAACCACCAACGACAGCAGTACGGCGGCGCTGCCAAGGTCCTTGGCTCGTCCTATCATTGGGTGGGGATCCACGGTAATCGTGTCGGCAAGTGCTTCGAGGGCGGAATTGAGCAGCTCCACGATCAGGACGATCAGCAGAACACCCACCAGCATGGCGATCTCGACCGGGCTGCGGCCCAGCCAGACCGCCAGCGGCGCCAGCACCGCGACCAGCAGCAGCTCCTGGCGGAATGCGGCCTCGTGACGAAAAGCCGCCACAAACCCCTGGATCGAGTAGCGCAGTGCATTGTAGAGGCGGGCCGGCCCGCCCTTGCTTTTATAGGAAGAATGCATGTGAGTCCTGATCGGGAAACCTGAAGAAGCCTGTCTGGCCCATTGTCTAGGCATGACCAGCCATGCGCCGCGCCAGCGGCGTGGCCCTGCGGCGTCGGCCTGCCGCGCGCATGCAGCATTATATGTGCAGGCGTGGCGCGGGCGCTCAGGTTCCAGGGCAAGAGCCGCGGCAGAAGGCTGGCGTTATCGTATGCGGTTTTGCCAGAGTGCGAACACCGCGCCGGCCAGCGACACGCCTACCAGGAAAAAGAAGCCATCCTGCAGTGCCAGCAGATTGGCCTGGTCTGTCACCAGACGCTCAATGCCGGCAACCGCCATTTCACTGGCCTGACCAGCCGCATACCCGAGGCCCTCGAAATGGTGTCGCAAATTTTCCATCCACTGCGCGGTTGCGGGGTTGGCCAGGTTTACCGATTCCGTCAGGCGCGCATGGTGCAATATTTGCCGATGCCGCTCCAGCACAATGATGGAGCTGGTGGAGAACGAAACCACCAACTGGCGCACGATATTCTTGAGCCGGTAGCTGTGCGTGAAATCATCCATTTCCAGCCCGCGAAACGTCAGGTTGGCCACAGGGATGGCAATGAAGAGCACTTGTATGCCGCGCATCAGCAAGGGCGCCACCAACATGGGCTGGCTGGCATTGGCCGGCATGCGCATCATGATCCAGGCTGTCGCCGCTGCCAGCGCAAAGCCTGAGACGATCAGCAGTTTCTTGTGCGTGAGCCGGGCCGAATACTTGAGATACAGTGTGAGCGTGACCATGGACACCAGCGAGGTCAGGCCTATGAGTACGCCCGCATTCACGATGGGATACTTCATGGCACCTTCCACGAAACGCAGCGTCAGGAAGCTGAAGGAGGTGCTCAGGTAGTAGTAGAGGGCATACAGGGCCAGCCCCGCCAGAAAGGCCTTCTCGCGCAGCGAACCGAGCCGCATCAGCGGCTGCGGGTGATGCCATTGGTGGTATCCGAACACAATCAGCGATGCGATCCCGCACAGTGTCAGCCCTATCAGCAGGGGAGACGAGATAAACAGCTGGTAATGCAACTGCTGCAGCACGATCTGCAGCGCGCCTTGGCCGGCGGCAAACACCAGATAGGGCCAGACATGCGCGTTGATGGGATGCAGCGCCTCGGCGGGAAGCCGGCCCGCGTCAGGCACTGACGCCGCGCACAGACCGGCCAGCAGCAGGGCCACAGGCGCAGTGCACAGAAACAGCGCGCGCCACTCGAAATGCCCGATCAGCATGCCGCCAAGCAGCGGCGCCAGTGCGGTGGCCATGACAATGCTCTTGATGAACAGGCGTCTGGCAGGCGCAACCTGATGAGAGGGGAAATGCCCCTGCAGCATAATGCGGCATGCGCCCATCATGGGGCCGATGAAATATCCCTGTATTCCCCGTGTGAACATCAGCTCCATGGGTGAGCTGGCCGAGGCCGAAAGCAGCGCAGCCGCGCCATAGAACAGCATGCAGCCCGTCAGATAACGCCGGTAGCCGATGCGATCGATCCACCATTGCTGCTGCAATATGCCCAGCACCGCCGCGACCGCGTATGAGCTTGACGACCATACCAGCTCGTCTGTGGACGCATTGATGCCGCCCGCGATATAGCTGCTGAAGAATGAAAACAGCGAGTTGTCGAAATAATCCAGCCCTGTGACCAGGCATACCGCCCACGGGTAAATCCATTGGCGCAGCCCGGCAAAGGTGAGCCGGGGCAGCAATGCTTCTTCTCCTGGTGACATGGCATTCTGGCCTTGCCTGGCATGACGCTCAGGCAGTCGGCTCCCGGTCCGGGCTTCCCGCAGCCGGCTCGGTCGGCGCGGGATGCGCAGAGCGGCGCTGTCTTGCTTTGCCGCCCAATTGGCTGGCGCGTCGCGCGGCCAGCAGTTCCTCCGCGTCAGCGCCGGCTAGCCGCGCCTCGATATAGTCGAGATCGGCCTGCATTTCCTTGCGTATGCCTTCCAGCTCCTGGCGCTCGCGCTGCAATGCCCGCAGCCTTTCTTCCACCATCGAAAGACGCCCCAGCAGGGCTGACCGGATATCGCCCAGCGCCGATTCGGACAGATATTGCCTGCCGTTCCTGGCGGTAAGCTCACTTGGCCTGGCAATGATCTCGGTGATGGAGTGCAGCGAGAAGCCCGCCGCGCGCAGCCGCAGGATGCGGCCAAAACGTGCCATGTCGGCCTGGTCGTAGAGCCGGTAGCGCCCATCGCTGCGCGTGGGCGTCACCAGCCCGCGCTCTTCGTAATATTTCAGTGTGCGGGGAGTCACGCCCAGCGCTTCGGCAGCCTTGCGGACAGTGAGCAGCTCAGGGGCTTCAGGCGCGGCAGGCATTGTTGTGGAAGCTGGAAGTGTTCATGGGCTTATCATACTACAACCTATACGTATACGTATAGGTTTATCGGAAAAGAAGAAAATCTCGCCGCCCGCTTTGTGTAGGTTTATCGAAAGGCCAGAAACTCTGGCTGCCCGCATCGTATTGCTTTTTTCCAGGCGAAAAAAAACCTCCGGCGAACCGGAGGTTTTCGTATGGCTTGATGCCAGGGCCTTGCGGCCCCGGCAGACGCATCAGGCAGATTAGAAGCCGCCCATGCCGCCCATACCACCCATGCCGCCCATGTCGGGCATTGCGGGGGCGGGCTTGTCTTCAACGATCTCAGCCACAGCGGCTTCAGTCGTCAGCAGCAGGCTGGCAACGGAGGCAGCGTTTTGCAGGGCTGTGCGAGTCACCTTGGTGGGATCCAGCACGCCTTGCTCAACCAGGTCGCCGTATTCGCCGGTGGCTGCGTTGTAGCCGTAGTTACCCTTGCCGTTAGCAACTTCGTTGACCACGACGCTGGCTTCTTCGCCGGCATTGATCACGATGGTGCGCAGCGGGGCTTCGACAGCGCGCAGGATCAGCTTGATGCCGGCGTCCTGATCGGCATTGTCGCCCTTGACCGCCTGGATGGCAGCCTTGGCGCGGATCAGTGCAACACCGCCGCCAGGAACAATGCCTTCTTCCACTGCGGCGCGCGTGGCGTGCAGGGCGTCTTCGACACGAGCCTTCTTTTCCTTCATTTCGACTTCGGTGGCAGCACCGACGCGGATCACGGCAACACCGCCAGCCAGCTTGGCCACACGCTCTTGCAGTTTTTCACGGTCGTAGTCGGACGTGGCTTCGTCGATCTGGACGCGGATCTGCTTGACGCGGGCTTCGATCGACTTGCTGTCGCCAGCGCCGTCGATGATGATGGTGTTTTCCTTGCCCACTTCAACGCGCTTGGCCTGGCCGAGGTCTTCCAGCGCGGCTTTTTCGAGCGACATGCCGGTTTCTTCGGAAATGACCGTGCCGCCCGTCAGGATGGCGATGTCTTCCAGCATGGCCTTGCGGCGGTCGCCGAAGCCAGGAGCCTTCACAGCAGTCGTCTTGAGGATGCCGCGGATGTTGTTGACAACCAGGGTGGCCAGGGCTTCGCCTTCGACGTCTTCAGCCACGATCAGCAGCGGACGGCTGGACTTGGCAACTTGCTCCAGCACGGGCAGCAGGTCGCGGATGTTGCTGATCTTCTTGTCGAAAATCAGGATGTAGGGATCATCCAGCACCGACACTTGCTTGTCGGGGTTGTTGATGAAGTAGGGCGACAGGTAGCCACGGTCGAATTGCATGCCTTCGACGACATCCAGTTCGTTGTCGAGCGACTTGCCGTCTTCGACGGTGATGACGCCTTCCTTGCCAACCTTGTCCATCGCATTGGCGATGATTTCACCGATGGAGGAATCGCTGTTGGCGGAGATGGAGCCAACCTGGGCGATTTCCTTGCTGGTGGTGCAAGGACGGGACAGCGACTTGAGCTCTTCCACGGCGGCGGCGACAGCCTTGTCGATACCGCGCTTCAGGTCCATGGGGTTGATGCCGGCGGCAACAAACTTCAGGCCTTCTTCAACCACAGCCTGGGCCAGCACGGTGGCGGTCGTGGTGCCGTCGCCTGCGTTGTCGGAGGTCTTGGAAGCGACTTCCTTGACCAGTTGGGCGCCGATGTTCTCGAACTTGTCCTTCAGCTCGATTTCCTTGGCGACGGAAACGCCATCCTTGGTCACCGTGGGGGCGCCGAACGAGCGGTCCAGCACCACGTTGCGGCCCTTGGGACCCAGTGTCGTCTTGACAGCGTTGGCCAGGACGTTGACGCCGCGAACAATACGCACGCGTGCATCGTCGCCGAAATAAACTTGCTTAGCAGCCATTGTTAAATTCCTTTATTGATTCGAGTCGTTCTTGCGGATTACTGGATCACGGCGAGGATTTCTTCCTCACGAATGACGAGCAGCTCTTCGCCATCGACCTTGACCGATTGGCCGGCATACTTGCCGAACAGGACCTTGTCGCCAACCTTCAGGTCTACCGGCAGAACCTTGCCGTCTTCAGTCTTCTTGCCGGGGCCGACAGCCACGACTTCGCCCTGATCGGGCTTTTCAGCAGCGCTGTCAGGGATGACGATACCCGAGGCGGTGGTGCGCTCGTTGTCCAGACGCTTGACGATCACGCGATCGTGC